>JGI24025J20009_10003484_pt1 | contig 10686 bp, 8 predicted proteins | sample Cruoilmetagenom3_FD_20009 | JGI IMG/M metagenome (IMG submission 20009) | reverse complement strand
ATTGATGCGCTGTACGAGGCCAAGGTGCGGCTGATCTGTTCGGCGGCGGCAGAGCCGGAAATGCTGTATGTTGAAGGCGAAGGCACGTTTGAATTCGAACGCACGGCCAGCCGCTTGCGCGAAATGCAGGCGGCAGACTGGGGGGCCGGACCCTAATATTCTTCGCTGCGCTTGGCGATTGCCGCTCTCTCTTTTTTCAGGAAATCTTCTGTAGACCTCCAGATTTTGTTAAAAGCGTCAATGCTGGTGCTGGCAATTTTCAAGTTTGGTTGGATCTTGCCCTTACCGATGGCCAATACCTGTTTATCCAGATCGGCACATTCCTTTGCAAGTTGCGCAGCTTTTTTGGGATTCTTGGTTAACAACGCCTCAAACTCGGTTTGTTTGTCGATGATTTTTTCGACCAGCTCCGCGACCACTTCCCAATGCTTGTAATTATCCAGACTCGCCTTGTTGGCAATGGGGACTTCCTTGGCGGCGACCGCCGCGAATTTTGCAATCTGCTTTTCAATGTTCACAAGGCTAAGTGTGTTCTGCCGGTTGAACACCAACATTTCGCTGAATTTTTCCTTGCGTTTGGTAAAGTCGCCAACAGTCATTTCCGGCAGCTTGCCGCCAAAGTTCAGCGCAGCCAGCGAAAAATCACCAATTTTTCCGTCAACTTTCAGGGCGCATTTTTTCTGGAAAGCCTTGGTGGACTTTTCAGTAAGATCCCCAAAAATGCCGTCGATTTTCAGGCCGGGTTTTGCGCCATTTTTGTTCAGCAACGTCTGAATTTTCTTGACGTCACTCCCTTTNGAGCCGTTTGTTCAGAACACCCATGGTAACTCCAACATCGTTAAATANACGCCGNAAGAGTGCTCTAGCTTGCCGATTTTCGCAACATCAGAGTGGANCGGAGTCATGGCATTTNTTCGGGAAANCCGACATTCAGNCCTNTGAATGTCAGCCGTTTTCGCGCAAAACCGCCCCGGCNAGATAGAGCGACCCACAGATCAGNACCCGCGCGCNCGGGCTGTGCGAAACGATCTGTTTCAGCGCGTCAAGAACGCTGTCTGCCGTGNGCGCCTGCAGTCCCACAGCCACGGCGGCCTGCGCNGTGTCNTNCGCACTTAGTGTGTTAACCTCGCCGGGNATCGACACTGCCGTCAGGCTGCTGGCNTGGGCGGCCAAAGGTGCCATGTATCCAGTGACGTCCTTGGTGTTCAGCATCCCACAGATCAGAAACGTGGGACGGGGCGGCAGGGTGGCCAGATGCGCGCCCAGCGCCGTTCCGGCAGCGGCGTTATGGCCGCCGTCCAGCCACAGCTCGGCCTCTGGGGCCGCATCAGTCAGCGGGCCGGTTTTCAGGCGTTGCATCCGTGCGGGCCAATGGGCTTGGGTCACTGCGGCCTCTAGCGCGGCATCGCCCAGGTCCAGATGACGCAGGGCGGCCAGCGCGGTTCCGGCGTTCTGGTGCTGATGCGCGCCGGGCAGGTTGGGCAGCGGCAGATCGCGCAACCCGGTTTCGTCCGTGTAGATCAACCTGCCGTGTTCTTCCTGCACATGCCAATGTTGGCCATGTGCCAGCAACGGCGCGCCCAGACGGGCGGCGACCTGTTCGATCACCTCCATCGCCTCGTCCGGTTGCGGGGCGACAATGCAGGGCACGCCGCGTTTCAGGATACCGGCCTTTTCAAAGGCGATTTTGGCCAATGTATCGCCCAGGAACTGTGTGTGGTCGATCGAGATCGGGGTGATGATCGTCAGCCGGGGCTGGGCGGGGATGTTGGTGGCGTCCAGCCGACCACCCAGGCCGACCTCTAGCAAGGTGAAATCGGCGGGGGTGCGGGCAAAGGCCAGAAAGGCGGCACAGGTGGTGATTTCGAAATAGGTAATCGTCTCGCCGTTATTGGCGGCGTAACATTCATCCAGAACCGCCGTCAGGTCGGGTTCCGAAATCAGCGACCCGGCCACACGGATACGTTCATGGAACCGGACGAGGTGGGGCGAGGTATAAGCATGCGCACTTTGGCCCGCCGCCTCGATCCCGGCGCGGATCATCGCCTGGGTTGATCCCTTGCCGTTGGTTCCCGCAATGTGGATCACCGGCGGCAGGGCGTCTTGCGGGTTGCCAAGGGCGTCCAGCAGGCGCCAGACGCGGTCTAGCGTCAGGTCCATGATCTTGGGGTGCAGAGCCATCATCCGGGTCAGGATGACGTCGGAATTTGCCCCGATTGTCGGCGCGCTCATTTTTTTGATTTTTTGTCCGGAGCGGGTTGCTCATCCGCCGTTTCCGGCGTCTTCGCGTCGCGTTCCGGGTCTGGCGGGGGCAGATCGCCGCGCACGGGGGGGGGCAGGCGCATCATCATNCTTGTGATGCTGATCAGCTCGTCCCGCAGNTTGGTGCGNGAGGTCACCCGGTCAAGCATGCCGTGGTCCAGCAGGTATTCGGCACGCTGGAANCCTTCGGGNAGTTTTTCACGGATCGTCTGTTCAATTACCCGTGGTCCGGCAAAGCAGATCAGCGCGTTCGGTTCGGCGATATGCACGTCACCCAGCATCGCATAGCTGGCGGTGACGCCACCGGTGGTGGGATGGGTCAGCACCACGATATAGGGCAGCCCGGCCTCTTTCAGCATCTGCACAGCCACGGTGGTACGCGGCATCTGCATCAGCGACAGGATCCCTTCCTGCATCCGCGCGCCCCCGGCGGCGGAAAACAGGATCAGCGGGCATTTCATCTTTACCGCCTCTTGCGCGGCGGCGATGATGGCGTTGCCAACATACATCCCCATTGACCCGCCCATGAAGGAGAAATCCTGTGCCGCCGCCACAATCGGCGTACGACCCATGTTACCGGTGGCGACCAGCATCGCTTCTTTTTCGCCGGTGGTCTTCTGCGCGGTTTTCATCCGGTCGGGATATTTTTTCTGATCACGGAATTGCAGCGGATCGGTAATCGGCTCGGGCACCGCAATTTCGGAAAAAATCCCGCCATCAAACAACGCTTCAAACCGCGCCCGTGGGGTGATCGCCATGTGGTGCCCGCAATTGGTGCAGACGTTCAGATTGTCGCTAAGTTCGCGGTGAAACAGCATGGTGCCGCATTCATCGCATTTTTGCCACAGGTTCTCAGGCGTCTCGCGACGCGAGAAGATCGAGTTGATCCGGGGCCGGACATAGTTTGTGATCCAGTTCATTGCGATGCCTCTGCAGGGACGTGCTGGCGCCCAGATAAGCGCTGAGTCAGCTAAATGCAATCAGCACCGGATCGCAAGACGTGCTGCCAGCCAACTGACGAACATCATCGCAAAATCGACCAACAGCCAGCCACGTAACATTTCCGTGTCATCCATCTGAAAGGGGATGACGTATAACGCAAGGCCGCTTAGCCCGCCGGGCAGCGATATGATCAGCAGGGCAATTATGTTGTTGAACAGATGGACTGCGATGGCGGGCCCCAGCGTGCCGGCCCGGGCGGTCAGGTCGGCCATCAGGATGCCAAACAGGCCGGACCACGCGGCGATCAGCATCGCGTTTTCCCCGGCCTCGGCAGGCAGGTAATGGCCCAGCGAAAACAGCAAAGATGGCAGGATCATCCAGACCACAGGGTTGGAAAACCGCGCCGCCAGCGCCTGTTGGATATAGCCGCGAAACAGGATTTCTTCGGCGCTGGTCTGGATCAGGACAGCCAACAGCGACAGCGGCAACAGCAGCAACCACGGGCCCAGCGCCAGATTGGGCTCCAGCGGCGCGCCCATCCCATAGGGCGGTAGGATGAACAGCACCGCTCCCAGCGCCAGCAGCAACCGTAACACTGCCCAGAACTGTCGCAAGACCACTGGCAGCGGGCCAGTCACGCTGGAAAGGGTGCGTTTGTGCATCTGCCGGGCTGCCATTGAAATGCCGACTATCACAAAGGCAAAGCTGGCCAGCAGGACAAGCATGCTCAGTGGCTGCTGGCCCTGGGTGGTCTCGGATGCAAACTCGGCCTGCCAATATTGCGGTGCCAGGGCCATCAGCCCGATTTGCAGTGCCGAATTCAGGCCAAAGACCATCGCGGCGACAATCAGCAGGCCGACAAACAACCGCCAGATCGCCGGATAGGCCCGCGCCGGGGCCACCAGCTGTTCATGTGCGCGATAACCCTCAGGCATCTTGTGGCCTGTTGGTCTGGCCTGTCATCCGCTGATCCAGTGCCTGCCCTGTATCCCCGTGTGCCAGCCGCCACAGATCTGCCGCCCCGGTCAGATGCCCGGCCACGGTGCGCAGCAGACCGATGGCGACGGACGCATCGCTTTCGATCACTGCGCAAAATTCCTCGGCGCCGATGCGCAGAAAGCTGGTGGCCTCTGTCGACACCAGATCCATCTGGCGCGGCTCGCCAGTGATCACCGCCAGATCGCCAATCAGCCGCCCCGGTTCTATCCGGGAAATCGGCGGGTCGTCAGCGGCACTGCCGGGCCAGCGCAGCTCGGCATGGCCTTTCAGGCACAGATAGGCAGCATCAGCGACCTGATCATGCGAAAAGATCACCTGCCCGGGGTCCGCATCAAACCATTGAGCGCTGAAGGCCAGCAAACGCTGGTTCCTGGCGTTCAGCGACCCGAACAGGGTGGTCCCCGCGATGATCGCCAGCTTGCGGCTGAAATCTGCCGCGCCGGTATCGCCATTGGCATCAGGCTCCGAGCGTTCAACCCCGTCGATCCGCCCGTCCTTGATCTCGACAAACAAATCATAGGCTTCGGGGTGGTCGAAATGGTCTTCCATGAAGATCATGATCGAATCGGGCAGCAATTCCCGCAGTTTCTGCCTGGTGCGCAGACGGCTTTTGGAATCGTGACTGGCCAGCGCCTTGTCCAGAATAAGAATGTCGGGGCGTTTGATGCTGGCGCGGCTGAACGCGGCGCGTTCCTGAAATACCGTGGGCAGGTTGGTGCCCCCCAATCCGGTTGGCAGATCGTAAATGATCGCGGCAATCTGGCGGCGCAGACCGTGTTCGTTGAGCATTTCAACCAGTAGATCCTCAATCTGTTCGACCTTGGCGCCGGCCATCATCGACACCCGGCCATAAATGGCGTTTTCGATCACCGTCATGCGCGGCAGATAGGTGTCCGGGGCCATCGGGATAAACAATTCACCAATATCGCCGCGCAGTTCTTTGGCGCGGGTTTTGCGGATCGCCAGAATTTTGTCTTTGTATTCTTCGGGGAAGCTGGGGCCAATCTGTTCCGCTGTCAGCAGGAACGGCACTGTCAGCATCAGCGTGTATTCTTCCTGCGTCAGTTTTTTGTCGCCGTGATGCGCCCGCTTCCACGCGATGTCCGTCAGCCGCCGATAGGTTTCTTCGTCCAACCCCAAACGGCGGAACAACGGGTGATCGGTGCCATCGCGGCCAAAGGTTCGGGTCAGTGTTTCGACCACGGCTTGCGACAGGTTAAGGGCGTCGTCGGCCAGCCCCTGTTCGTGCAGCATCCGAAACAACCCGGATTTCGCCACCAGGGATTTTTGCGAAATCGGCTGCGCGGGGGCGGCAAATAATAGGTTGCCCCCCAACGGGATCGTCGGGTTAAAGCGATCCGGTTCAAACCGGTGCACCACATCGTCCAGCCCCTTGGCCTTCAGGCGCTCAAACATCTCGGGGCGCAGGTCGACAATGGCTTTTGCCAGACCGGGATGCAGATCAGGGTCAAACCGCGACCGCGCCGTGCGCCGGACCATGAATTCATCCAACCCCATTGCCTCGACCAGCTTGAACCACCAGTCGCGCAGATCCTCGGGGTCCGTCAGGCCCGCCAGGCCGGGATCGACCCAGTTGGCGGTGGGCGAATCCGGGCTGTTGCCAGATCGCTGTGCCTCAAGCGCCATGCGTTTGTCATGCCCGGTCAGCACCTGCCCGTTTTCGGGTGGGCGCAGCCGCAGCGGCATCAACAGATTATCCCCAAGCGTGCCGTCAAACAGGTAGGGGCGCGAATGGGCGTATCCAATCCGCGCGGCGATCACCGATTGATGCAGCTGTTCCAGCGGATGGCCCGACAGGATCACCTCGCCGCGTGTCGGCAACAGCTCGCGGGTCAGCAACTGGGCAACCGCGCTGCGTTCGGCGCTTCGGGTGCTTTGGATGGCCACCCGCGAGCCGGGCGGAATCGTCAGGTTGAAATCCTCCAGGATGATGTTGCCATCCTGATCCTCGACCGTCACATCCTTCATCTCGATACTGCCCTGCAGGCGCGGAATAACCGCAGGTTCGCCATCAAACAGCGTCGGGTCGATCATCCCACGCGGAGCAAACCGCTCGGTCACGATTTCCCAGCGCAGCGACATGTCCTGCACCTGATTGTAATAAAACAGCAGCGCCTTCCACGGCGAGCTTAGGTCTTTATACGCCCCCAGCGCCGCCACCAGCGCGCCCACTGTAATCTCACCCTTGATCGCCAGATAGCCGCCGATCGAATAGAATAGAAACGGCGTCAGCTGGGTGATCAGGTTGTTCAGAAATTTCATAAAGAATTTCTTTTGGTAGATCTTGAAGCGGATCTCGAACAACCGCCCCAGCCGGTCGGTGAACATCGCCAACCGGTACCGCCAGCCGCCATTGGCGCGCAAATCGCTGATCCCCGCCGCGCTTTCGCCAATCTCGGACGACAGGGCGCGGATTTCCTGAATGCGCGATTTGTTCAGCAGGTTGATCTGGCGTTGCAGCATCGGAATAAGCCAGGCCTGCAACGGGATCAGCGCGATCGATGCCAACCCGAACCACACGCTTTGCATGAACAAGAACACCACGATGGTCATCATCTGGCCAAACTGAAACGCCGGCTGCGCCACCGCGTCACCCATCAACCCGCCCATCGGCTCGGCCTCGGATGTGATCATCGACACCAGCTCTCCCTGGCTGGTGGTGCGGAAATAGGGCTTGGGGAATCGCATCATCCGGCTGATCAGCGTATACCGCAGGCGCCGCAGCAGGCGTTCGGCCAACACGCCCTTCATCGTGTTGATGCGCATTTTCATCACGCCGCTGGCCAGCACCGTGGCCATAAACGCGAAACACAGCACCAGAAGATACTGTACCTGGGTCAGGTCATACCCAAGCAGCATGATCCGGTCTGTGGGAGAGCCGATGGCGTCGTTGATGATGCGCTTGGGCAATTCCAGCGAGGCATAAAGGAACGGAAACGAAATCACCGTCAGCACCAGCAACAGCAGTTGCTGGCGTTTGGAATATTTCCAGATAAAGGAAAATAATGTGGGTTCCATGCCCGTCCCCGGCTTTGGCGAACTGATTGACTTGTTCCGACATTTCGCGCGCTTGCCGGTATTTGACGGTAAGCATCCCCCCCTTTAATTACAAGGATCACCGCCCGGCAGATCCCGTTCACCCTTGTGCCGCAACAGGCGCGTCGTTATTGCCAAAGGGTCAGATTATTCAAGAGGCCCGCCATGCTTAAGCGCAAGTTCGACAAATCCAAACTGCCCAGCCGTCACGTCACCGAAGGCCCCGAACGGGCACCGCACCGGTCTTATCTTTATGCGATGGGCCTAAGTGATGACGAAATCCACCAGCCACTGGTTGGCGTCGCCACGTGCTGGAACGAGGCCGCGCCGTGCAACATCTCTCTGAACCGGCAGGCGCAGGCAGTGAAACTGGGTGTCAAAGGGGCCTCCGGCACCCCGCGTGAATTCACCACCATCACCGTCACCGACGGCATCGCCATGGGCCACGAAGGCATGCGCAGCTCGCTTGCCAGCCGCGAGGCAATTGCTGACAGCGTCGAACTGACGATGCGCGGCCATTGCTATGACGCCATTGTTGGCCTTGCTGGCTGCGACAAATCCCTGCCTGGCATGATGATGGCGATGATCCGGCTGAACACCCCGTCGGTATTCGTCTATGGCGGGTCGATCCTGCCGGGCCGGATGGACGGCAAGGATCTTACCGTTCAGGATGTGTTCGAGGCCGTGGGCCAGCATCAGGCGGGCAGTTTGTCGACCGAGGATCTGGACCGGCTGGAACGTCTGGCCTGCCCCTCTGCCGGGGCCTGCGGTGGCCAGTTCACCGCCAACACCATGGCTTGTGTCTCCGAGGCGATTGGCCTGGCGCTGATGAACTCGTCCGGGGCGCCTGCGCCGTATGAATCGCGCGATCACTATTCCATCGCCTCTGGCGAGGCGGTGATGAACCTGATCGAAAAGAACATCCGCGCCCGCGATATCGTCACGCTGAAATCGCTGGAAAACGCCGCGCGCATCGTGGCCTGCACTGGTGGCTCTACCAATGCCGGTCTGCACCTGCCCGCCATGGCACATGAGGCCGGGATCGAATTTTTCCTGGATGATGTCTGTGAAATCTTCCGCGACACGCCCTATTTCGTCGATCTGAAACCGGGTGGTCAGTACGTGGCCAAAGACCTGTTCGAGGCCGGCGGCGTGCCCGTTGTGCTGAAAGAGCTGCGCAAGGCCGGTCTGCTGCACGAAGACTGCATGACCGCGTCGGGCTATTCCATGGGCGAAGAGCTGGATAAGATCGAAGGCGAGGCCGACGGCCGCGTGATCCACCCGGTTGAAACCCCGATCAGCACCACCGGCGGCGTTGTTGGCCTGAAAGGCAACCTGGCCCCCGAAGGCGCGATTGTGAAAATCGCCGGCATGAGCGGCAACCAGATCGTGTTCACCGGCCCCGCGCATGTGTTCGAGTGCGAACAGGATGCGTTCGAGGCGGTGCAGAGCCGCACCTACAAAGAAGGCGAAGTGTTTGTGATCCGCAACGAAGGCCCGTCGGGCGGGCCGGGCATGCGCGAAATGCTGGCCACCACGGCGGCGCTGTCCGGGCAGGGCATGGGCGCCAAGGTTGCGCTGATCACCGATGGCCGCTTTTCCGGCGCCACCCGGGGGTTCTGCGTGGGCCATGTTGGCCCCGAGGCGGCGCATGGCGGCCCGATTGCGTTGTTGAAAGACGGCGACATCATCACGCTGAACGCCATCGAAGGCACTATTTCTGTCGATCTGACCGACGAAGACCTGGCCGCCCGCCGCGCCGACTGGAAAGGCCCGCGTAAGACAATTTATGCCTCGGGTGCGCTGTGGAAATACGCGCAGCAAGTGGGGGAAACCTATAAAGGGGCTGTCACCCATCCCGGCGGCAAGGCGGAAAAGCATAGCTATATGGACCTCTAGGTCGCGATCTGCGGCTTAGGTAAACAGCAGATCAACGCGCCGGGCAGGGATTTCCCGACACCGGCGCGTTGATTGTTTCCAAAACTAGATGAAATTTGGCATCTGATCCGAAATTATTGTTGTTCCGGCAACAATTGGCGGTTTATTTGTCCGAAATCCTTTCGTTACATAGTCACCGGACAAGCGGGTTTTGCGTCGCCGGGGGCGATAAGGGAAAATATGGGCAAAATACTGGATCGGCTGTTTCACACGCGCGCCTTGCGCCGGTGGCGCCGTGCGGCCCGCGTTTCGGACAAAACCAAGCTGACGGAGCTGCGGTGCAACGCAATCAGGCCCGCCAGATGCGCACCCATCTGGACCGGTTGATTCACGTGGCCGATGGGCGGCTGGCCCTGCCGATGGTTGGGTCTTCGTTCTTTCCCAAACCGCATGGCACCGACTGGTCGTGGCGGCCCGAACTGTGGCGCGGCCCCTTGCCAGTGCCGGGCCTGTCATCCGTGCCGACCAAATCCATGTTGGGGGCCGAGGTGACGCTGTTTCATGACTGCGCCTTTTCCGAGCTGACCCTGCGCCAGCTGCGCAATATCCGCGAAGAAGATCTGGCCCCTTACGGTTTGCGCATGGATGTTTTCAAATTTGACGGGTCGTTTCTGTCGCTGGTGATCGACCTGCCAAACGAGGCGGCCCAGGGGCTGACCCGCAACCACCTGCTGCGGGTCGATACAATTATCGAGACCGAAAAGCCGTTGGAAATTTTTGCCCGGCTGAACATCAAACACGGCCCCAACACCGAACAGATCGTGCGGGAATTGCCGCTGAACGAGCAGGACGTGATGGTCGAATTTGATCTGGCCTATTCCCGGCTGAATGAAAAACGCATCGAACGGCTGTGGCTGGACCTGATCTTTGAAGCGCCGGATATGAATCAGGTGGTCCTGCGCGACCTGACCTTTGCCCGCCACCGCCGCGCTGCGATCTAGGAGTTATGACATGAGCAATCTGGCCCTGACAAAAATCCGCCTGCGGTCCGGCATGTGGGAGGGGCGCATAACCGGCACCTCCGGCACCCGGCCCGATATCCGCGTCACCCATCTGGACCGCCCTGTCGAAGCTGTGAAGATAACCGAGGGCGGCGAGGCCGATTTATGGAACATTGCCATCCCCATCCCCACCGACGCGGTGACAGACGGGGTGCAGACTTTTTTGATCATCGACGCGGCAGATGACACCAAGCTGGGCGATTTCACCCTGATCGCGGGCAATGCCGCAGCCGACGACCTGCGCGCCGAGGTCGAGTTGCTGCGCGCTGAGCTGGACATGCTGAAGCGCGCCTTTCGCCGCCATTGTCTTGAGACGATGTAAATCTGGTTTCCACCGCGTTTGGCGCTTTGGCCGGATGCCGGTGACGGGCATTCCTTGTTCAGGTTGGACTAGGTGTTTAGTCCCGGCATCTGGTGGATCGGGTTCAGGATGAATCGATCCGGCTCAGAAGTCCAGATTTTACAGATGTATTCATAGGGCGTGAGC
>JGI24025J20009_10003483_pt1 | contig 10687 bp, 9 predicted proteins | sample Cruoilmetagenom3_FD_20009 | JGI IMG/M metagenome (IMG submission 20009) | reverse complement strand
CATATCAGCGACTATGAAGAGTAAGCGCGTATTAAATAATATTGAGATGAAGCTATTATGAAAGTACTACAACAATTGATGAGGTCTGGAATAAATTTACGAACAAACGCGATAGAGTCCTGTGCCGCTGGCAAGTTAACCACCTCGGTGCCAAACTGTTCTGCCAACGCAAATTAATTGGATCAAAATCAATACCCAGTACCCGACAACCATGGGCCGCAGCAACTGTACCGCCATCAAGCCAATCAGTCCCAAACCAGTAACAACTACGGTTTCCGCCAGGGTGGGTTTGATCAAACGAACGTTCTGTAGGGCAATAGCGCCAATAACGGTAAAGGCAGCAGACTCATCATCCACCGCATCCGGGATAAGTGCACAGAGATTTCTGGGTACAGAAACAATCTCCGCATGCTTACCATTAGAGGCAACCCGGTCACCTACCGAGAAACCTTTTACACGGGTTTCAAACACATGGTTTTACCCCGATCCAGCGGACTCTCAGTTAAGCGCGGTTTGGTGATTGTTCTTCAGTTTACGTTTCTTCCTTTGGTTATAAAACCGTTCAATGTAATCAAATATATCTGAACGAGCCTCCGCTCGAGTCGTGTAATGCCGACGGTTAACTCTCTCACGTTTTAATAACCCAAAAAAGCTTTCCGCCGCCGCATTGTCATAACAGCTACCAACTGCACTCATACTGGATACGATATTGTGATCTGTCAGCAATCGCAGATATTCATGGCTGGTGAACTGGGAGCCTCTATCGGAATGTAGAATCACAGGACTCTCGTGTTACTTCTGCCAAAGTGCCATCAATATAGCTTGGATGACTAATCGCTTTTCCATGGTATGACTCATAGACCAGCCCACAACAAGTCCGCTATATAAGTCGATGATCACCGCCAGATAAAGCCAGCCCTCGCCTGTTCGAATATAGGTGATATCGGTAACCCACTTAATATCCGGCTTAGATGCTGTGAAATTCCTTTCCAGATGATTGCGTACATGGCTGGGCCGCTGTGTCGACTTACGTTTCCCCCATTTTTTGATAGCGGGAATACCGGCTAGATGACTCTCCTTCATAAGGCGGGCAACGCGATTCAGACTGCATGTCTCGCCAGCATACCTCAGCTCCTCCCAAACACGGGGGCTACCGAATACACCATCACTGTCGAAGTGTATGTGGACAATTTTGCGGGATAAGTGAGCGTTGTCTTGGGCTCTTGAGCTGGGTTTTCGATCCCGCCAGTCATAGTAACCACTCGTTGAGACCTTGAGTAAAAGACACATCATGTTGATAGGAAAGGCATCGCTGCAGCGTTCAATCATGTGAAACTTCATTTGGATTATTTGGCGAAGTACGCTGCCGCTTCTTTTAAAAAATCCCGTTCCCGCTTCACTTCAATCAGCTCCCTTTTTAGACGGGTCACGTCTTCATCCCTAGGGTTGCCCTGACCGGGAAAGGGCTTTTTAGCGGAGTCAGATTGCTCTTTTATCCATCGACGAAATAGACCGTCGCTGATCCCCAGGTTTTGGGCTCTACGGGATATGGGCTGATCGGATTGTTGAACCACCCCAACGGCTTCCTGTTTATATTCAGGGGAATATTGTCTTCTTGGCTTACTCATAAAACACCTCTTTAGTGTGGATTATCCACTCTTAACTAGGTGTCCGTCAGATCGGGGTAAAACCACACACGACCCACATTGCAATAACACAACGGCAAGGGCTTGGGGGTTTTTCCAGGATGGTAGAACCTGTTTTTAGGTCTTGAAGGACTTATTTAATGCTAACATCCGTTACTAGGTAAGTCTTGCAGGTCTTGCAGGATTTGTTCGATGCGTCCAGCATTTTTATCCCAATCCCACTGTAGCTCTTTTAGTCGGGCCTCCCCTGCAAGCGACAAACTATTTGCGATCTCTGCATGTTGTGTCAGTCGCTCTATCGCCTGACACAGGCTCTCTGCATCCCATGGGTCAAAATAGATCGCTGCGTTAGCACATATCTCTCTAGCGAAATCCAGGTCACTAGTAAGAATAGGAGTGTTAAAAACCATCGCCTCCAAGTAAGTTCCACTGAATGATTCTAGCGTTGTTGGCATAATTAACGCGTGACAGTGCTGAAAATATGCACCGAGCTGCTCTTGCTGTAACGGCCCTAAATTAATAATCCTCTCCTCTAACCCCTCCCTAATAATACGCTCTAATAACTTTTTAGCAGCGGGATGTTGGCTAGCCTCTACAGTTAAAAAAACTCGGCAATGCTGTAAGCGCTCAGGAAATTTTTCAAAAGCCTCTACAATTAATTCTATATTTTTATGGGGGTAATAACGCGTGAGATAAAACAACCGCGTCGCACTTCGGTGCGATTGATAGCATTGAGGATCATCGAAACTGATATCGGCTACCACTTTTTTTGAAATAGCATTGGGAAGCTGAACCACCTTCCCGGAAAAAGAATATTGGCTGCGTACCCGCTGCTCCGCTGTGACAGTTTGAACCAATAGGACATCCAATCGCGACAGATCTCTACGCAAGAAAATGCGCTGAACGGCCTTTAGGCATTTGCGCTTGATCGACTCACCTGAGTAAAAACGGCTAGGATAAAAGAGATGCGAGTCATGCAACAGCATTAGTTGCAGGTAGGGACCACTTGGTAATGCTCTATTACCCAGAGCGATGACCGCATCGGGACGCTGCTCCCGAACCAATTTAGGTAAACTAATATTTTCAAACCACCAGAGCTGCGCATAATTACCGTGGACATAAGGTATAAATGTACAACGTTCGGCGCCAATAAAACTCTCGTAACCCAGACACTCAGGTACAGTGACCCAAAACTGGCTAGAAGGTAAACGCCTCTTCAAAGCGGACACACAGTTTTGCCCCACCGAAATACCACCACCAGCCTTAAGGGCATGAGCTAAGACAACAATCTTCATAGTGACGTCAATCTTTTTGTGACGTCAGAGGGAAGAAAGTCATCAAGGGCACCTGCAAAACGCGCCGTCATTTTCTCCATCGTACGATGTTCGGCATAGCGACGATAGGCTGCATCACAGTGCCGCTGATGCACCTCGGGTGATACTAGATAACTCTGCATGGCCATCATAATAGCTTGATCACTATCCTCTGTTAGATAACCATTTCTGCCATCTTCAACATTCACCACTTCCGGCGCATGCGCTGCGCCCTTGCGGCTAATAACTGGCACACCGTAGGCAAAAGCGTGCAATACACCTAACCCCAAATGGCCAGGGCTGACATAGGCAATAGCCTCATCGAGATAACCTTTAACTAATTGTGAATCATAGCTACCAGGAACAAACTGGCAATGTTCTTGAACACCTGTGGATTCAGCCACCTCTTCCAGTTCAGCACAAATTTCACCATCGCCTAAAAACAACAAGCCCGACTGTTTCTGCATTTCTTTTGGTAGAAGAGCAAAGGCGCGAATGAGCTGATTGAGTCCTTTACGTGCTTGCAGCCTTCCCATATATATAAAATAGCGGCGCGGCTTAGTTGATAAAGCGAAATCGACAACATTGACTGTGTTGCCCATAGAAGCTAATTTATGCTCAGGAATCCCGCGCTCGCCAAAAAAAGTAGCACCATGTTTTTCATAAGCGATAAAACCTAACGATCTATGAATAAAACTAGTTTTAATACGGGCAAGTAGCTTTCTACTTCCCATGCCATGCCCCCAGAGCACCAGCTTTTCGTGCCTTCTCATTAGTAATCGATAAAGCAACGACCAGCGTAAATCAAACATCATAACAACAAGATCGAACTCATCAAAGGCACTTAGACACAATTGACTATGTATAAAATTGCCAATGAAATCAACATTCTGAAAGACACGCTGCTCGCATTCTATGCTATAGTTTTTTTTAATTAAAAATATTGTTAAATTGCCACCAAGCCTATCATTAAGCTGATTAAAAAAAGGCTCACGGTAGGGAGGGACAAACTCTTGAATAATTGCGACTTTCATAAAATTACCTGCCAGTTTACTGTATTTAATCTACTAATATTACTACTAGTGTTTACGCCTATCAGCAGCGCCAGGAACATATCAACAGCACAAAAAACATTTTTACTATTAGATGAAATGCGCTTTCGCGGTCAACCAGATATGGTTGAATTTGGTTTTCAGGACATCCGAGTTATCTATACTGGCGAACTATGGCGCTCAAAAAAAGCCGAAAAAAATCCAAATTTAGATTTTATAGATAACTATATCCATAGGAAACTAGAAAACCATAGAATTCTTTGTCTCGATATCGAACACTGGCCTCTAGACCTTCGACGTACAAGCGCCATCGAAGTGGAAGAAAGTATCAATAAATTTAACTCCGTTCTTAGAAAATTTCGAGAAAACCGCCCCGATGCCAAATTAGGTATCTATGCCATGATGCCCATTAGAGACTACCATACACCCGTGAAAAACAAAGGCGTTGAAGAGTGGCAGAATGCCAATCATAAGCTTAAGCCTATAACTGATAATGTCGATTACATTTACCCATCGTTATACACCTTCTACAAAGATCCAGAAAAGTGGAAAAAGTACGCAATTGCCAACATCAATGAAGCCAAAAAATATGGTAAGCCAGTCATTCCGTTTATTTGGCCGCAATATCATAGCAGCAACAAATTACACAAATTCAACTTCATAGATTACAGCTACTGGCGCATACAGCTAGAAACAATTTATGAGCATGCAGACGGCGTGGTAATCTGGTCGCCCGCCGGAAAAGCCAGAAGCAGCTGGGTCGTGGACGCTGAATGGTGGAAAGCAACTCTAGACTTTCTGAAAGAGCACAAGCTCTCTCCGCCAAGCCTCCATCATGATTAAAAAATAACAAACTAACTATGACTCTAATCAATCGGCTGATTATTACTTCTTCGTGCGCTCACATATCTGTCCCGATCTAAACGCAGATGATAAAAACGCTCAAGCACCACAAAAATCATAAATAAATAGGAACTCCCAACTAACGCCCCAGATTTTAAACTATGGATAAACAAAAATAGAGCCCCTGCAGAAAAAACCGCTACGGCATAATGACCGTCGCTGTCAGTTTTAGACAACTTAATATGTTTTCGAACATATTGCAGTGTTAAAACCAACAAATACAAAAACAAACCAAAACCTATTAAACCCTCTTCTGCAAGAATTTCCATAGGAACATTATGTGGATAAAAACCGTAAATATCTGGATCGAATGAAGCTGAACTACCTAGACCAAAAAACCAGATCAATATATTTCCATCAGCCCAAGCACTTAGAACGATAGCTGTATTGTGGAAACGGCCAAACATATCTTCCGATAGTTCTTCCTGGCTCCAGCGTGTATCCATCGAAGAGAACTGATTAAAACCAACATATAAGGCGGTTCCAACGATAGCGAAAACGACCATACCACTAACTATATTTTTAATATTTTTCGACTGTAAATAATAAGGGAAAAATATAGCTCCACAAAACACCAATGAAAATAATGGACCTCTAGATCCTGTTAAAAGAATCAGGAAAACCGCCATACACATAGAAGCAATACGAAATACCATAACAAAATTAAATTTATTATGTCGATAAAATAATGACGCAAAGAACGTCATTGCGGCTAACTGAGCAATAGCAAGGGGGAGCGCCAAACCGTCCCCAGCCCCTTCGACTACAATACCACGTCCACGCCATTCCACGAAAAATAGAAATAACACGACTAGCACGGTGCCAAACGCCTGAAAAAACAGTAGTGACTTTTCAACCAAATACGGGTTGTTTAGAGTCATCGGCATCAAGACTACCATCACAATGAAATATGGTGCTTGATCTAACCATTTTTCAGCAGCTAACGCTTGCACAGGGCTCCATAGAATCGACAGAGCGGCATACAGCAGAAAAATAACACTTACGACATAAATCTTGTTTTTACGGAAATAAAATCTTACAATCCTCCCAGACAAGAACGACTTTATAAATCCAATTAGAACAATTGACCCTAACAATATATTACTTATTGCAGAATTTTCCCAAAGAAAAGGGCTCGACACCAACCCCCACTGATCGATTGCGAACAAACACAACACAGCAACCAACGTTACTCCTGGATTTCTCCAGATGCCAACAACTAAGGCCAAAATCATCAGTCCATAAGTTGCTAGGCCAAACATACAGCCTTCCATTTACTTAATCTATTTATCAACTTTATTTTAATGGTGTAACCTTTCCTTTTCCCAAACCCTATTGATTACAGCTAACCAACGTTTTTCCCACTGTGATCTTGAGAAGCCATACTCAACACTCTCCCTCGCTCGCCTTCTCATTTCATTGGCCACCGGAGCATCGATAATTAACTTATTAATCGCGAAAAAAATATCGTCGGCATTAGGATTGACCATCAACCCATTATATTCATCGACAATAATATTAGTCAGACCGCCAACATTAGTACATACCACCGCACACCCAGCTGCCATTGCTTCTAACAAACTAAGAGAGGTACCTTCAGAACCCTGAGTAGGAACTACTGAAATATCGAAATTTTTATGGAAGGATAATGATTCTTGAGGCTGGTATTTAGTGATTTCTATCTGCCCAGGGTAATCTTCCTGCAAACTTTCGATTAATGAAAGAAGAGGCCCCTCACCTGCGAAAGTCACTCTAAGCTCCGAATACTCATCCAACAGTCTTCTAGAAGCATTAATCATTAACCTAACACCGCGCTTATCAACAAAACGCCGCGCAAACAATAATCTCTTGAATTCATTCTTGTCGCCAAGACTCCATTCCGGGATGTCCGTAAAATTTGGTATGACCCACTGCATGTCATCATCAGCGCGTGATGAACATGTTCGATACCAATTTAAAAAATTATAATCCACACAAACTCTATATTGTGATTTTTTATACCGATACTCTGCCTGCCAGCACTGAATAATTTTTATTAGCCGAGATAATCCAATCCTCGCCAATAAGTCATTTCTCTTAGACTCATTAATGAGATCAAATGAAATGCCATGTTGAACTGAAATTGACATGAACCTATTTTGCTTTGGCACATAATAAAACGAACCCCAGATCAACAAGGTCTCATCTGGATCAAACCTATCTCCTACAAATCTGAGAAGCTTCTTATAGCGATTATTTGAATTCATGCATAGAGTGGGAACACCTATTACGCGAACCTCATCCAACTCACTTTCGAAATAAACTGATGAATCCTGTACAATATCTACCTCATATCCAGCCGACTTCAGCCCTCTAGCCAAAGCCAATAGATACGTCTGTATACCTCCAATGCTTCTCTCTTTACCACAAGGATCAAGTATCGCATCGTATATAATGGCAATTCGTTTTAATTTATTCATAAAACATTCACTTTCTAACTTTACCTATGATCTAATTCCCTAGCCGAATCCAAACCATTAGCTCGAATAAAAACAATTCCCATAGCACAAAAAATACTCGAAAATAATATATTTTGTGCAACTATATGCTCGACTTCACCACCTAAAAACCTAGTAAAATCAATAGACCTTATACTAAAATAACAAACCATCGATAACAGACTTAACACTAGCAACTCTATACACAAACTATAAGAAGACTTACCAAGCAATCGTGTTAAATAAAATACAATCAGCGGAATGGAAAGAAGTGACTGAATAATCACAGCATATGCAGCACCGATCACGCCATAATCTAGCATCGCGAAAATTGTTAATACAAACACGCCAATAATCATCCGAGAAAGACGCTCATACAACAGCCAATCAACTTTTGAATAAGCATGCACTATCGCTGGATACATAATTATAAACGCATCATAGATCACGACCCAACAAAGAATTTTTAATATTTCGACACAAGCCAACCATTTTTGAGAAAAAAGCGTTTCAATTATGAGGCCTCCAGAATGGAACAAGCTCCAAGCAACAACAATTGCAACAATCATTATTAGCCGAGTACTTCTTCTATAAACACGCGAGACTTCGAGTACATCTTTTTTCGTATTTGCAATAGCTGCTATAGAGACTTGCCTAAACGGCATAAACATCAGCTGCTGTATATTACCAACCAAGCGTCTGGCCATTGCATAGAGGCCAAGAGCATGTTCCCCCCAAATCACACGAACCAGTATTTGATCAAATTGATTTGCCATTACATCCACAAAATTTGCTAAACCGACATTACGACCAAACAACATAATATCCTTTGCACGCTCAGTATCCCATCGCAAGGAAGAACATATGCCACTCCTTAACCACAGTAAAATCACTACAAGTAATTCAACACAAACTCTCTGCGCAACCAAAATCCAGTCAGAAGGCGCTACATAAATACCTACAAATAACACTAAAGAACCGACTATCGTCCCACATAAACGTATGATTGATATTTCTTTAAAGTCCATGCGGCGTCTGTAAAGCGCCTCAGGAATCGTTTGAATACCCAAAAACACAGCTGATAGGCCTAGCACTACAATAATTGAAGCCTGATGTATATTTCCGGAAAGATAAAAGCATATTGCGACAAGGCAGGTACAAATTTGAGATACTGAAGAAAAGGCAATTGACATCAACAATGCCGTTGAGGTCGTTGATGGTTCAATCTCTCGCTGAACCAGTGCATCCATCAAACCAAAGCGCGCTAGAATTGAAGTAAACGCAATTACAATGAGTCCTGTTGCGTAGGTACCGTATTGGTCAGGCCCAATATAACGAGCAGCTATCACAATGCTGAAAAAATTTATACCCTGGCCAAGCCCAATTCCAATTGACAGCCAGCTCGTATTTAATAGCAACGATTTTTTTGACAAGCTGTTCATACTCTATTTTCCGCGTATGTAGTAAATCACTTCATGTCAGCGCTTCCGCCTGCAGACCTATTGCATAATCCCAGGTCAATCAATATGCCTTCAACTCTTTATATTTTTTAAATCCGCCAATAGAATAACGATACCGGTTTTTTAACAGCCTCTTCCTCGGTGAAAACATCAAAGTTCTTATGCTCTTTTAAGCTGAGATCACAAACTAGCAGCTTTTCCATATTTGTATTTTTTTTCAACCATATCAATCTCCGGATATTCACTCTGGTCATTAACAACGTTGTAAAAGCTAGTCTAAGCAGGAATAGTCGGGCTTTTTATTTGACGCATATCTTTTCTCTACAAAAACCGTTCTTGTATTCAAATAACAAATACATATGCTTCGCATTGATCAAGACTGATTATTAATTATCCGTCGTGCACCACAGACTTAACCATTACATCGAGTCCGGCCTCAACAATATAAATGTGACCCTCGTCGGTGACCCATCAGATACAGTGCGAGTACGTCATAACCCTTTTATACCCATAAAGATACGGAAGATAGGCCAATATAGATCAAACCAATTGCAGTTTTTTTTACAGCACCCTGACATGGTTCAATCCTCATTAAGAAAGGCTTACTAGATAGGCAACTTTTGTTTCGTCTGTATCGGCTCCACTGAAGACATCTCATGTTTGCGAGCGACTACCGACTGAGACATCGACTATACGTCGACTGGCATGGCCATCACCGTAAGGGTTAATTGCAGCCGACATGGTTTTATAAACGGCTGCGTCGAGTAAGACCTGCTCAACACCCTCGACGATAAATCGGGTATTTGTGCCCACCAACCTCACCGTCCCGGCATCTACCGCCTCCGGCCTTTCAGTCACATCACGCATCACCAGTACAGGCTTACCTAATGAGGGACCCTCCTCCTGAACACCACCGGAATCAGTGAGGATAATATCGCTTTGATTCATCAGCCAAACAAAAGACAGGTATTCCTGTGGCTGCATAAGGTAAACATTTGACAAACCGCTGAGCATTTCGTTAACCGGCTTTTGCACATTCGGGTTTAAATGTACCGGGTAGATTAACAGCCAAGAGGGGTACTTTTGCGCCAGCTCTTTGATGGCGGTACACAGATCGATAAAACCCTGTCCGAAGTTCTCCCTGCGGTGGCCAGTGATGAGTACAAGTTTGCGCTGGTTGTCGGTGATTTGCTGGTAGATTTTAGAACCGAATACTGACTCCCAATGGTTGGCGGGCATGGCTTCTGCTTTTTGTCTGGCTACAAACAGAGCATCAATTACTGTATTACCAGTGACGAAAACGGTAGCTGGGTCGATATTTTCGGCAAGTAAATTATTTTTTGCTGTTTCTGTTGGGGCGAAGTGATAGCTAGACAAGCGGCTTACTAATGAACGGTTGGCCTCTTCAGGGAAAGGTGCGCCCATATCACCAGTACGCAAACCTGCTTCAACATGACCCAGTTTTATTCCTTCGTAAAACGCGGCCAGCCCGGCGGCAAAGCAGGTCGTGGTATCACCGTGTACCAGAACGATATCGGGTTTGGCTTTGCGTAAGACTTGTTTCATACCGGTGAGCACACGGGCGGTAATGTCGTATAAATCCTGCCCCGGTTTCATCAAGTCCAGGTCATAGTCTGGTTTGATATTGAATATATTTAATACTTGGTCAAGCATTTCTCGGTGTTGGGCGGTGACACAAACTATGGATTCGATCTCTGGATGATTCTGTAGCCCCAACACAACGGGTGCCATTTTTATAGCCTCCGGTCGAGTACCAAAAACACTGAGTACACGCAATGTCATTTGACGATACCACGTGTGTCGATCAACACCCTG
>JGI24025J20009_10003480_pt1 | contig 10695 bp, 7 predicted proteins | sample Cruoilmetagenom3_FD_20009 | JGI IMG/M metagenome (IMG submission 20009) | reverse complement strand
TTTCGCCCTTTTCGCGTCGGCGATGTTGTAGAGATGGAAGATGAATATGGAACCATAGAAGATATAACACTCCGGCATACCGTGATAAGAACATGGCAGAACAAACGGCAGATCATTCCTAACTCACGAATAAGCGAAGAGACCATAATAAACTGGACGATAGGGGATCTTGCGGTGCTATGGGCAGTTGATTTTGGGATAAGTTACGATTCTGATATAGACCTTGCCAGATCAATAATCCTTGATGAAATAAACAAACATCTGGATGTGATGCATGAAGAGGATAGAGAAGCGAAGGTGCGGGTTACGGAGCTCGGAGATTTTGCGGTTAATCTAAGAGCATTGTTCTGGGTGCCTGACAGACCCACAGCGTGGGGAACAGGCGCGGAAATAAGAGAATCGGTAAAGAAGAGATTTGATAGCGAGGGCGTGGAGATACCCTTCCCATATCGAACTGTGGTCTTCAAGAAAGATATGGCGGCGAAGTGAGCTGGCTAAGTCTGCAAAGCACCGATTTGTTACTGAAACGGTCTGAAAATCTACCCCAAAAACATAAGGGAAATTAAAAAAAATAAAAAAAGGGAAAGCTATAGAAAACATATAGCTTCGTTTTGAAGATGTAGTATTTTATGAGCGTAATGAACTCTCATTCCGTAACTACTTCTGCGAATCCAACTCTCCTCGATACCTTCGTTATTCGTATCTTCACATTATCCCCTTTCTTCGTGTTGGGCACGAAACATACAAAACCCTCCACTCGCGCTATTCCATCTCCTTCTCTTCCTACGTCGTCTATCGTTACGTCGTAGGTCTCACCAACGTTCAGGGGGGAACTAAATCCCCTTCTTTCTCCACTGTATTCCATCTCTTACAAAACCTCCATTTATTTGCTTTTTCTTTCGTGATGCAAAACAAAGAGAAATCGCTTTTATTATAAAAGTCGTTTTATTCCTCCACACCACGTAATTATACTTTATTCTTCTTACATATAAACACCCGCAACAGAACATTCGATCTGAAGTATTCAGCAATAATCTCTTTACCTCGCCGCTCGTGCTATCCTTTCCCGCTCCTCCTTCTTACTTATCGAGTAGCACTTCGCATTTTTAGCTGCTGCTATTAATTCATCAGCAAGGCACTGCGCTATGCTCCTCTTGCTTTTAAAGGCGCATTTCTGCGCTCCCTGTGCAATGTAGCGTAGCGCTTGCTCTATCCTCCTCTGTGAACTCACGTCCACGGCTTTGGGAACTAATATACCGCCAAATCGCAACCTGATTGTCTCTTCTAACGGTCCTGCATTTTGGATAGCATCCACGAGCACCTGCAGTGGATTCATACTCGTAGACTCATATATCAGACCAAAAGCGGTTTTAACGATTTTGTAAGTCTTCTGTTTCTTACCCGTGTTCTGTTCCGACTGCATTAATTTGTTGATCAGCAGTTCCACAATGCACACCTTCGATTCCTCAAACTGCTGTTTCGCATGTTTCCCTCCGGTATGCAGTGCGGACACGGGCTGGAGACTGATATGCCTCTCCAGACCGATGTCTCTTATCTCCACGTCTGAAATGTCCCACTTATCGAATATCTTATCGAAATGCATTTGTATCTGCATCTTATAATATCACCTCAGAGTTTTCTCCTTTCTCCCTCTCACTAATTCCTGTAACGATATATCGTTTACCGCCACGACCTTAAATCTCACACCTGGGAGGTCACCGTACGACCTGCCTTTTCTCCCAGCTATGCCCTCTATCAACACCTCGTCGTGCTCGTCTATGAATTTTATTGCACCATCGCCTGGGCAAAAAGCAGTCACCTGTTTACCATTCTTTATTAACTGCACACGAATGCATTTCCGTATCGCGGAGTTCGGCTGCTTCGCCTCTATCCCCACCTTCTCTAAGACAATCGCTCTGGACATGTGCGCGCCCTCCAACGGGTCCGCTTTTTTCGCGGATTTCAGCACCCTTCGTGCATAGTCCGGGCTCTTCAGTCTAAACACCTTCCTCCTATTTTTCACCTTCCTCGCTGCGTATAATCCTCTTCCCATCTCTTTCACTCCACAATACTAACTAAAACTAAAATTTACTTTTCTTTGATAAAACGTTTTACAAGTTTTGTGTTTTTCAATGTGCCCTTTGATTGATCATTTTATGATCACGCTATCGATACCCAGATTCCTTTTGACCAGCAAGTTTACCTTCTTTATCCGCTCGCCATCTCGTCCAATTGCAATGCCCTTATGCTTTGTGGGAACCTCAACGTACGCGCACTGTTTGCCATTTTTATTCAACAGCTCGACGCTCTTCACATAAGCAGGACGAAGCAAATTCTCTATGAATTCCTTTAGATCCGGTGAATGCTCCACGACCTCGATTTCCTTCCTCAGCAATTTTTTTACCTTGTTTATGTTAGAACCCCCTTTACCAATAGCCAAGCCCATGTCCCCCTTTTTTACCACCAGTATTACCTTATTCGCTTTGTTATCCACTATGCAATCCTTAACTCCTGCACCGGTAGAACTCTCGAAGATTCCTATGCACCTTATCCCCTCAGTGTCTAACTTTATAGTCAGTTTTACTCACCCGTGTGTGCTTTTCTCTTAGTTTATCTTGTAGTGATACTCAATGTTTCTCTTTAGGGTGAATGTCAGAAGACAGAAGCCGTAAAATCTCGGAATCTCCCGTATCGGTTATACATAAAGAAGCAATAGAATACGGCTTCCCACAAGCAAGCCCGAGTTCAAGGTTATTCGCCGGATATTTATAAATGGTNAAGTCCCCTTTTTCCTTCTCATCGAGGTCTTCAAACACTCTTTTTATCTTCTCCGGGCAATTAGAAGCGTGGATAATAATCTTTGCTTCTCTTCTCATAACTGCTTTTATCGTCTCCTTCGACCCTATCAGTACCGTACCGTTGTTTAAAACCTTTTGCAATTCTCTATTCACATCTGAAAGCTCAACTGAGCCCCTTTTCGCCTTTGCCATCCTGTTTCTCCTATTTGTATTTTGATTTTCGCCTTTACTTCCCTGCCACTAATTCTACAGCGCCAGTTCCTAATTTTATTGCCTGTCCAACAATAACATTCTCCGTAACGCCTTTTAACTCATCCGTTTCCCCGTGTATCGCTGCCTCCAAGAGGTTGTCCACGGTAACTTCAAAAGCGGCTCGTGAGAGCACCGATGCTTTCCCACCTGCTATTCCATGTCGCCCGATCTGCTTCACTTCTCCATCCATCGTCATTGCGTCTGCAATTAAGGTTATATGACGAGCATCCACATCCAATCCTTGCTCCTTTAATGTGCTCATCATCTCATCTATTATCGCATTACGCGCCGCTTCTATGCCCAATACCTCCGCTATCTCGCCTATATTATTCGTTTTGGTTCTCTTGAAATCCACACCTTCAATCTTATGATTCTTCAACCTTTTTAATTCCGAACCTACGGTATAAAGCACATATTCACTATCAGTTTCTCTTCGCGCTAAAACCCTTCTTATTCCTTCTATTCCCTTCACCAGCGTGTTCGATACGGCCCTCTCAAGTTTCGACAGCTCGTGAAAGGACCCACTCTCTCTGCGTATTCTTAATCTCCCGTCTTCTAACACTTCTACGAGCATATCCGCGCTTATGCCCTTTATCTTCTCCTCTACTTCTTCTCTTTTTATATGTCTCTTATCCAATTCACGCTCATTTAGCGAAAGCCACACGGACATATCCTCTGTGGATATTCCTATTCTGCCTATATCTCTTATATGCGTCTCTTGTATTTCCATTGCTAACTCCTCCGCCTTATTTCGCTCCGAGGCATACTCTCCCAACAATTTTATCGTCATTGTCGGAGTAGAAAGCTTCTTTCTCGCATCCACTATCTCTATAATCCGTGGTAAACCGAGTGTTATATATATGGCACCCACACCGGCATAATGGAACGTACGCATCGTCATCTGCGTTCCCGGCTCGCCGATGGACTGCGCGGCAACTATTCCAACGGCTTCCCGTGGATCCACCTTCGCTTTTTCATATTTAGCTACAACCGTCCGCAAAATATCATCCAGCTTCTCACAGGTTAGATTTGTTCTCACCGCTCTTAATTTATGCTTCAATTCGACTTTTATCTTTTCAGGTAGCTCACATTTATTCACTTTCAGCTCTATATCTCCCAGCTTAATCTCTCCTTCATCCGCCCTACCCAGCATCACCACTATATCTTCTGCATATGCCTCCTCTATCGGCATCTCTGAGAAGTCTTCGGAAGTAGCAGTTAGCTCAACGGGCAAAAAATCTTCTTTTATTCGCTCTGTTAGTTCTTCTTCTAACTCAATATCACCGGGTTCTTCCATCACTTCTTCTTTTCCTTCCGCCATGTGCTTCAGCCCCATATTATCTCATATCTCCGCCTTTATCGATTCTCTTATCACTTCATCTATATCTACAAATTTACCGGAATCGCTTTTTGAAGGGTCTACACCGTCATCGCCATATTTAAACTGCACAACTGTCCCTCTTGTTTCTCTTACCGTTCCATCATTCTTCACTTCGAGGTCCTGTAAAGCATTGATAAGCCTTCTCTGGAAATAGCCACTCTGAGAAGTACGAACTGCCGTGTCTACCAATGCTTCTCTGCCCCCAACAGCGTGGAAAAAGTATTCCATCGGTGACAAGCCATCCTTGAAGGAAGCCCTTACGAAGCCATGAGCATCTGCACTGCGGTCGCCGGGTTTAAAGTGCGGCAGCGTTCTCCCCAGGTACCCCCTCTTTATCCGCTCTCCCCTAACCGACTGCTGACCCACGCATGCGGCCATTTGCGTTAAATTAAGCATGGATCCTCTCGCACCCGATTTCGCCATAAGCACGCCCGGGTTCTCTATTCCAAGATACCGCTCTGCAATGTCACCGGAATCATCTCTTGCATGAGCGAGTTCCTGCATGATCAATAGTTCCAGCGTCTCCTCCAATGCTCGCCCGGGCAACGCTTCCAGCTCGCCGCCCTCGTACGCTCTTATCAGCTCCTCGACTTTCTTCTCCGCTTCATGCACCGCCTCTTCCCTTATCTGCTCCTTCCCTTCTCTTGGAATGTCCTCATCGCTTATACCAAAGCTGAAACCTGATTGCTTGATATAGTTAATAGCGAGCCGGGAAACATTTTTTATAAACGTTTTTGTAACTTCTTCCCCATACTGCCTGAAAATCCGCGCTATTATTATCCCTTTGAACGAGCCCAACGCCTTTTCGTCTATTATGCCGCATACCAAGTTCCCATCTTGTATCTTAACGTACGCATCTCGTGGGCATTTCTCCTTCTCACATTCCTCTCCCCTTTCAATGCAGTTCGCACACGTCTTTCCTCGGAACTCCAAATTCAAGCCCTTCGGTAATATCATGCTGAATATCTGCTTCTCAGTCCAATACGGGATGGGACGTGCCCCCATACCTGAAGATGACTCGAAGGTTCCCGCAGGCTCGCNTAAATCATTGACCTCTATCTTACTCAATATGTCCAGCACTTTTTCCTTTTCAAACCGCTTCTCNCCCCTCGTGAGCAAGAACAAACCAGTGATATAATCATGAATACTGCCGATAATAGGCCTGCCAAATCGGGGTGATATTATGTTTCGCTGCACCGCCATCAGTATCTTCGCCTCTGCTCGTGCTTCTTCGGTTTGCAGCACGTGCATGTTCATCTCGTCACCGTCGAAATCCGCATTGTAGGGTGGACATACCGCAGGATTTAACCGGAACGTCCTACCGGGCATTACCCTTACATAATGTGCCATTATACTCAATCTATGCAGCGAGGGCTGTCGGTTGAACAGCACAATGTCACCATCTACGAGATGCCTTTCTACCTTCCATCCAATCTCTAACTCATCTGCTAACGTCTCATAATTGCCCTCGGTTACTTTTATTTTTCTACCATCTGCGCGTCGCACATAATTTACCCCCGGATGGTTCTTCCCTCTTTTTACTGTCTCCCGCATCACATCAAAGTTTCTCTCAGTTACATTAACGGTAATTGTCAACTCCTTCGCGACCGCTTCGGGCACGCCAACTTCGTCTATGTCAATATCGGGATCGGGGGATATAACCGTTCGGGCGGAGAAATTCACTCTCTTCCCGGATAAGGAACCCCTAAACCTGCCTTCCTTACCTTTTAATCGCTGTGAGATCGTTTTTAGCGGTCTACCGCTCCTATGTCTCGCTGGCGGCACTCCCGCGATATTATTGTCAAAATAGGTGTTTATATGGTACTGAAGCAGTTCCCACAGGTCTTCTATTATCAACTGCGGTGCACCAGCGTCTCTATTCTCCATAAATCGCTGATTGATCCTTATTATATCTACCAATTTATGGGTAAGGTCATCTTCACTGCGCTGTCCACTTTCTAACGTGATAGAAGGTCTGGCAGTTACAGGAGGAACGGGCAATACAGTAAGAACCATCCACTCGGGTCTCGCGTTTTTTGAATCCATACCGAATAGAAATACGTCTTCGTCGGGTATTCGTTCAAGCCGTTCCCTTACATCGGTCGGCATTAATCTGCGCTCTTTCCCTTCTTCGTCTATCTCTTTATATGTGATGGGTTTATCAAATTTTATGCGTTGTTGAGGTGTAGCTTTGTAAACATTCAGCCTATTATCTTCTTTTTTGATGATATACACCCCTTCCTTATCGGTCAGCACCCAATTACCATCACCTTCGCTCCTAATGGAAGCAGTGTTAGAGAGTAAATGTCCTTCAGTTTTGAACGGTTTCTTTATTTCGTCCGAAATATTGCCTTTGGTTAAGTCTTCATCTAATCTAGCACTTACTCTTTTTATATAAAATAAATGCTCACCGCAATACATGCAGACGCTACTCTTNGCTGCTTCCTTNAATACCNGCTTCACTACTTCACCTACGTCCGCTTGCTTCTCCCTCTGCCTCTTTATCTCTTCTAAAAATCTATTCTTCTCTTCTTCCTCTAACAATACTCTACCGCATTTCCTGCATGTTGCCGTTAGTATTCGGTATATTAACTTAGCATATCCTATGTGTATGACAGGGGCTTCAAGATCGATGTGCCCAAAATGCCCTGGACATTCACCCATCCGACCACCGCAGGTCTTACATCTCAACCCGGGATCAATAACTCCAATATGCTGATTCACCAACCCACGCTCGATTGGGAAACCATCTTCTCCATAAGTATCCGGGGTTATTATCCTCGAAGCGCTCATCTTTCTTATCTCTTTCGACGATAACAAGCCAAATTTTATCCCTTTTATCTTCTTCGTTCTCATTTCAGACTGCCTCTTCCAATTCTAATCGCGGAGCAATACACATCGCTTTCATCTCGTCAAGAAGTAGTTTAAACGCATAGCTCATCTCTACGGGGTAGATGTCGGTATCCGCACCGCAATTGGGGCAATATGCAGACCCCGTTTTTATATCCGGACACGCAATCATACCACAATTACTACATACCAGCTCAGTAACTTTGTCGGACTCGTCCAATAACCGGTCTTTTAGCGATATCGCAGCTCCGTACCCGATGAGGACGTCTCTCTCCATCTCACCGAAACGAAGCCCACCTTCTCTTGCTTTTCCTTCCGTCGGTTGTCTCGTTAATATTTGCACGGGACCCCTCGCACGTGCGTGCATCTTAGCGGATACCAGATGGTATAACTTCTGATAATACGCCACGCCTACAAACACGTCAGCTTCTATCTTCTCTCCCTTCATGCCGTCCCACATCGTCTCTCTACCGGTATCTGAGAACCCGGCACGCTCAAGCGCCGCTCTTAACTCTTCTTCGGGTTCGCCGGAAAAAGCGGTTCCATCTATGTATCTACCCTCTAATGCTCCCGCTTTCCCACCGATCATCTCCAGCACGTGTCCCACGGTCATCCGAGAGGGGATAGCGTGGGGGTTTATAATCATATCCGGGATGATTCCGTCTCCAGTAAAGGGCAGATCTTCCGGTGGTACTATCAATCCGACAACTCCTTTCTGACCATGCCGCGATGCAAATTTATCGCCTATTTCAGGAATCTTCTGCTCTCGAACAGAAACTTTAGTTAATCGTCTATTGCTGCTCGATTCCATGAGCACTACTGAATCTACCACTCCCTGTTCATTGGGGCGAGTGCAAACGGAAGTATCTCTTCTTTCTAAGGGGCTTAAAAGCTCCGTAGTTTCCTCTAAAAACCGTGGTGGGCTTGTCTTCCCGATCAGCACGTCATTTGGTGCTACTTCTGTCTCCGAATTTATTATACCGTCCTCATCAAGTTGGTTATACGCTTCGTGACTTCTCACGCCCACAATCTCCATATCCGGTATCTCAAATCGGTCCTCTTCCCCACCGGGATACCGTGTCTCCTCGCCTTCGTACGTTCTGAAGAAATGACTCCTGCCCAAACCACGATCTATTGCAGCGCGATTTAAAATCAAAGCATCTTCCATATTGTAGCCTTCGTAGCTTAAAACCGCAATGACAAAGTTCTGTCCTGCAGGCCTTTTATCGTGTAGAATGAGGTCGGCAGTTCGCGTTTTTACTAATGGCTTCTGCGGACTGTGCAAAATATGCGTTCGGGTGTCGGTGCGCGTTTTATAATTCGCAGCAGAAATGCCCAGGGATTGTTTCATCATTGCACAGCCCATTGTATTACGGGGTGAGGAATTGTGGTCGGGATAAGGTATCAACCCCGCGACTATCCCCAGGATCAAAGAAGGGTCTATCTCCAGATGTGTGTAGTCCGCCCCATCTGCCTTTGCTAAATCCGCTTCGTACAGCGCTATCAGTGCGTTCTCTTCCTCTTCTGCGTCCAGATACTCTATCGCTCCTTCGCTCACCAGGTCGTCGAAGTCCATTTCATCGTTTGCCAGTTTCCTGATATGTGATTCAGTAACCTTAGACTTACCATTTTCCACCACTATAACCGGTCTTCTTGCTCTCCCTCGATCAGAGTTTATCATTATATCCTTTCTGACCGCATAATGAGCGACGTTTACCTGGGGGGATATCTCTCCTCCCCTTCTCTTCCTTCTTATCTCTTCCACAAATCGCTCAGGCTCAGTGCAGAGCCCGATAAAATCGCCGTTCACGAACACACGAGTCCTGTTTTCGGCACTTATCTCCAAAGAGCGAGCGGGGGGAATAATATCAAGTTCGTATAAAATGTCTTTACAGTTCTCATTCTCTTCTCCCACTGAGATTTCGACCAACTGTGAAAAGTTCTTTACCAATCCACAATTTGGACCTTCCGGTGTTTCAGTGGGGCAAATTTTTCCCCATTGTGTGGGATGCAAATCGCGCGCTTCAAAGTGGGGCTGAGACCTCGATAACGGAGAGATTATACGCCTCAGATGGCTCGCCGTAGCCACATAATTGCTTCGCTCTAACAATTGCGAGACGCCAGCTCTACCACCCACCCAGTTTCCGGTTGCAAGGGCGTGCGTTATTCGTTCTGTAAGCACATCGGAACGAATCGCGGTCGAGATTTTCAGTTCTCTATTTCGCATATGTGCGCGTTCCAACTGATACCTCATGTCACGAATAAGTTTTGTAAATGAAACGCGGAAAAGGTCTTCCATCAGGTCTCCTGCAAGCTTTAATCTTTTATTAGCGTAATGATCCTTGTCGTCCTCGCCTCTCTTTCCCAAAAGTAGCTCATAACATGATTCCGCCATTCGACCGAGGAAATGAGCCTTAGCAATCTTGTCGCCAAGATGTGGGAGAAAATAGCGATCTAAAATATAATTAACGCGCTTCTCTCGATACTCCTTTGCCTGCGTTGATGCTACTTTACGACCTAATATATCTATTGCTTCTTCCCGTGTACGCACCTTACTCTCTTCTACATTCCCCTTGATGTGTTCTTTTATCCTGGGGTCATCGGAGACGGTCTTTAGTATCTCTTCATCATTTTCGAGCCCCAATGCTCGCATAAGTGTTACGAACTCTATTTTCCGTCCCACCGCGGGGAAGGACACCTCCAGTATGTCTTTTTTACTTATCTCCACCCTTATTGGTACTCGGAATCCCTGTTTAAGGGAAAAGACTTTTGAAACCACGCTTTTACTACCGTATTTCTCCTCATAATTCACGAAGATAGTATTTGGTGCAAGGTCCTCCAGCGTGATTATTACATGCTCTGAACCATTAATAATGAAATAGCCGCCGGGGTCAAGCGGGTCTTCACCTGCTCCTTTCTTCAACCATTCTTCGTATTCTGCGTCAGAAAGTTTTTTCCCTATTTTCCTCTCGCGAACCTCCTTAGATAAATTGCATCTCTTTGACTTTAGCATGATTGGGAGTTCGCCGATTTCAACTCCTTTCTCATCCCTCTCCACTTCTATCTCCTCGTTCTCGTATTTCCTCACGATCTGCATGTCCAGATACATGGGTGCAGCATATTTCAAATTCCTTAATCTCACTTGTGAAGGGAAGATTTCTTCTGAAGATCCATCTGCTTCCCTTGATTTTGGTATACCCACTCTTATTTTGTCGAAGGTCACTGCCAGCTTATATTTTCTACCGTTTTCGTCGTCTCCGCTGATAGAAGTCTCTATCTGTGACTGTTCATCTATTACTCTTTGCATACCCTCTTCGAGGAAGTAATTGAATGAATCGAGCTGATGTTGCGCTATTTTTTTCCTTTTTAAATATGCCTTTGAAAGAACACTCCGGTCTAACATATTGTACTCGT
>JGI24025J20009_10003479_pt1 | contig 10697 bp, 10 predicted proteins | sample Cruoilmetagenom3_FD_20009 | JGI IMG/M metagenome (IMG submission 20009) | reverse complement strand
CTGTGTCCTCTGTGGTTTTCCGAAACTTTATTTCGAAAATATCAAAAGTCTCCGGGGTTTTGGTCACCGCAACGCGAGATACCAAAGACCCATTTAATTACCTCCTGCAAAAGTATGTGTTAGACAAGTTCACCCTACCAAAGTTATAGCGACTTACATGACAGTCATGGCAGCGAGACTTGAACCTTATGCTGCACCGCAAGTTTATCACCTATCGAGACATAACCATCCTTCATGAATTGCTCGCTGCGGTTTCTTGGCGGTTGCGGGGAGGTTGGCAGGTCAGCAGTCCTGATCGACGACGACATCCTGCTCGATTACGGGATGAAACCGGGCGAGTCGCCTGACCATCCGCCATCATATCCGTTAAACGGGATCCACCCGCGAACGATCATCGTCTCGCACGGGCATCTCGACCACTGCGGCATGGTGCCGAATATCATGGACGTCCACCCGCAGGTCTATGGCACGCCGATCACCAAACATCTCACCGCGTTTCTTGCAAAGGACACACTCTCGATTGCGAGGCGTTCCGGGCAGATGCCGCTCTTCGATCCGCAGGACATCCAGGAGTTCCTGCGCTCTGCCCGCATGGTCGATTACAGGGATCGCTTCGAGTGCGGCGAATATACCGCGCAACTCTACGATGCAGGGCACATCCCTGGCTCGGCATCGGTTCTTCTCGAATCCGAAAACGGGATGCGGATACTCTATACCGGAGATGTGAATCACATAGATACGCGTCTTTTGAACCGAGCCTGCCCGCAGCCGAAAGCCGATGTCATGATCACCGAGAGCACGTACTTTGGCACCGACCACACACCGAGAAAGGAACTGGAGCAGGCGTTTGTGGACTCGATCCGCGATACCTTAAATCGCGGCGGCAATGCGATCGTCCCGTGTTTCGCGATCGGGCGGACGCAGGAGGTTCTGATGATCCTGCATAAACACGGGCTGCACCCTTATGTCGATGGGATGGGCGTCGATGTCTTACGGAGATTTATCCAGTATCCTGAATATCTGCGCGATTCGAATGCGCTTCAGCAGGCGTTTGGCAACGCAACCGTGGTGAAACCGGAGATGCGGGCGCGGATACTCAAGAACTCAATTATCGTCACGACCGCAGGGATGTTAAATGGCGGACCCGCGCTCTTCTATCTCAGCAAGATACACGACGACTATGAGAGCAAGATCCTTCTCACCGGATATCAGGTCGAGGGCACCAATGGCTACCATGCACTCGCGCACAGGCGCATCACCACCGGAAAGCGGGTACTGCACCTCCGCACGGCTGTGGAGCAGTACGATTTCTCTGCACACAGCGGCGACAAAGAGTTGAAGAGATCGGTGCAAAAATTCTGCGATCAGGGCGGCGAGTTTTTGTTTACGATGCACGGCGACCGCACAGAAGAGTTTGCAGCATGGGCGGGAGAGTACAAGGTCGATGCGACTGCGCCGGCAAACGGCGATGAATTCATGATCGACTGATGCACGGCAAAAACGACGAGAGGGGGATTTGAACCCCCGAGGTGCAAGGCACCACTGGATTGTTGCACAATATAATTTAGCAATCCAGCGCCATACCGGGCTTGGCTATCTCGTCATACAGAAGTACTGGTTTGTGGGTGCTGGTATTAATCTTTTCCGAAGGGTGGGGGGTGACATGGCACATCAGCCCCGATCTCGGCGGTGACCAACCCCCCGGGGACTTTGTAACTACTCAGGTACCTAAAACCACTATCGGGGACTTCACTATGTAGGAACTACCCGGGACATGGGGCATATTGTAATCAAACAGGGAATTTAACCGCAGAGTACGCAGAGGGGCGCGGAGGGGAAATAACAACTCTCTGTGATCCTCTGTACTCTCTGTGGTTTAATCTTCCTTACCCTAACCCGATCCTCCATAATAGTGAAAAAAGTGCATGCAACTTGCCTATTTGCCCTTTGATCTGATATCAGACTCGCCCGGCGGCAGGAACTTAACGATCTGGTCGGGCGATGCAACGACCTTAATCGATCTCCCGAACGCGTCTGAGAATATGCGGTAGATCTTCTTTGCGATGTCGTTCTGGTTAAACCGCCCTGGCACAATCTCGACCACGTTCTCTGCATGATTCGAAACAGCAGAGACCGGACCCCCGATCAGACGCAGGTCGCTGGTTATCCCGATCGCGATCCCGACCGAAACATCCTTTAAGTAGTTCCGCGTGCCCCGGATGATAAATGCACCTTTGGAGACGAACTCGCCGTGTTCCGGCGTCTTTGAGACCTGATCCGGGTGCACCCAGTAGCAGTCGCCTGTGTACTGCCCGCTCTTCCAGATGCTCGAATACGAGATCGCAAACTGCGCCGCCTCTGCGATGGTCTGCTCGGAGACTAGGGCGCCCTTATCGACCTTGATGATCGTTACCGGTGCACCCGGCGCCTGGCTGTGCATGAAGATATCCCGTTTCTCAAGATATTTCTTGACGATCTCCTCGTTGCTGGTTGCGCCGCGCCCGCCAATCACGAGTAATCCGTCTGAGGACTTAAACCACCTGTACTGATCGTACCAGCGTGGTTTCGGGCGTTTGGGCGCTGGCATCTTCGCTTTCGACTTCTTCACTCGCTCTTTCAGCAGTTCGCGGGTCTGCTCGATCGCACGCACAGCACCGTCCAGCTTCGAACCGATCTTCTTCGATCGGTCATAGAAAACTTGCGCATTCCGGGGGACGTTCTTCCCTGCATCAAGCGGAATATCCATCCCGTCCAGTTCTATCGTAATCGTTTTGTTTCGCGGGTCAGTCCGCTTTATTTCGGGATGATCCGTACGTATCTCGTCCCACGTGCGCCCGTCTGTGAGTTCCTGCCGGACCAGACCGAGCAACTCATCGACTGGCTGGTAATGGGTATATATCGCCTCAGCTTTCGCGCCAAGATCCGATTTATCGCTCTCGAACTTGCGGATTGCGTTTTCCTGCTGGGTCAGCCGGTGTTCAAGCGGGTTCTGCTTCCTATCAGGTTTCTTTTCGATTGCCTGCTCTTTCGCTACTGTGCCAAAGAACTCGTCGAGTGCCTCGCTAAACGTACTGAAATATCGTTTCTTCCGGTCCGCATATCTGGAAATTTCGAACGGAATGACATCGATCTTATTTTCGTCCTTGTACGCGATATGCGGCTTTAGATGATCCATCTGCCCGAATACGTGTGCGATCCCGCGGTGTACCGCCCCGACCATCTCCTCTGACAAATCCTGGCAACCGGTCTTTTTATCGATCCCGGAATACGAACAGACCTCTTCGGCAATGACTCCACCCATATTCAGTCTTGTCGCAAGCGTCTTGACGAGATCCAGGTCTGATTCTGAAAATAGAGCAGATAACCCCTCCCTTGTGATCTCAACAGGATTTGATTGCATATCAGGCAGTTTGTAGATCTCTCCACTCCGGATTCTCCGCCCGCGGAATGTCACCGGATGGAGCGGGAGGATGATCTTATGCTCGTGGTTCACCAGTATCACGTTGCCCGGCGGGAAGAGTTCGAGTATGAGCCCGTTTTCGACTTCGCCGCGCATCGTTTTGATCTCGACGATCCTGTCAAAGTCGTACTGCTCAATCGAGACGATCCTGCCGTGAGAGAGGTACTTCCGAAGCGTCATTGCAAACATCGGCGGCGTTTTCGGGCTTGGAAGCGGATGCGCGGTCAGGTGCATACATGTACCCGGAGCGATCACGAGATCGGATCTCCCCTCTCCGAAGAGGTAGAGGTTCAACCGGATCTGCTCAATACCAGTATCGGTTTTGTATATCTTTTCGATGCGCGACCTGACAAGGTGCTGCAGTTCAGCAACCATCACCGCGACATCGACACTTGTCATCGCCTGTTTCATCTTACCGCGCAAGGAGACCCCGTCCACAAGGGCGGGGAGGAATTACGCACACCTCCTGTATAGTTCCTTTTGCTCGTTCCAGAAGCGTTAGCTTCTTACTGTTTACAGACGCTCCGATTCGATCTCCAGTGATCGTCCGAAGATCGAAGTACCCGGAACTCCGTAGTCCATGTATAAAACATTCTTTGTCGTCGTATTTCACTTTATCAAACCTTCTGAATCCTTTAACTTCTTTCACAGTATTTCTTTTTAACTTTCCTCCTTTGAGGAAGTTAGCTTTGAACAATGATCGGTTCTGTCGTCTTACCTGCTTACCGATGTGGAGGTGGACGGCGTGTTCCTGTCCATTGCCACCTGCTATCACAAAAGCATCATTCGCGTGTGATTTCGGCATGCCGAGTTCTATGCGGTCATGTTTCGTGATGTAGCCATAAGTCTGATCACAGTTCAGCAAATCGACCATTTTACTTCTCACGATATTCATAAACGCGGTTGCTTTCAAGGACTTCTCTGCTTTAGCCTGTATCTGTGGGTGTCCGAACTCCTCTGCGGTCTGGTTACCCTTTGTTTGGTTGCACTCGTGACATGCTATCGTGAGATTTGAGACTCGATCCGAACCACCTCTCGACCGCGGTACAATGTGCTCTATCTCCAGTGGCACGTCTTTTTTGCCGCAGTAAGCACATTTCCTACCCCACTTCTCCAGCAGGTATTCTCTAACCTCGTATCCCTGCAGTTCTCCCTGCTGATATTCGACGCCAGAGATCTCTGGGTTCTGCATCTTCTGTGTGTCGAAAGAAGCAACCTCTACGATAGTTTGTGTGATCGGGAGGATGCTCTTCAGTTTTTCGATCAGTTTGATGTGGCTGTCGAGTTTGTGTTGGATGCTCGGTGCGAGCCAACCGTCGCGTCTTCCGCGATTGTCGAACCGCGGTTTTCTGTACCACTTACGACTTCTTCGAGTTCGCCTGTATGCTTTCCGCTTCTCAAGCAGTCTTTTGATGTTGTTTCGCAGGTTCACTTCACCCGCGATGAGTTCTCTGCCGTCTGTTACCGCGCTGTAGCCTACTGTTGCGTATCCCGCGTCTACACCGAGGGTGATGTCCTGTTTGTATCCACTCGAACCGTATAATAGTTGTATCGTGAACGGAGTCCGTCTAACGACTACAGCCTGTCCATTCTCCAGTAAATGTCTCGCTTTGGCTGGCGATGCAGGCATAAGAGGATTTCCGGTTTTATTCAGTACAAACACTAACACAAAGTGTTCCTCCTGTTTCCGAGTAAGTGCTCCTCGGAGTTGTTATACGGAGTTTTTAAGCTGGACAGCACCGTTCCTACCCTCTCAGAACTGTTTAACCATCCTGCCACAGAGCCACAAGCTTGAGCAGCACTCGTGGGGGTGTATGTATTTCTTCCGCGTAACTTCTGCATTGTTTTAATGCCTCCTAATCAACCAGGGGCTTTTTAAGCCCATTCCTCGACCCGTGTGGGTCAGGGAGGGGTAGTTGACCGTATCTCAACCCGAGCCGCCACGCCTATCGTTCCTCCTTCGAGACTTTTTGGGATCTTTCTGTAATTCGCGTTGCAAGCGTCTTGCAAGATGAATTGTGCTGGCGTGGTGTTAAGTGCTTAGGAATCACGAATAAACGAATTTCACGAATGTTAAACAGAATAGATTCGTGCCATTCGTCCAAACGCGTAATTCGTGATAAAAACTGCCTGGAAATAGACCAAATTTCCGATAAACTCCTCGAAACCAGGGGGGAATAAGTTGGGTAAATAACCGATATGGTGGGGTGTTTGTTTACTGCAACGCGAGATACCAGAGACCCAATCTTATTTGCCATAACCCCTATCACCCAGAAGAGATTAAAAACCCACCCTCATTCGACCTCGAGACTGAAGTCGAGCCACTGTGCGGAGTGTGTGAGCGCGCCAATCGAGATCACATCCACGCCTGTTTCTGCGTACAGAGCAAGATTACCAGGTGTTATGCCTCCAGATGCCTCGAGCACCACGTAATCGCATAACCCCTGCCGATCCAGTGCTGATATGGCTTCTTTGATCTCGCGAGGGTCCATGTTATCGAACATGACAATGTCAGCCCCGAGTTTTGCAGCGTGCACAGCATCTTCGACATTTCCGACCTCGATCTCGACTGTTTTTGTGAAACCGGTATCTCTTGCGTATTTGTACGCCATCTCCATCCCGTGTATCTTGATGTGGTTGTCCTTGATCATCACAGCGTCAGTGAGACAAAACCGGTGCGGATCGCCGCCACCGATCGCAACCGCCTTCTTCTCGAATCTACGAAATCCCGGTGTCGTCTTTCTGGTACCTGCAATCTTAACATCGTTTCCTGCCACAACCTCCACGCACCTCCGGGTCAGGGTCGCTATGCCGCTCATCCTGCCAAGAAAGTTCAGTGTGACGCGCTCGCTCTGCAGGATTGCGCGGGTACCTCCTCCGAGTTCGAGCACAACATCGCCCCCGGCTATCGTATCGCCGTCATCTCGTCTGCGCGTGGCTGAAATTCCGCAATAATAGAGAATCCGCATCGCTTCTTCCAGTCCAGCGATTACTCCATCTTCTTTTGCAACAATATTCGCTTTGGCTACCTTATCCGGAAGCAACTCATGGAAAAGATCGAAATCTCCAATGTCTTCTCTTAAAAACAGTTCAATTTCAGATACGTCCATCGCCCATCAGACCAATCCCAGATTGTTCAACTGTTGCCAGACGTCCATCTTGGCAAATTCACACTCTTCTTGGGTCTTTGCTCCGGTGATTACAAGTTTTCCTGAGCGGAATATCAGAACAACGACCTTAGGATCCCTGATCCGGTACACAAGACCGGGGAACACCTCTGGTTCGTATTCGATGTTCTCAAACCCGAGACCGATCGCAATGGCATCCAGATCGAGTTCCGTACCGAGCGATGCGCCAGCCACGATGTTCTGGACCGTGTAGTCTGTACTCGTGATCGTGTATCCGAGATTTGTCAGATCCTCTGAAAGGATCTTTATCGCTTTATCCACGTCGGGTATGCTCTTTGCACCGGTACAGTTTGCTTTGCCCGATCCGAAGACCAGAAATGCTGTTTTCGGGTCTTTTATCCGGTACACGAGTCCCGGGAATTTGTTTTTGTCATAATCAGCATTTTCGAGGGATGATGATATATGCAGGAGGTCAAAGTGGTCAGAAAGTTCCATCGATGCGACGATATTCTCGATCTTGATGGTGGGGTCAATCATGATAATGGCGTTGGGTTTATATACAATAATACTATCGGTCGCGCGGGAGCGGTGACCTCACGCGCTTCGTCGGTCTGGCTCACGTACTCACCCGCGTCCGAGCACCTTTGCACCTGTGACCAGTTCTGCAGGCACACCTTCCACCATCGGCGCTGGAAGCGAGACCTCTTCACCACCTCTGCCGTCTGCCTCGATTGTATATGTAAGAGACGCACGCTCTCCCGATCGGAGCGAGACCTCCCAGAGATGATCGAACCGATCCCCGATCACAGCCCTGCGTGGCTCAGGTTCCGCGCTTTTGATCTCGTACGGGATGAGGTCGTGTATTTTAAGGGATTGGGCAGTACCCGTATGATTCAGAATTCGTATCTCGACATCAAACCCGTTCTCATTCCGTCTCACAGAGCGGTTCACAAGGAGATTTCCCATGATCCTTGCAACAACAGGATCGATATTCGGAGTATCTCTCTCAAGGATGTCGGATACCTTGGTCGCAAGTCTCGGAAGCACTCTCTTGATGAGATTCTCCTTTTCCTTGCGTTTCGAAAGCAGCTCCCGCTTCCCGAGGTATTTCTTAAGTCTGCCCGAGACGGTACGCACCGCGCTTTCGACCTCGTCTAAGATCTCGGGAACATCCGCGATCGCGTTCTTCGACTCGGATGTGAACGGCACGTTGGTGGATGCGACATGCACCAGGATCGCGCACGGTCCCGCAGGAAATCCGCCAGGCTGGAGCAGCCCGTAGTACTTCCAGTTTATCCGCTCGATCGCGTGCGTGATCGCACATGCGCCCTGCTGGTAGAGGAGCGGCACCCGGTTTGCGAACCTGAGAATCTCCACCTTGCCCTCAGCAGGCAGATCGCCGCCGTAAGCGATCGCAGCCTCGACAAGGAACGGATTTCCCGCGTACACGGCAGGCGAGCGCTTTGTCGTTGCTATGAAGTCAACTGTGTACTCCTTCTCAACGCCTTTGTAGATGAGATCCTCTGAGATCGGCGAGAGGCAATCGGTCGGTGGAGGCCCGATCTTTATGCTCTTGAAGGCATGAAGCAGCCGTTCCACCTCCTCGTGCGTGAGTTTCTGGGGCTTACACGCGGGTTTTAATTTTGCATGGGCGCAGATCTCTTCTGCGGTCACCGCCCCGATTCTTGAGAATGAGTCCTTCAGAAACGTTGCCAGCCGCTGCCTGTCTGTGTACCGCAGCATCTTTATAAGCGTCCCGAGTTCGATCCCTGCCGGATGCGGCTTGATCTCCGCGGGGGGCTCTGGCAGGAGATCGGTCGCCCTGTCAAATACGATGTACTCGCCGTCAGGATCGACAAGCGTCAGTCTCGCGTGTGGATTTACGATAGCGGTGTTCCGCAGGTATTCAAGAACCGACTGCCGCCGTCCCTTCACATACGCCCCCTTGATCTCGAGTTCGATTCTGGTTCCGTGCGGAGGATCCCACTCGATTACCCTCTCCTCAAGAATCTCGGGCTCGTTCTTGCTCGTGTTGATTATAAGCTCGCAGTAATGCGCTGGCTGTTGCGAGCCGATCTTTGAGATGATCTTCACCGGCTTTCCCGTGCTCAACTGCGCATACAGAACCGATGCGCTGATCCCGATCCCCTGCTGCCCTCTCGACTGCTTCAGAACATGGAAACGGGAGCCGTACAGCAACTTCGCAAAGACCTTTGGGATCTGCGCCTTCACAATACCGGGACCGTTATCCTCGACTGTCAGAATAAGATTCGGTGCTGGTGAGGCGGTCTTGATCTCTATCAAGAGATCAGGGAGGATACCTGCCTCCTCGCAGGCATCGAGCGCATTGTCAACCGCCTCCTTGATCGTCGTGATCAGGGACCGCTGCAGCGAATCGAATCCGAGCATCTGCTTGTTTTTTTCGAAGAACTCGGCTATGCTGATCGATTTCTGCTTTTCTGCGAGTTTCTCTGCGATGGGTGGTGCTGGTGTCTGCGGCATAGAGTTACTGTTGGTGTATCTGGCAGGGATTGTAGATATTTGCATCGGTCGCGCGGCGAGACTTGTTATGGCTTGTGGTGTTGAAAGGGTCGATCATGGGGCGGGTTTTGTATGGGATGAGTTCCACTTTGTTATGCTGTATCGAAGAAAACTCCGCCATGATCCAGATTGCGGTTTTGCTGCAGACTGGCCACGTGCGATCTGCGAAGCCAGCACTGGTGCAGCCAAACCGAATGCGAAAACGTGGGTGTACAGGATACGAACTTAAGTGTGGGGTTTGGTGACTTCGGAATTTATCAACGAATGCGGGGGCCGGGTCGGGCGCGTGGTCGTAGGGGTCTGGGGGCAGCACCAGTTTATTTTAAGTACTGTGACAACATTAACACTATTGTCAGGAGATTGCAACTTTAAAAGTTTGAGGATATTATGGCGTCTAATGCACCTTATGGCGGCTCATCAGAATCGTTCGACATAGAAAAATTCAAACAAGTTCTTCAGTATGTAATCCTTAAAACAAGCACCATTGATAACGTAGGCAAGACAGTGTTATATAAAATTTTATATTTTATTGATTTTAATTATTATGAATTGTTTGAGGAAAAACTAACAGGAGAAACTTACTTGAAATACCCATACGGTCCAGCGCCACGTGATTTTGACGATGTCATGAGCGAGCTCAAAGACGAAAGATTGATAGAAGAAAAAAAGTGGACCGAGGGTAGATACAGTCGGATAAAATATCTTTCGACTGTTGAACCCGGCACGTCAAAGATCGCCAAAGAAGAATTGGATTTCATTGATGAAAACATAGATAAGTACTCCCATTTCAATGCTACACAAATAAGTGAGCATTCGCATAAAGACATTCCATACGTTGCAGCGGAAGATTTTGAGGAACTTGATTATGAATTAGTGTTTTACAGAGATGCTGAGCTATCAGTAAGGACCTACGATGATGTAGATGGTGGATGTTAAATTTGAAGCTGTTCCAGAGTTTAATAAAGAATTAAAAAAATTATTTAAAAAATATAAATTACTGAATGAAGATTTCGAGAACTTTCGGACGGTGTTAACTAAAAAATTGCCCAATCACACGTCTGGAACTTTTGAAATATCTGACCTTGGAGCAAATGTCAAAACACCAATTTATAAAGTGAAACATTTTAGATCTAGAGATTTTAGAGGTAAAGGTTCCAGGAGTGGGTTTCGTATAATTTATGCACACATGCAATATAGTGAAAAAATAATATTTATAGAAATATACCATAAAAACAATAAATCAAATCATGATACAGAAAGAATTAAAAAATATTTTGAAGAGGTTTAGTTATACTTGATAGTTTCTGATAGTTTCTCTGCGATGGGTGGTGCTGTTGTCTGCGGCATAGAGTCTCTGTTGATTTATCTGGCAGGGATTGTAGATATTTGCATCGGTCGCGTAATGTACTTCCGGTCAGGCGAATGATCTGCTATCAACTTTGAGAGTCTATCGAATATTTTTGGGTCTTTGGGGCACTGTCTGAAAAGCCAGTGATTTATCACCGCGGAATACGAAGTATCGCCGAAGGCCGAACGCGGAGGGCACAGAGTTTCGAGACTGTATAAGT
>JGI24025J20009_10003478_pt1 | contig 10698 bp, 11 predicted proteins | sample Cruoilmetagenom3_FD_20009 | JGI IMG/M metagenome (IMG submission 20009) | reverse complement strand
TTTCTCCATATCTAATAATATACCAACTTAAATATTTCAATTTTGTGGGGAATTTATCGAATGGTCATCCTGTTTAGTGCTGACCACAACTTGAAGTTACCCACATTTTTGACTCTTTAATACACGAAACAATTTTAAGCAGAGATTAAGACCCCAATTTCATCCCCCATATCGTCGCTTTGAGAAACGAAATGCAAAAATAATGTGTATCTATCACTTTTATTGGGCTTGGTTGGCAAAAAAGCATTACCCGCAAACTGTGCGTGGGTCTCTATCCCATGAGGCTATATGCCCCATTTTTTTTATTAATAAAGCCTATTATGGGATAATAAGAAAATAGAATTTTTACAACAAGTTGATTTTAAACAAGTTTTTTAAATATATGGTTAATAAATTGTGGTATGAAACCTAAATTATATGAGGAAGGCCTTGAAGAACATCCAACGTCCAAGATATTTTTTGGCAACCTTATGATGATTATCTGGATTGCCCTAGGCACCAGTGCTGTATGGTTTCTTTATCCTCTATTTGCAGTATTTTTCTTTGCCTTTGCTGTTATAATGGTCTATGTTGTTCTCAGGAAACTGGTATGCACGAATTGTTATTATTATGACAAATGGTGCAGCATTGGTTGGGGTAAGCTTGCAGCCAAGATGTTTGCAAAAGGAAATATAGAAAAATTTAACACCAGCGTTGGCATCAGATTAGCTCCGCTTGTCTATGGTATTTTAACGATTCTTCCACTGCTAGCAATTGTTGTTTCTCTTCTTCTTGTTTTTGATTATACAAAAATCAGTGTTTTGATTCTCCTTTTATTGGTCTCAGTTTACAGTGGTGGTATCGGTAGGAAGTATGCGTGCTCTAAATGCAAAATGAAGCTGAGTTGTCTAGGCAGTGCTGCTAAGTAAGAGAGATCTTATTTTCTTATTTTCCTAAATTAAATCCTTGAAAATATCCTTAATAAACTTGTTTTGTTACTGAAGTCTCTTTAGGGTTTTAAGATAAACATTTTTGATGCCGTTATTTTTCTCTTTTTTTACAATCCCAAAAAAAAATAGAAATAAGTTCTTTTTGCCTTTTTTGATTATACCTTGCTATTTCTGAAAGAGCATAGGCAGCACACCAACGAACAATAGTGCTTTCATCCTTTGTATTTCGTAATAGTTTTGGAATCGCCTTTTCAACTTTATCTGGGCATTTTTTAGTCATGTTTCCTATCGTTTCAGGGACATCCCATTTTACCCGTGATGCTTTATAATCTATATAGTCAACAAGAGTGTCAATAAAGGGGGCAAAAACCTCTGGTTTTAGCTTTGATATATGTTTCATCGCATCAGCACATGTACCTTTATCAACATCAGATGCTGATGTAAAAAAATCAATAAACTCCTCATCATTTATTTTATCGTTACATACCGCTTCAACCAACTGTAACTGTTTTTCTTTCGGTTTGCTTTTTGATTTTAATATGTCTTCAATCATTTTCATATTAATTTAGGTATTAAAACAGTATTTTTTATAGTTTTAATTATTATCCCACTATCCCTTCATATTTCGGAGATTTGCGAAAGAGGATTTTGGCGAAATTAAAAATCATATGCAAAAATGCCAAAAAAGGAAGGTTTGTTGTTTGTATGGTGGAAGATGATGATATTGGAAATAATCTCAATAAATATCTAAAAAATTTGGGTCAATGCAACATAAAGAATTGATTACTTCTCAAATTATTTTCTATCCTAAAACATATAGGATAACCTTAATGAGCAGATAATCCATTATGTTAGACAGAGTATCTATAAAAAAATAATATTTATTGAGGGATAGTATATGGAACAGATATATATCACCCGCAGGTTACCCGATGAAGGTCTTCGTCTTTTAGAAAAGTATGATCTTGATATCTATGAAGGAGATATCCCCCCATCCAAAAAGGAGATTCTTCGTGGAATACAGGAAAAAGATGCTTTGATATGTCTTTTGACAGATCCCATTGATAAGGATGTTATAGATGCATCACCACACTTAAAGATCATTGCAAATTATGCCGTGGGAGCCGACAATATTGATATTTCAAGGGCAACCAAAAAAGGGATTTTGGTAACTAACACCCCTGGTGTTCTTACAGAAACAACTGCAGATCTCACTTGGGCGCTTATACTGGCTATAGCACGTAGGATTATTCAAGGTGATGACATGATGCGAAAAAGAAAATTTAAGGGATGGGCACCAAAATTATTGCTTGGGCAGGATGTTCACAAGAAAACATTGGGAATTATTGGCATGGGTGAAATAGGGCGTGCTGTAGCCAGACGCGCTAAGGGTTTTGATATGTCTATCCTTTATCATAATCGGGCACGGGACAGAAAAAATGAAAAAAAATTGAATGCTTCCTTTGTGGATTTGGAAACATTGTTGGCTGATTCAGACTTTATTACTTTGCATGTTCCCTTGACCACTGAGACGTATCATTTAATTGGGAGAAATGAGTTTAAGATGATGAAAAAGTCAGCTTATCTTATCAATACCTCCCGGGGGAAATGTGTGAATGAAACAGCCTTGATTCAGGCTCTTTCCAAAGGGTGGATCCAGGGTGCTGCCCTAGACGTATTTGAGCATGAGCCTCAGGTATCATCTCGGTTAGTGGAGTTACCCAATCTTGTTTTAGCGCCGCATATTGGTTCGGCATCTCATGAGACAAGAGGCAAAATGGCCATTATGGCTGCAGAAAATGTCCTTGCGGCATTTCGTGGTGAGATACCCCCTAATTGTGTAAATCCAGACGCCTTAAAAAAAGAGTTTAAGTAATTGATTCTGTATGTCGTGTTGATAGAATGAATACTGTTTCTATTGTTGAATATACAGAAATAGATTTATCAAATGCCCTGGTGGTGATTGCCTTTCCTTCTGTGGGATTGGTAGGATCTATTGCGGGAAGCTTTATTGTCAAGCAATTAGAACTTGAGGAAATCGGTATGATTCATTCCCCTGATTTTTTGCCTGTCACAATTATTCATAATGGAAAGCCCTCTCCCCCCGTACGATTATATGCAAGCAAAAAAAAATGTGGACCCAATGGATCCTGTGAACAACTCGCAGTTGTGTTATCAGAGTTTGCCCCACCGCCAAAAACGATTAGGGCTTTGGCAGACACGCTTCTTTGGTGGGCACAGACAAAGAAATGTAAAATCATTCTTACCTTGGAGGGTATGCAGATACCGAAAAGAGAAGATAACTATGAATCCAAAATTTTTGGGGTTGGCAGTACCCCCGGTATAAAAAAAATTCTTAAAAAAAATGGAATCATACCAACAAAGGAAGGTATAATTGTAGGGCTTTCGGGTGTTTTGCTCCTGGAGGGAGCAGTACAAAAGCGGGATATCATCTGTATGTTGGCAGAGACCCAGACGGCGTATCCCGATTCACGGGCAGCGGCACGACTTTTGGAAAAAATTGATAAGTTGCTTCCCCTCATAAAAATTGAAGCAGAGCCTCTCTACAAAGAAGCTGAAGAAATCGAAAAAAAAATCACTCAATACATCAAAACATCTAAAACAGCATCCTCCTCCTTGTCCACTACTCCGTCATCCATGTATCGCTAAATAAAAAAGAGAATACTCATCGATAGGTTATTTCTCTCAAAGTAGAGCTGGATTAAAACCCCGGAATGTTTCCTAAAAAAATTATTGTGTGGTAATCTCGCAGCCGTTATCTGTGACAATGACGGTATTCTCAGCTTGTGCTACCATATGGCCGCTCATCTCCACCAAGGTCTTATATGATGTCACTAATCGTCTTCGTTGCAAAATAGACAATATTAGTGGTATCCGTTTTTGAGGGATATACTCCGCTAGCCACCGTCCCGCAAATGGAAGATTCCCGAAATGTTCCTTGATTAGGGCATAACTCTCCCGAACGCGTGGAGAATGTATCTTTCCCTTGGGCAGTAGATGATAGATATTTCCATTTGTTGAATTCTTCACATGGCCTTGTCCACTGGTGACAAAGGGTTCAATGGCAACAGCATCACCGGTGGTCAATACTCTCCCATTTTTTCCATCAATATTAGGGATTGATACTCCGGCATGCAGTATGTATTGTTGTAATTGATGACCATTTAAATTATCTACCGGGTTAAAATTATCGTCCTTAATTGATTTCTCAATAGAGGAACCAATGTGCTGAACTGAAACATTATTCCGTATTGCCCCAAGCCCTGCCCGTAAAGCCCTTTCAGAGGATGTAATCAATTTTTGATGGCATTTTGTTCCCACCTCAAGGGTTCGTGCTGTATCACCAATATAACCATCCACATGGGCTCCCACATCAATCTTTATCACATCTCCCCGGTGAAAAACATGGGGATCATCCAGTGTTGGTGTATAATGGGCGGCAATATCATTGGCTGAAATATTCACCGGAAAGGCAATTTCAGCTCTCTTTTTAATGTAGCTTTCGATTTCATCAGCAATCTCCAGGTATGGTATGCCCTCCTTGATATGGTTTAAGCCCTGATTTAATGCCTGCCAGGCGATATGCCCTGCTTGATGATATTTTTTACGTACCTCATCATCCATATAATTCCTCTCTGCTAATGGCACCCTCTCGATAAATTTTTATGTTATCCTCTATTGTCTCTATGATGGTGGAGGGAATACCGGGTAGGGGACCATGATCAAGATAGACAATGTCCCTGGTGCCGATTTGTTCTCTTGCTATGTTGATGGTACGGGGTTCTTGTCCCCCATGAATATTTGCACTGGTGGCGGTGAGGGGGCCACTGCAGGAGGCAAGGTAGAGGGCGATTTTGTTTTTTGGCATCCTAATGGCTATTTTTTTTTTTGTGATAATATCTGGAACTATTTGTTTTTTTTTTAATATAATGGTTAAGGGGCCCGGGAGGAATTTGGTGATAATTTTTTTTTCTGTGGGAGTAATATGGGCAACCGTTTTCATCATGGCCATGTCCGATACCATGACCGGCAGGGGAAGATCAAGGGGTCGTCTCTTTACCTTATATATTTTTTGGACAGCTGGCACATTGAAAATATCTGCCCCTAAACCATAGAGTGTATCAGTTGGATAGACCACTAGCTTGCCTTTCTTTATCCCTGTTATGGCGTTTTTAAGGCTGATTGGTTTCATGATTTAGTAAATCACCAATGGTGCGTTTCCCCCCCTTAGTGGTGTTGGTTGTTTGCCCTGCGGGTATTATTTTTTCAAGAAGAATAATATCAAGCTCTTGTTCAATCTTTCTTGCCATTTCATCAGTGGGATGAAGCTCGCCATTTTCAAGATGGGAAATGATTATTGTCCGTTGGCCAATTGCCGCTCCTAATTGTTCACGGGTTAATCCTTTTTTTTCCCGATTATTTTTTATTCTTTCTGCCCAATTGGGGACCAGAGCTGTATCCATCCGTTCAAAGATATCTTTTTCTTTATATCTCCGTGGTGCAGTCTTCACGGGCGTGTTCTTTTTTATAGGTTCAGTAATAATCTTTCCATAGGCGACGCATCCCTCGCATACATCCATTGTTGTTCCTTCAACAAGAACCTTTGTTAAATTTTTTGTTTCTCTCCCACATAGTTCACAAAGCATATTGACGGTAATAGTTTATCCCAATATCAATTTATCGCGTTTCTTTAATAGTGCGGCAATCTCTTATATCATTGATTTTATTACAGGCCATGGTACTGGTTCTTGCCATTCTTGATGGATGGGGTATAGGAAAAAACTATAGGGGGAATGCCATTGCGCTTGCCCATACACCCCACCTTGACGCTTTTTTCAAGACCTATCCCTGGTCCCTATTAAAGGCCAGTGGAGAGGATGTGGGTCTTCCTGCAGGGCAAATGGGTAACAGTGAGGTGGGTCATCTTAATATAGGGGCGGGGCGTATTGTCCGTCAAGTCTCGGCTAAAATTGATACAGCAATTGAGAATAAGGGTTTTTTTCGCAACAGGGTTCTTCTTCAGGCAGTACATGATGCCCACAAGAAACGTGTGCATCTAATCGGGTTACTTGGACCAGGTGGTGTTCATTCCTATTCGCGGCATCTCTATGCTCTTTTACGATTGGCGAAAATAGAGGGCTTAAAAAAAACCCAGGTCAAGATACATTGCTTTTTAGATGGACGTGACACTCCCCCTACTAGTGCAGAAAGGTTTATCCGGGAATTGGAAGACAAAATCAATGAATTAGATATGGGATCTATTGCCACATTGGTGGGGCGTTACTATGCCATGGATAGAGACAATCGGTGGGATCGTATCAAGGGTGCCTATGATTTATTAACCACGGGTAAGGGTTTTTTGGCATCAAGTCCATTGGAGGGTTTACAAGATGCCTATAAACGGGGAGAAACTGATGAATTTGTTCAACCTATTATTGTTGATCAAGACGGATTGATCAGGTCTGGTGATGTTGTTCTTTTTTATAATTTTCGTGCTGACCGGGCACGGCAGCTTACACGATCCTTTATTGAACATGATTTTGTTGGGTTTAAAAGAGATTTTCTAGATGTTACTTTTGTCTCCATGGTTCCCTATCAAAAGGATTTTTGTGTTCCTTGGGTGTTTCGAAATGTTATCCCTAAAAACACGGTGGGGGAAGTACTATCTCGATTGGGTAAACGACAGCTACGCATAGCTGAAACTGAAAAATATGCCCATGTTACCTTTTTTTTTAATGGCGGTCGGGAGACTCCTTTTAAAGGCGAGGACCGTATTTTGGTTCCTTCTCCCCTTATATCCACCTATGATAAACAACCAGAAATGAGTGCTCAGGGTGTGATGGATGAAACCCTAAGAAATTTGGGTGATTATGATGTTATTGTTGTTAATTTTGCCAATGCTGATATGGTGGGCCACACGGGATTTCTTAAAGCAGGTATAAAGGCTGCTGAAACAATAGATACCTGTATCGGGAAGGTTGTCAAGGGTGTTGAAGAAATGGACGGTACAATATTGATCACGAGTGATCATGGTGATTTAGAGGAAATGATGGATGAAAGGGGAAATCCTCATACCGCCCACACCCTAAATCCTGTGCCTTGTATCTTGATAGGTGGGGAAACCAAAAAAATGCGGGATGGACAGCTTGCCGATGTTGCTCCAACCCTATTGGATTTATTACATCTTGACAAACCCGGGGAGATGACCGGGAAAACCTTGATTGTATAAACCTAGAATTTAGGATCTCTTTGCCTTGACAATCTATTTGCTCATCCACTAATCACTAATGTTGCATCTCTGTGACTATCATTTTTTTATGGAAACCGCCAAGGGGAGGGATATAAATCGTTTCTGGAAACTATCCCTTTTTTTTTATTTTGTGTGCCATAGGCCAATGTAGCCACATTTTATGCATTTGTAAAGATCTACCTCATGTATCCATGTCGGGATTTTTATAAAGGGTACAGAAGGCATCGAGGAGCCAGAGGCAAATACATTCATTTCCCCTCCGCAGACAGGACATTTTTTTTCCATAGAAAAGATATATTCTTTCCCATTAAATCCTTTATCCCCCCATCTTTTTTTTGTCATGCCAGCTAAAACATTCATGGGGACACATATTTATACTTATAATTATCTAAAAGGGCAACAAGGGGCAAACAATGGGTATCGGGCCTAAAAAAATATAAATCTATACTTAAAAAATAGGAGGCATAAAAATATTATTTAGACATTTATCCAAACCCATTGTTTTTTTCCCCTCACAATACTAACAGCATACATGTACATATATTTTTTGTGTACTGTAATTGACAAAAAAAGAGCTTACTGAATCATTTTTCAGTATATTTGGTTTAACAGATTCGTGGAATTGGATCCTCTATGGGTGGCTCTAAAATTCTTTGTCCCCCTACCACGGTTTCTAAAATAACCTTTTTTTCCTTGATAACCTCCCCAATTATCTGTGCATCCTTTCCCAAGGGATGTTTATGCAAAGCCATAAGGACATCATTTGCTTGCTCTGGTATGACAGCTAAAATAACTTTTCCCTCATTTCCAATAGAAAAGGGATCTAGCCCCAGCATCTCACAAGCAGCTAATGTTCCCTCTCGGATGGGGACAGCATCTTCATTGATCCTTATACCCACCTGGGATTTCTCAGCAAATTCATTCACTGTATTGGCAAGGCCACCCCGGGTTGGATCCTTGGCGGCAACAATTCCTCCTACATTCAATACAGTTTCCATGAGACCATTAAGGGGTGCCACGTCAGATTTTATGTGGGTTTCAAAACCATAACCCTCTCGAAACGACAGTAAAGCAATCCCATGATCAGCAATCGGGCCTGACACAATAATCGTGTCTCCCACCTCAAGATTAGAGTCTTGCAGCCATTTTTTCTTTCTTTTCCCCGCAACCTCAAAATTCTTATCAAGGATCCTTGTCCGTTGGCCAATTGCCGCAGTATTAACCATGAATTGTTGTATTGCTCCCTTCTCAACAACTTTTGTATCCCCGGTGATTATGGGAACACTAGCATTTCGAGCAGTCACTCCCAAGCTTTGTATGATCGTTTCAAAACGTATAAGGGAAAATCCTTCCTCAATGATGCATGCACATGAAAGAGCTACTGGCTGTGCACCCATCACCGAAATATCATTAATGGTTCCCGCGATGGCCAACGAGCCAATATCTCCTCCCGGGAAAAAAAGGGGTTTTACCGTATGGGAATCGGTAGTGAATACTATCCCATTGATTACCGCTGCATCATCAAGGTCATGCAGGGATACCTCGGATGGGAAACGGGGGAAATATTTAAGGATGTACTGCTTTATTAGCCGGGTCATATCTTCGCCACCGGCTCCATGAGATAATTGTATTGTCTCCATTCGTATCCTGGAGCAATACAGCTATAGGCTTTAACATTTACTGGAAAAAAGAAACAGTGCTCCCCCTATTTTTTTTTGGAGGAGAAAAAATATATGTTTACTCGTTCTCCTTAATTTAGGAAAAGATATCCACTGAATTTGTTTAATCCCTGATCCCTTCTTCAGACACGGTAAAAACAGCTTCTCCCTCGGGTAAATGAGGTGAATCTATCAAGCGAGCGATTCGTTTCCCTCCCTTTGATTTCCGTAGATAGATTCGAAACATGGCTGTGTGCCCCACAATATGCCCGCCGATGGGACGTGTGGGATCCCCAAAGAATGCATCTGGTTTCGCAGCCACCTGGTTGGTAACACAAATAACGGCATTATTTAGTCTACCCAGGCGCATAAGCGAGTGCATATGCATATTCAATTTTTGCTGCCGATCGGCAAGGGCCCCTCGTCCTATATATTCTGCCCGAAAATGACCCGTGAGTGAATCTACAACCGCGAGGCGAACAGGATTTTTTTTTGCAATATCCCTGGCTTTGTCAACGAGCATCATCTGATGATTTGAATTATAGGCATTGGCCACATGGATTTTTTTTAAAAGCTCTTTTCCTTCAAGGTTATATCCCTCAGCCATTTGATATATCCGTTCTGGCCGGAACGTATTTTCTGTATCAATAAAAATAGCGTGACCATCCAGCCCCCCTTTTTCTAGGGGAAGCTGAACATTGACACATAACTGGTGGACAATTTGTGTTTTTCCCGAGCCAAATTCACCAAAAAATTCCGTGATCCCCTGGGTTTCAAAACCTCCCCCGATCAAGGAATCAAAAGATTTTGAACCTGATGTGAGGTGACCAATTTGTTCATGGCGCTTGAGAATTACATCGCCTGTCTCAAAATCTCCTACATCGGCTTTATTGCGGGCAGCTTGAATGATTTTAAGGGCGATTCCTTCCCCGATATCAGCAATTTCTGACAGTTCCCTAGGCGATGCAACAGCAATCGCCATTAAATCAGAGTATCCAGCTTCCTCAAGTTTTTTTGCGGTTGCTTCTCCTACTCCAGGGAGGTCTTCTAGGTCTGTCATGGGGGGTCTTGCACAGTCAATGTGATGATTATTTATAAAACTGGTGGTTTAGTAAACTTTCTTTACAAAACCCTGTGATTACTGGGGTTTTGTAAACTTTTTAGATAATTACTGGTACGCTAAATCAATGTGTTTTGGTCCGTCTTTTTTGTTGTCAATTGTGTCTAATATTTGATGAAGTATATTGCTATCTATTTCTCCATCCAAGTATTTCTGCATGGCGATTCTTTTGTACTGCTTATTATCAGGTAAAGGAATGTTTGTTTCTCTCTCAGGTTCAATATTGTTTTCATCTACATCTCTGAAGGTTTTGTCATAGCTTTTTCTTATTCTACTTGGTGCATGCTGGATATAGCCAACTAACGTTTGTATATCTGAATGTCCTGTCTGTGCCTGAATTTCGCTGATTGACAAACCCGCTTCAATCATGTGGGTAATATTTGTTATGCGGAACTTGTGCGTATAAACTTTTGATTTTATACCTGATTCAGCAGCAACTCTTTTTACTACATTTAATAGATAGGTTGCATTTATTCTTTGTTTGTGAGAAGATACAAACAATGCTTCTTCATGCCCTTTCAAAGGTTTTGGTCTTATCTTCAGCCATCGTTGTATTGCCATTGCACAATCAGGTGTCATATTGACAACCCGAGTTTTGCCACCTTTTCCATGCTTTACGGTTATCTGAAGACGTTCAAAGTCACAATCGTTAATATTTAGATTTATTAACTCCGAACGACGGACACCTGTATAATACAATGTTTTTAGGATTGCAACTTC
>JGI24025J20009_10003477_pt1 | contig 10700 bp, 10 predicted proteins | sample Cruoilmetagenom3_FD_20009 | JGI IMG/M metagenome (IMG submission 20009) | reverse complement strand
TTTCAATGGTTCCCGATCCCGTGGATCGACGGCACCTCCGAGGATGTGGCCGAGCGCGGCATGCAGGCAGCGATTGAAGACCTGAACGCCTTTCTGGATGCGCTGATGGTCGACGAAGATGTCTTGCCCGAACAGGTTGTTCTGTTCGGCTTTTCCCAGGGCACGATGATGAGCCTGCACGTCGCCCCCCGGCGCGAGGATGCGGTGGCCGGGATTGTGGCATTTTCCGGCCGTTTGCTGTCACCCGAAACCCTGAAAGAGGAGGTGCAGGTACGCATGCCAATCCTGCTGGTGCACGGCGATGCCGATGACATGGTGCCGCCGCAATCTCTGCCCGAAGCTGCCGAGGCGCTGGAACAGGCCGGGTTTGAGGATGTGTTTGCCCATATCATGAAGGGCACCGGCCACGGCATCGCACCCGATGGCCTTAGCGTGGCGCTGGCCTTTATGCGCGACAAGCTGAGCCTTTGACATGGAGCTGGTTGTGCGCCCGATGCAGGCCGCTGATGTCCCCCAGGCCTGCCAGATTCTGAATGACATTATCCGGATTGGCGGCACAACCGCCTTTGAAATGCCGATGGGCGAGGGCGCGTTTGCCAATATCTATCTGTTGGGCGAAGACCTGATTTGTTGCCATGTGGTGCTGGATGCTGATGGCCATGTGGCAGGATTCCAATGGATTGGCCGCAATCCCAAACTGCCGGAAGATTGCGCCGATATCGCAACCTTTACCCGGCGCGATCCAACGGTACGTGGGGCAGGGCGGGCCTTGTGCGCGGTGACCCGGGCGGCAGCCTTGGCAAAGGGCTATGCACAGATCAACGCCACTATCCGGGCCGATAATGTACCAGGTTTGGGCTATTACACCAAAATGGGATTTGGTGACCACTCAGTGACCAAAGCGGTGCCGTTAAAGGATGGCACGCCGGTGGACCGGATTTCCAAACGCCTTGCCCTTGCCTGAAGGGGCCGTCCGGAGGCAAGGGAGACTAAGATGCTGGTTGTCACAGGAGTAATCGAGGTTGGTGCAAGTGAGACCGCCGCAATGGCCGCTTTCAAGGGTGCTTTGGGCGGGCTGACCGTCGTTTCGCGCGAGATTGCGATGTGTGTGCCGGGGGGGCCGAAACAGGCACTGGCCTAAGCGCCTCCCAGGCTCCGATGGGCAGATCCTCCAGCGTCCAGTCTCCAATCCGCCAGCGGATCAGGCGCAAGGTGGGGTGGCCCACGGCGGCAGTCATGCGGCGCACCTGCCGGTTGCGCCCTTCACGCAGGGTCAGGGAAATCCAGGCGTCTGGCACAGTCTTGCGCACCCGGATCGGCGGGGTGCGGGGCCACAGATTGGCCGGTTCTTGCATGCGTCGCACCTCAGCCGGGAGGGTCAGACCATCTTTCAGCATGACACCGTCTCGCAAGGCTTGCAGGGCCCGATCATCGGGTAGGCCCTCTATTTGCACATAATACGTCTTGGCCATCTTGTGCCGCGGGTCGGAAATGCGCGCCTGTAGCCGGCCATCATCGGTCAGCAACATCAGCCCTTCGCTGTCACGATCCAGCCGCCCTGCGGGATAGATCCTGGGCAAGTCAATGAAAGCAGACAACGTCTGGCGCGGGCCGTCCTTTTGACCAGCATCAGTGAACTGGGGCAGCACATTGAATGGTTTGTTGAAACGGATCAGACGAGTCATGTGGCCTGTCCTAACCCGGCGCGCACGGCCTGTCCAACGTGACCGGGCCCTATGGCAGGCAACCTTGTGGATATTGTCATTTCGCTGTCACGCAGCAGCGGTATCTGGTCTGCGACATATTGTGGAAACTCAAGGCTTGCCAGACAGCAACCACGATATATAGTCACACTCAAGCCGGGGCGGGTCTCCCCGCCTTGGTCCCGGGTCGGGCGCAGGGCGAAGATGGAGTCAAATGATGGACGGTGATTTCAGGATCGATTTTGTGCGTGAACCAGGCGCATTGAAGCAACACCCGGCGCTGGTGTTAAATGCAGATTACCGACCGTTGTCATATTACCCCCTGTCGCTGTGGTCCTGGCAGGATGCGGTCAAGGCCGCCTGGCTGGACCGGGTCGACATTGTTGCCGAATATGACGAACTGGTGCGCAGCCCCAGTACGCAGATTCGCATCCCGTCAGTGGTGGTTCTGAAAGACTATGTAAAACCGCAAAAACGCGTGGCTTTCACCCGGTTTAATCTGTTCTTACGTGATGAATTCTGCTGCCAGTATTGCGGTGCGCGGGGCGACCTTACCTTTGATCACGTGGTGCCGCGCGCCGCAGGTGGGGTGACCAGCTGGCAGAATGTGGTCGCGGCCTGTTCCCCCTGCAATCTACAAAAAGGGTCCAAGAGCCTGCATCGCACAGGCATGTCCCTGCGCCGCCCGCCGCGCCAGCCGGGCGCGGAAGTACTGCGCAATATGGGGCGCAAGTTTCCGCCCAACCACCTGCATGAAAGCTGGATGGATTTCCTGTACTGGGACGCTGAACTGGAAGCCTGATTGCGCGCCTTTTCGGCCTTTTCTTCGCCTGCCGCAGATGACGGAATATTAAGTGCCCACTCTGTGGCCCCCCATCTTCGAGACGGGGAGCGCTTTTGCGCGAGGAAGCGGTTATGATCTTGACAACACTGCGTTTAATTATTGTTGGTTTGGCCTGAACAACGGCTTCAAACTGACATCCTGGCGATTTGACGGGGCCCGGCAGGTGGCTTTCCCGGCTTCATATCATGGGGCAAAAATGCAGGGTTCCTATCGGTGTGATACCAAACCCTGCACTTCTGACCCAGATAAATCTCGCAGCTAGCCGCATATTTACCCTGAAACGATCGTCAGCTTTCGCGCCCGCGCTTTTCGAACCGGGGCAGCATCGCACTGAAATCGCGGCCCGCGCCGTCTTCGTCTTCGACGAATGTTGCNTATAGCGCCTGTGCCATTGCGCCCATCGGGGTGTCAGCATCTGCGCTGATCGCCGCCTGCTGGCTTAGGCGCAGATCCTTTAGCATCANATCGGCGGCGAAACCTGGTTGATAATCATTGTCTGATGGGGATTGCGGGCCAACGCCCGGCGCGGGGCAATAGGCGTTCATCGACCAAGAAGAGCCCGACGAGGTGCTGACCACATCAAACATCTTCTGGCGGTCCAGCCCCAGCTTGTCGGCCAGCGCAAAGGCCTCGCAGGTGGCGATCATCGTCACGCCCAGGATCATGTTGTTGCAAATTTTGGCCGACTGACCGGCGCCCGCAGCGCCGCAATGCACCGCCTTTTGGCCCATGATGTCGAACAGCGGCGCGGCCATGGCAAAACTGGCGTCCGATCCGCCCGCCATAAAGGTCAGCGTACCTGCGACAGCGCCACCAGTCCCGCCAGAGACCGGGGCATCAACAAACAGAAGTCCCGCAGTTTCAGCCTGCTGCGCGACGCTTTTCGCGCTGTCGACGTCGACCGTGGAGCAATCCACCAGCGTGGCTCCAGCCGTCATCGCCGGGATCACCTCGGCGGCGACATTGCGCAGAATAGCGCCGTTGGGCAGCATGGTGATGACCACATCTGCACCAGTTGCGGCCTCGGCAGCGCTGGCGGCCATTCTGACGCCATCGATCGCCACGTCGGCCATATCAAACCCGGTGACTTGATGCCCGGCGGCCACCAGATTGGCGGCCATTGGCGCGCCCATGTTGCCTAGTCCGATGAATCCGATTTTCATTGGGTCTCTCCTATGTGTCAAATGTCAGGGTGTCGCTGCCCAGTGGGGCGAGCATGGTGTCAATTGCAGAGGATGGCACGTTGAAATCCTTGTGCCGCCAGGCGGGGGTCCGGTCTTTGTCGATGATCTGGGCGCGGATACCTTCGAGAAAATCGCCATGTTGCATGGCGCGGAAGGTAAAGCGGTATTCCAGATCAAGCGCGGTGCGGATCGTCACGCCTGTGGGGCGCAATCGGCGGATGATCTCTGTCGCGCAAGTCATTGAAAGGGGGGAGTTTCTGGTTATTGCCTTCAGGGATTCACGGGCAAAATCGCTTTCATCTGCCTGCAGGGAATTGCCGATATCGGTCAGAGTTTGCCCGGAAAAATGGTGTTCGATGCGGCCCAACAGCGGCCTCATCGCCCCTTGCGGGGGCTCTTCGGCGTGGGTGGTCACGTGGGTTGCGTCGCCGCTGGCCTCAAGCATATCGATCAGGTCGTTCCATTTGGCACGCGGGATGTAGGTATCGGCAAACCCGGCCAGAATGGCATCATCGGGGCCCATCCGGCTGGTCGTCAGGCTCAGATATTCGCCCAGCCGCCCGGGCGCGCGGGCCAGGATCAGGCTGCCACCGACATCCGGTACCAGCCCGATGCCGCATTCGGGCATGGCGATGCGGCTGTTGTCATCGACCACCCGGTGCGAGCCATGGCAGCCAATGCCAACGCCGCCACCCATGGTAAAGCCTTGCATAAAGCTGATCACCGGTTTGGAGTATTCCGAGATCAGCGCGTTCAGGCGATATTCATCGGCCCAGAACCTTTGGCCATAGCCATAATCGCCACGGGTTCCGGTATCGTACAGCTCAGCTATGTCACCGCCAGCGCAGAACGCTTTGTCCCCGGCGGCGTCAATCACCACCAGCGCAACCTCGTCATCTTCGCGCCACAGGCGCATGGCAGCGTCGATGGCCATGCACATGTCATAGGTCAGCGCGTTCAGCGCCTGCGGACGGGTAAAGGTTATGCGCCCGGCCCGGCCGGTGACGCGGATGTCGATATCTGTCATGTTTTATTGCCCCTCAGCGCGCGGCCAGCATGTGGCGGGCAACGATCACCCGCATGATTTCATTGGTGCCTTCAAGGATTTTATGCACCCGCAGGTCGCGCACCAGCTTTTCGATGCCGTAATCGGCCAGATAGCCATAGCCACCATGCAATTGCAGGCATTGATCCACCACTTTGCTGCCAGTATCGGTGACAAATGTCTTAGCCATGGCGCAGAACTTGCTGGCATCAGGTGCGCCGGTATCCAGTTTCCACGCGGCCTGGCGCAGGAAGGTGCGCGCGGCTTGCAGCTCAATTTCCATGTCAGCCAGGCGGAATTGCAGGCCCTGGAACTGGTCAATGTTTTTGCCAAAGGCTTTGCGTTCGCCCATATAATCCAGCGTCAGGTTCAGCGCGGTTTGCGCAGCACCCAGCGAGCAGGCCGAGATGTTCAGCCGTCCGCCATCCAATCCCATCATCGCGTATTTGAACCCGTCGCCTTCGGTGCCCACCAGATTGTCGGCGCTGATTTTACAGTCGTCGAACTGTACCTGGCTGGTGGGTTGGCTGCGCCAGCCCATCTTGTCTTCGGGCGCGCCAAAACTTAACCCCGGCGTGCCATCTTCGACATAGACGGTCGAGATACCCTTTGGCCCATCTTCACCGGTGCGCACCATACAGACATAGGCATCGGAATAGCCACCGCCCGAGATGAACGCCTTGGCACCGTTCAGGGTATAGCCCTGGTTGGTGCGTTCCGCCCGCGTTGACAGGGCGGCGGCGTCTGATCCGGCCCCCGGTTCTGTCAGGCAATAGGACAGCACGGTGTTCATCGCTATCACCCCGGGCATGATCCGCGCTTTCATGTCGTCGCTGGCAAAGCTGTCCAGCATTTTGGCGCTCATGTTGTGGATCGACAAGAAGGCCGCAACGGACGGGCAGGCCATTGACAGGGCCTCGAACACCAGCGAGGAATCCAGCCGCGACAGGCCGGTTCCGCCGCCGTCTTCAGAGACATACAAGCCGCCAAAACCCAGCTCGCCAATTTGTGGCCACAGGGTTTTGGGGATGGTGCCATCCCTTTCCCATTGGCGGGCAAAGGGGGCGATATTGTCCTGCCCAAAGGCAAAAGCCATGTCAAAGATGGCGGTTTGTTCTTCGGATAGTGCAAAGTCCATATGGGCCTCTTGGGGTTGGTGAATTGAACGCCTGTTTAATTCTCAATTCTTACAGCAGTTTTGCAGGCTCTCAAAGGGGGCACTTTTTATAGATCGGCGTGGTATTCTTCGATCAGGTGGCGCACCACGGCGCGGCCCGGATCGTGGCCTGCGGCGGTGGCCTCGGCGTGGGCACGGCGCTGGCGGGTGGCGCTGGTGCCGGTTTGGGCGATCTGTTGCAGGGCGGTGATTTCGGCTATCGAATCCAGCGCTTCGGCGTCTTCGGTCAAAAAGCCCATCAATTCGTCCAGCAATCGGGTCATGGGTTTGATGGTGCAGTCGCCGAAATCGATCAACCCTTCGTCAATGCCGTATCGCTGCGCACGCCAGCGGTTCTCGTCGATCAAGAACCGGTCATATTCGCGCCAGCGCAGGTTGCTGCCCCGCAGGCGTACCAGCATCCGGGTGATCGCCTGAATAAGCGCGGCCAGCGACAGGCTGTGTTCCAGCCGGGGCGACACATCCATGATCCGGGTTTCCAGCGTGGGAAAACGGTGCGACGGGCGTAAATCCCACCAGATTTTGCTGGTGTCCTCGATCACCCCCAGATCAATCAACGTGCCAGTGGTGCGTTCATATTCGGCCCAGCTGTCAAAGCTGGGGGGCAGCCCGGTGCGCGGCAGGTTGTCAAAGATCGTCAGCCGATAGGACGCAAGGCCGGTATCGTCGCCCTGCCAGTAGGGCGACGAGGTGGACAGGGCCAGCAGATGCGGCAGGAAATAGCTGATCTGCGGCATCAGGTCGGTGCGCAGGGATTTGTCATCCACCCCGATATGCACATGCATCCCACAGATCAGCATCCGCCGCGCCACCCCGCCCAAAGCCTGTCGCAGGTTGGAATAGCGTTCCTTGTCGGTGTGGTGCTGGTCTTTCCAGTCGGCGAACGGGTGGCAGGACACGGCAATCGGGGCCAGGTTATGCTGGGCGGCATGATGCGACACGGTCGAGCGCAGGCGCTTCAGGTCTTCGCGGGCCTCGGCAATATTGGCGCAAACCTTGGTGCCGACCTCAATCTGGCATTGCAGGAATTCCGGGCTGACCTGATGCTGCAGATCGCTTTGGCAGGCCTGCATCAGGGCCTCGGGGGCGATGGCCAGATCCAGGCTGTCGCGGTCCACCAGCAGGTATTCTTCTTCTATCCCCAGTGTATAATCCTGCTGCATCGCCACTTTCCTTGCTGTTATGCAAGGTAGTGAAGCGGTTCGCGGCGATATTGCCAAGGGAAAACCGGTGGCAAGGGGGCAGTCTGTGGTTGCGTCGCAGGGTCCGGGGTGGCTATGTGGCGGGCAAATGCCCGAGGTTTTGACAAGGATGGATCTGCCGTGAAAGTAAAGAAATATCCTGAGATCAACGCCTTGCTAAGCGAGTTGGATGTAAAACTGTCCGATCTGTCGGTCGAGCGGGACGAACAGCAACGCTTGCGTGATTTCGAACAACGTGGTGGGCTGGATGGCCCAGCCTATGCGGCGTCGCCGGGGATGGACGGGTTTGATATCGCGCCCATGGTGCAAGCGTTTGACGACCATGGTGCAGCGCTGGATCGTCTGAAAGACCCGGACCGCAATGATACAGGTTATCGGCTGGGGAACGGCTATTTCGACACGCCGGACGCTGAGGCGCTGTATCTGATGATCCGCCGTTTTGCCCCGAAACAAGTGATCGAGGTGGGCTGTGGCAACAGCACAAGGATCACCCGGCAGGCGATCATTGATGGCGGGCTGGACAGCAAAATCACCGCGATCGACCCCTATCCGCGGGCGGATATCGCGCATGTTGTCGATCAGTTTGAACAAACAAGGCTGGAAAACGTCGATGCCGGACTATTTTCCGGGCTGGGGGCGGGCGATGTGTTGTTCATCGATTCAAGCCATCAGGTGCGGGTCAGCAACGACGTGGCACATCTGTTTTGCCGAATCATCCCGGCGCTTGCCCCCGGCGTGGTGATCCACGTGCATGACGTGTTTTTGCCCTACGAATACCCCAAGCGATTCTTTTACGACTGCCCGTCTTGGGGCGAGCAATACATGTTGCACACGCTGATCGGCAGTGGCGGTTATGACATCCTGTGGCCCGGATATTACTTGCAACAGGCCCGCCCGGATGCAGTGCAGGCCCTGCCATTTCTGGCCGAGGGGCGGGCGCAAAGTTTCTGGATCACAAAGCGCTGAATCACGGTTACAACAACCGTACTTGCGTGCCGATCTGCACCATCGCGAACAGTTCGGAAATGTGTTGGTTATAGAGGCCGATACACCCCGAAGAGCTTTGCCGCCCGATCTTGCGCGTGTCATGGGTGCCGTGGATCAGATAGGCGGGCCAGGTCAGGTACATCGCGTGGCTGCCCAAGGGGTTGCCGGGGCCGGCCTCTAGCCGTTGCGGCAGTGATGGGTCGCGTTTGTGCATATCGGCGGTGGGGGTCCAGCTGGGGCCGACCTTTTTGCGCACAATCTTGGAATAGCCGCGCTTGGTCAGTTCCTGGGTCATCGGCACTGACGACGGGTAAAGATGGTAGGAAACACCATCCGGACCCCAATAATGCACCGCCCGGCTGGAGATGTCCGAAAGGATACAGCCTTTGCCCAGCTGCTCAAAATGGTCCTGCCAGTTTTGCCGCTTGAANGACGAGATATTGTGCCGCACGGGGACTTGCGTTTCGATCTTGGGCTCGTTGGNCGGAAAGGCATCCTGCGCCCGCAGCAGCGCGGGTGTGGACAGGGTTGCAACGGCGCCCAACAGGGCACTTCGGCGGGTTATACGGGTACGGGACATGGGGTTTGCCTCAATTTTTATGCTCGTTTTTGCCTAACTAGGGTTTTTGCCAGGCTGGGGATAGGGGCGTGGGGTCGGTTTTTCGCCGGGTCACGCAGAAGTGAGACACCTGTGGTGCAGCGGATATGCGGGCGGGGTGTTCGGCCCAGGGTTTGGAGGGGAAAAATAAACCTTCCAGCACTGGAAGGTTTGATGCAAGTCAAATGTGGTTTCTGGAATATGTTCTACTCTGCCTCCTATGCAATGCAATGGAGAATGAAATGAGAATCCGGTTTTTACCTGTCGCGCTTGCGGCGATCCTGATGGTCTTTGCGGTGGCTGCTCCGCAATCGGTGCGCGCCGATGACGGGGCGCGGGGGCTGTTTGTCAACCTGACCACGGATGACACTTGGGCTGCGGCCAAAGCGATCAGTTTCGCGCATCAGAAATCGTTGAAAAATGGCCATGATACGGCGATCTGGCTGAATGTGCGGGCGGTCTATCTGGCCGACAAAAAACGCCCCAGCCATGTGCATGGGCTGATGGCCAGTCAGGGGACATCGATTCAGGATATGCTGACGGCGTTTATGGCCGATGGCGGCACAGTGCTGATGTGCGCGGCCTGTTCCAAGGCGGCGGGGCTGACGCAGGCCGATTATATTGATGGCGTGACCATGGGCAGTTGGCCGGTGGTCGAAGGCTGGCTGTTCCGCGAAGGGATGCAGACGTTGGCGTGGTAACGCGTGTTTCGCTAGGAAAACAAAAGCCCCGGCCAAGCAGACCGGGGCTTTTTTCGTAGGGTGCGCGTTTTGCGCAGCTTTGCTATTCCATCACAGGGATCGAAAACTCGCCACCCTCTTTGATGCCGCTGGGCCAGCGAGCCGTCACGGTTTTGGTGCGGGTGTAGAATTTGAACGCGTCCGGCCCATGCTGATTCAGGTCACCAAACACCGACTTTTTCCAGCCGCCAAAGGTGTGATAGGCCAGCGGCACCGGGATTGGCACGTTGATGCCGACCATGCCCACATTGATCCGGTTGGCAAAATCGCGCGCCGCGTCGCCGTCGCGGGTAAAGATCGCGGTACCGTTGCCATATTCATGGTCCATCGCCAGGCCAATCGCTTCTTCATAGGATTGGGCGCGCACGGTGCACAAAACGGGGCCAAAGATCTCTTGCTTGTAGATGTCCATGTCCGCGGTCACGTTGTCAAACAGGTGCGGACCAACAAAGAAACCGTCCTCATAGCCCTGCAGGCTGAACCCNCGGCCATCGACCACCAGTTTTGCCCCCTGNTCNACGCCGGTTTGCACCAACCGTTCGATATTTGCCTTGGCGGCACCGGTGATGACGGGCCCGTAATCCACATCATTGCCGGACGTATAGGGGCCAACTTTCAGCTTTTCGATCCGTGGCACCAGCTTTTCCAGCAGCCGGTCAGCGGTATCGTCACCCACCGGAACCGCCACAGAAATCGCCATACAGCGTTCGCCTGCCGCACCGTATCCGGCACCCACCAGGGCATCTGCGGCCTGATCCATATCGGCGTCCGGCATGATGATCATGTGGTTCTTGGCACCGCCGAAACACTGCACACGCTTGCCGTTGGCACAGCCCGTGGCATAGATATATTCGGCAATCGGGGTGGAGCCGACAAAGCCGATCGACTGGATCACGTCGTGATGCAGGATCGCGTCTACCGCCTCTTTGTCACCATTGACCACCTGCAGGACGCCCTTGGGCAGCCCGGCCTCTTCCATCAATTCGGCCAGCATCAGCGGCACGGACGGGTCACGCTCGGACGGTTTCAGGATAAACGCGTTGCCGCAGGCGATTGCGGGCGCAAACATCCACAGCGGGATCATCGCGGGAAAGTTGAACGGGGTGATACCCGCCGACACGCCCAGGGCCTGACGCATCGAATACATGTCGATGCCGGGGCCGGCGCTGTCGGTATAATCGCCCTTCAGCAGTTGCGGCGCGCCGATGCAGTATTCAACC
>JGI24025J20009_10003476_pt1 | contig 10700 bp, 8 predicted proteins | sample Cruoilmetagenom3_FD_20009 | JGI IMG/M metagenome (IMG submission 20009) | reverse complement strand
AAAACTAACCAGAAGATGCTTGAGTCCTACATTATCAAAAATTACATCTATTTCGCAGTCTTCTCTCAAATTCTTTACTTTGATTACTTTACCTTTTCCCCACATTTTATGCTCTATTAAATCTCCCTCACTGTATACTCTAAATCTGCCATACGCTTCTCTGTCAGTTGAGCTACCTTTTTTACTTAGCTCTTTACCTTCAATTTCATTCTCATCAAGCAGCAGGTCATCTGGAATTTCTTTTATGAACCTGGAAACAGGCATAAAATTTATGTCTCCATATATGCTGCGGGATAATGCAGAAGTCAAAAATACCTTTTCTTTAGCCCGGGTAATACCTACATAACAAAGCCTTCTTTCTTCTTCTATTTCTTCTATGCTGTTCATACTTCTTGAGTGTGGAAATATACCTTCTTCCATACCTATTATAAACACTACAGGAAACTCTAAACCTTTAGCATTATGAAGAGTCATGAGAATAAGTCCATCAGTTGATTCATCATAGGTGTCAATATCTGTTATCAGTGATACTTCTTCTAAAAATCCATCNANTCTGGTTAAACTATTTCTGTCAGCATTTTCACCTAAAAATGTCTTATATTCATATTCCTTCGTTACAGTCAAAAGCTCTTTTAAATTTTCAATTCTATTAGCAGCGTCTATGGTATTTTCCAGTTCAAGTTCTCCCATATAATTTGTTTTTTTCCACACTTTCTGTAAAATTTCATCTACTCCATGGTCTAAGGCAAAGTTTCTAAACCCAGAAATCATATCTACAAACTTGCTTATTCTATTCTTTACTTTCTCACCCAGAGCAGGGATTTCTTCATGTCTATAAAAAGCCTCACAAAAAGTAATTTTATTTTTCTGTGCAAATCTTTCTGCATAAGATATAGTTATCTTCCCAATTTTTCTTCTGGGGACATTTACAATTCTAATTAAACTTACTACATCTTTAGGGTTAGAAATTAACTTTAAGTATGCCAGCATGTCTTTTATTTCTTTTCTGTCATAAAACCGCAAGCCGCCATAGATCTTATAAGGAATATTTTCTCTTATCAAAAATTCCTCTACTACTCTGGATTGAGCATTAGTTCTATAAAAGACAGCAAAATCCTTATATTTTTTACCTTTATCTTTCCTATATTCTTTCACTTTCTGTATCAAAAATCTTACTTCTTCTTCTCCATCAGAAGCTGTATATCTGGAGACTAATTCTCCTTTTGGATTAGCAGTCCACAACTTCTTTTGTTTTCTACTTTCATTATTTCCAATAAGAAAATTAGCAGCGTCAAGGATATTTTGGGTAGAACGGTAATTCTGCTCCAGTTTTATAATATTAGTGCCATCAAACTTTTTATCAAAATTTATTATATTCTTAATTTCAGCACCTCTCCAGCTATATATACTCTGATCATCATCTCCCACAACACAAATATTTTTATGTTTTTCAGATAAAATCAAGATAAGCTCATTCTGGGCAATATTTGTATCCTGAAACTCATCTACTAAAATATATTTAAATTTATTCTGATACTTTTCCTTAACTTCTGGAAACAATCTGAAAAGATCAACTGCGAACATTAAGAGATCATCAAAATCAAGAGCATTAGCTTTAAATAGTTTCTCTTGATATAGAGGATAAATTTTACCTACTATCTTCTCAAAATAATCACTGGCTTTCTTTGAAAAAGTTTCGTAATCTATTAGCTTATTTTTAGCATCGCTGATCACTGCATGAATCGCCCTTGGTGGAAACCGCCTGTTATCTAAATCCAATTCCTTTAAACATTTTGTTATAAGGCTTAATTGATCATCAGAGTCATAAATAACAAAGTTTCGCGACATACCAAGATACTTGATTTCATACCTTAAAATTCTAGCACAGAATGAATGGAACGTACTAACCCACATCAGTTCTCCTATCTTTCCTACCAGATCTATCACCCTTTTTTTCATTTCATTAGCAGCTTTATTTGTAAAAGTAATAGCAAGAATATCAAAAGGATCTACCCTTTTCTGGTTAATAAGGTAAGCTATCCTATAGGTTAATACTCTCGTTTTCCCACTGCCGGCACCTGCAATAACAAGGAGTGGATTTTCTGTATTTTCAACAGCTTTAATTTGCTGAGGATTTAAATATTTATCTAATTTCAATTGTGTTCAACTTATCTAATTTTCTTCCCAAAAATTTTTGCAATTTCACTTACCTGATTCAGCATCTCAGACGCTTGTTTAGGATCTAAAGACTGCTGCCCATCAGAAAGAGCCTTAGAAGGATTGTTATGTACCTCTACTATCAGCCCATCTGCTCCTACTGCTACAGCTGCTCTGCTCATAGGAATAACCAGGTCACTCTGTCCAGTAGCATGAGAAGGATCAATAATTATAGGAAGCTTGCTTAATTTTTTTATTACTGGTACTGCTGATAAATCCAGTGTGAACCTGGTATAAGTTTCAAAAGTTCTTATTCCTCTTTCACATAGAACTATCTCTGAATTCCCTCTAGAAGTTATGTATTCAGCTGCCAGCAGCCATTCTCTAATGGTAGAAGCCCATCCTCTTTTAAGAATTACTTTTTTATTCTTCTCATATGCTACTTTGCCCACTTTCTTAAGCAGAGCAAAATTAGACATGTTTCTTGTTCCAATTTGAAGAACATCTGTATACTTTGCTATTTCATCAACAGTCTCAGCATCTGTAACCTCTGTTACTGTTTTAAGATTGTACTTCTGTCCAATTTCTTTTAAATATTCTAAACCTTTGTGCTCAAGCCCCTGAAAACTATATGGAGAGGTTCTTGGTTTATATGCTCCACCCCGCATAAATGCGAGCCCGCATTCTTTTACTACTCTGGCTGTAGCATCCAGCTGTCCCCAGCTCTCAATAGCGCATGGCCCGGCAATCACGGTAAAAAAACCTTCCTCTACTAATTTTATATCCTTGTTTGTTACTGGCTTTTCTTTTTTACCAGTTCCTTTTTCATTATCTTTCATGCTGTCAAATCACTTTCTAAATCATTCATAAAACTTTCTTATTTATAAACCTGAACAATACATGGTGTAGTATTATAGTATATATACTATAAACTTTCATCCTTTTCCAATATCTGTACATTTCTTAATATGCATTCAAAAATCTGAATTATATTATCATTATAAAGAGGACCCTTATTATATTTAATTATATTATCCATCAACTTCTCCTCCCTTTTTGCATTATATAAAGGCATCCCATTTTTTTCCTTCATCTTTTTTATTTCTGATACTACCTTTGCTCTTTTGTTTAAATAATTCACTATAGCCTTATCGATTCTATCAATTTCTTTTCTATACTCCTCTAATTTTTTTCTAAAATCTTTTTCCATCTTATATTTCTCCTTTATCCTCAATTTTTAGCCTTTTATTTTACTCCCACTCAATTGTGCTGGGCGGCTTTGAGCTAATATCATATACAACTCTATTAACTCCGCTTACATCATTTATAATCCTGCTGCTTATTCTTTCCAGGGCTTTGAGCTAATATCATATACAACTCTATTAACTCCGCTTACATCATTTATAATCCTGCTGCTTATTCTTTCCAGTACATTATAAGGCAGCCTGACCCAATCCGCAGTCATAGCATCCTCGCTGCTGACTGCTCTTATAACTATTGGATAAGCATAAGTCCTTTCGTCCCCCATAACTCCTACACTTCTTATGCATGGAAGTATAGCAAACGACTGCCATATACTCCTATATAGACCCGCTCTTCTTACTTCTTCCAATACTATTGCATCTGCTGCTTTTAATATTTCTAATCTTTCTTCAGTGACTTCCCCAATTATCCTTATAGCAAGACCCGGCCCCGGGAAAGGCTGCCTCCAGACTATTTCATCTGGAAGACCTAACTCCATGCCTATTCTTCTTACTTCGTCTTTAAATAATAGCCTTAACGGCTCTACCAATTTTAACTTCATGTCATCAGGTAGACCACCAACATTATGGTGGGATTTTATCCTTGCTGCATCTTTAGTACCACTTTCTATTACATCTGAATACAAAGTGCCCTGGACTAAGAAATCTACATCTTTTATTTTCATTGCTTCTTCTTCAAATATCCTTATAAATTCATTTCCTATAATTTTTCTTTTTTCTTCAGGATCAGCAACCCCTACAAGCTTTTTTAAAAACCTATTTTTAGCTTTCACATGAACAAGATTTATTTTAAAATTCTTTCTAAAAGTTTCTTTAACCTGCTGGTCTTCTCCTTTTCTCAGCAGCCCATGGTCAACAAATATACAGGTAAGTTTGTCGCCAACTGCCTTGTTTACTAAGATAGCAGCTACAGAAGAATCTACCCCTCCACTCAAAGCGCCAATAACTCTTCCATTTTTAACTATATTTTTTATTTTTTCTACCTGGCTTTCTATAATAGAAACCATCGTCCAGGTAGGAGAACACTTGCAAATACTAAATAAAAAATTTTTTAATATATCCATTCCAGAGGGAGTATGCTTTACCTCAGGATGAAACTGAATACCGTATATTTTTCTTTCAGATTCTTCTATTCCAGCAATTGGAAGATTATAGGTAGAAGCTATCACCTTAACATTTGGAGGTACTTCCAGTACACAATCTTTATGACTCATCAAGCAAGTTTCCACCGGCTTAAGGCCTTTGAAGAGAAGAGAGTCTGTATTAAAATTTATACTGGTTTTACCATACTCATTGCTACCACTGCTTGTAATTTTCCCACCAAGTAAATAAGCAATCAACTGCATACCATAACAAATTCCCATTATGGGGATACCAAGATAAAGAATATCTTTATCCATTATAGGTGGTTTTTTGCTTCTGGACAAGATACTATATGGAGAGCCTGAAAATATCAGCCCACCAGGTTTTTTTTCTTTTATTTTCTCAATATCAGTATCGTAAGGAACAAGTTCAGAATAAACTCTAAGCTCTCTTATTCTCCTTGCAATTAATTGACTGTATTGGCCTCCAAAGTCAATAACTAAAACATTTTCCATATCACAAACCCATACCAACTTTCTGCTGCCTTTGATGAAGTTTTCCTTCAGTCTTAATAGAAGGTGCAATTATTATCTCTGTTTTATGAAAATCTTTAATATTTTCATAACCACACGTAGCCATAGAAGTACGAAGAGCTCCAAATAAATTAAGCGTCCCATCATTTTCAAACGCTGGACCAACTAATATTTCTTTAAGACTTGCTGCTGTTTCAGTTTTAATCCTTGTCCCTCGTGGTAGTTCTGGATGAAAAGTTGCCATACCCCAGTGATAACCCTTTCCAGGAGCCTCATTGGCTCTTGTAAGAGGAGAACCTATCATTACCATGTCAGCTCCACATGCTATAGCTTTTGCTATATCCCCACCAGTTCTTATACCACCATCAGCAATAACCATAACATATTCGCCTGTTTCGTCCAGATGTCTTGCTCTGGCTGCAGCAGCATCTGATATTGCTGTTGCCTGCGGAACACCTATTCCTAAAACCTGTCTTGTAGTACACGCTGCACCAGGACCAATTCCTATAAGAACTCCTATAGCTCCTGTTCTCATAAGATGTAGAGCTGTAGAATAAGATGCGCAATTTCCTACTATAACTGGAATAGGGCTCTCTGGAACAAATTCTTTTAAATCTAACGGTATTTTTGTCCTGCTCACATGCTCAGCACTAACTACAGTTCCTTGAATAACTAATATGTCCAGACCAGCATCTATAGCTGTATTAATATACTTCTCAACTTTTTGTGGAGTAAGCGATGCACATGCTACTACTCCTTCTTTTTTTATCTGTCTTATCTTCTTTACTATTAACTCTTCCTTTATAGGTTCCTTATAAATTTCCTGCATTTTTTTTGTAGCATCTTTATCAGAAAATTTGGAAATCCTTTCCAGTATCTCATCTGCATTTTCGTATCTGCACTGTATGCCTTCCAGATTCAAAACAGCAAGTCCACCAATATTTCCTAATTTTATAGCAAACTTTACATCTACCACACCATCCATCGCTGATGCCAATACAGGTATTTTCAACTTATAATTTCCTATTTTTGCAGATATATCAACATCTTCAGGATCCCTGGTCCTTCTGCTTGGAACTATTGAAATTTCATCAAAGCTATAAGATCTTCTGCCTGTTTTACCTTTGCCAATCTCTATTTCCATCTATGCCTCTTTCCTCTTAAGTTTTTTCTCTTCTCTCTCAATTAATCTTTTAATATTCTCTCTGTGAGTAATAAAAATTAGTACAGACCAGCAAACAGCTGCAATGACTATAGCCAGTGGATATTTAGTAAATAAAAATGCCAGTGGATTAGCTATAGCTGCTGCCAGTGATGCTACAGATACAATTCTAAAAATCAAAAATACAATAGCCCATGTAATCAATATTATGAAAATTGGTAAAATTTCCAACCACAGAAGATTATTTAAAAATGGTAAGCTTGAAACACCAACTATTGCTCCAAAGGAAGTTGCAATTCCTTTACCCCCCTTAAATTTAATATAAACTGGAAAATCATGACCAATAATTACTGCAACTGACACAATTGCAAGAAGAATCAAATCTTCTGGATATATAAAATATAGTACAAGTATAGGAATAAAACCTTTAATCATATCAAAAATTATCGTTGCAACTCCATAAACAGCCCCCAGTGTACGGGTAACATTAGTGCCCCCTACATTTCCACTCCCATACTTTCTAATATCATCACCTTTTTTAATTTTATGAATAACATATGCAGTAGGAAAAGCACCAAACAGGTAAGAACCAATTACTAATGAAATTTTACATAATAAGGTAATGCTCATAAATTAAATATAATTTGTATATTTTTATCTCGCTTTATTACAGTCATTACATAGTCCGAATAGTTTTTAGCAAAGATATTTGCTTTGCTACATGAAAAAATAAATAATTGAAAAAATATTACTATAAGTTTTAAATTTATTCAAATTATAAAAGACATGTATTTTTTTCACCTTAGAAATTATATTCTATAAAAAAAATAAGCTGGCCTTTGCTATTAAGCAATTACCAGCTTATTTTATATACACAGTATAATAATATTCTATTATAACTTTCACACAATCATGATAATATTAAAAGCTAAATCAATACCACACAATCTACAGCTATCTTACATTGGAGGCATTCCTCCACCCGGGTAACCGCCTCCTGGAGGCATNGCAGGTGCTTTTTCTTTCTCTGGCTTTTCTGCTATAACTACCTCAGTTGTTAACATAAGAGCTGCAATAGAAGCTGCATTTTGAAGAGCACTTCTTGTAACTTTTGCAGGATCTATAATACCAGCATCAATCATATTGACATACTTTCCACTAAGGGCATCCAGTCCTTCTCCAGCAGGTAAAGTTTTTACTTTCTCAACAACTACTGAACCTTCAAGACCAGCATTGTTTGCTATCTGTCTTAATGGATCTTCTAAAGCTTTAGCAACTATTTTAGCTCCAGTTCTAACATCTGTTTCTAATTTTTTCAAATCGATCTTTGGAATAGCATCTATCAGTACTACTCCTCCACCAGGTACAATTCCTTCTTCAACTGCAGCTTTAGTAGCAGAAAGGGCATCTTCTATTCTATGTTTCTTCTCCTTCAGTTCTACTTCTGTTGCCGCACCAACTTTTATTACTGCTACACCACCCGAGAGTTTAGCAAGTCTTTCCTGAAGCTTTTCTTTATCAAAATCTGAGTCGCTTTGCTCTATTTCATTTCTAATTTGCTTTATCCTACCCTTAATAGAGTCAGCTGTTCCCTTACCTTCAACAACTGTAGTATTTTCTTTATCTACCTTTACCTGTCTGGCAGAACCAAACATATCAAGAGTAACATTTTCCATTTTTATACCAATTTCTTCACTTATTACTTTTCCATTAGTAACTATAGCAATATCTTCAAGCATAGCTTTTCTTCTATCGCCAAAACCAGGAGCCTTTACAGCAACACATGAAAGTGTCCCTCTGAGCTTATTTACTACAATAGTTGCAAGTGCTTCGCCCTCCACATCTTCAGCAATTATAAGCAGGGGCTTACCAGCTTGCATAACTTTTTCAAGAATTGGTACAAGGTCACCAACTGCTGATATTTTTTGATTTGCAATTAAAATATAAGGATCATTTAAAACTGCTTCCATTCTTTCAGCATCAGTTACCATATATGGAGATAGATAACCTTTATCAAACTGTAGTCCTTCAACCAATTCTATTTCAATTCCAAATTTATTGGATTCTTCAACTGTAATAACACCATCTTTTCCAACTTTTTCCATTGCATCAGCTATAGTTTGACCAATTTCTTCGTCTGCAGCAGAAATAGCAGCTACCTCTGCTATTTTCTTCTTATCGGTAGCAATATCCCTGCTCATATTACCTATCTCTTTTACTACCATATCTACTGCTTCCTCAATTCCCTTCTTCAACATTAATGGGTTAGCACCTGCTGCTACGTTTCTTAGTCCTTCTTTAATCATAGCCTGTGCTAAAATAGTAGCAGTAGTTGTACCATCACCAGCTACATCATTAGTTTTAGTAGCAACTTCTTTTAGTAGTTGAACGCCAGAATTTTCGAACACATCTTCTACATCTATTTCCCTTGCTATTGTCACACCATCATTGGTAATGGTGGGAGCACCATACTTTTTCTCCAGTACCACATTTCTGCCTTTAGGCCCTAACGTAACTTTAACTGCATCTGCAATTATGTTAACGCCTCTTTCCAGAGCCCGCCTTGAAGACTCATCGTATTTAAGTTCTTTTGCCATTATAACCAAACCTCCTTTTAAAAAATTTTTTTTACTCTACGATTGCAAGAACATCACTTTCCTTTATTATTAGATGTTCCTCGCCATCAATTTTTACTTCTGTCCCTGAATACTTAGAATACAGGACTATATCACCTACTTTCACTTCCATAGGGGTTATTTTCCCCTTATCATCTTTGGTACCCTTACCAACTGAAATTACTTTACCTTCCTGTGGTTTCTCTTTAGCAGAATCTGGAAGAACAATTCCACTTTTAGTTTTTTCTTCGCTCTTTCCTGGCTTAATTAGTAATCTGTCACCAAGTGGTTTGTATCCCATTTCTTTACCTCCTTTTCTAAAATTTATTTATGCATTAATACATAAACATAATAATAAATTAGCACTCTAATAGTTAGACTGCTAATCTTTAGAAATAATAGTACAAGAAAAATAAAAAATCAAGGAAAATAACCATAAAAATTTAGAAAATTTAATTTTTTTTCGCAGAAACTAAAAATCAGTCCTGGAATAAACATCAACATCAAGACTACTAAAGTCACTCTCCATATATTTATAATAACCAAGGCAGGCTACCATAGCAGCATTATCCGTACATAAAGAAAGTGGGGGTATATAAACAGAAATATTGTTACTATTGCACCTCTTTTTGAACTCTTTCCTGAGCTTGCTATTTGCAGCGACGCCTCCACTTATTAAAATTTTATTTAGCCTGTACCTTCTACATGCCCTAATAGTTTTTTCAACCAATACATCTACTGCAGCTTTTTGGAAACTGGCTACAAGATCTGGGATATTTTCTTTTAGCATGAGCTTCTTGTTTTTTTTTGTTCTGTAAATAAGAGAGGTTTTTAGCCCGCTAAAACTGAAATTAAAATCACCGCTATCTATCATAGGTCTTGGAAAATCAATATAATCAGGATCGCCTTTTTTAGATAATTTATCTATTACTGGTCCTCCAGGATAACCCAGGCCCAAATACCTCGCAATTTTATCAAATGCTTCTCCAACCGCATCATCTACAGTATGCCCTATAGATTTCATATTCCACTTATCATCCACTACATACAAACTTGAATGACCACCTGAAACTACCAGCCCAATAAACCCTCCTCCTATTTTAGAATTCGCTAAAATATTAGAGTAAATATGAGCTCTCAGGTGATTTACTGTAATAAGCGGTATATTTTTAGTATAACAGATAGCTTTTGCTGCACTTACACCAACAAGAAGAGAACCAATTAGCCCGGGCCTATTAGTAACACTGACTGCATTTATATCATTTATATCTATCCCTGACTTATTTATTGCTTCTTTTATTATAATGTCTATAACCTCAATATGTTTCCTTGACGCAATCTCAGGAACTACTCCCCCATATTTTCTGTGGATCTCGTTTTGAGATGATACTATATTAGATAATATTTCTGTGCCATCTTTTACAATAGAAGCACAGGTATCATCACACGATGTTTCAATACCCAGGATATAGATATTTTTTTGTTTAAAATCTTTTTTTACAGACAACTTATTAAAACCTTTATAAATTCAAACAATTTATACAATTCCTAACGACTTTTATAATTTTTAACAAAATCTTTTTCTAATCTCCAAAAGGAATAAACTCCCTTATATAAATAGGAACAAGACTTTCAGATTTTACATTCTTTAAAGCTTTGAAGTAAGAGCATAAATTTATATATCTTGCCTGAGAACAAAAAGATTTCTTATCCAGGATAAGACCTTTACCAGTCCTGGTTAAATCTTGCATTATAATCCTGTAACTAATATAAGAATTTCCTCCAATAATTATAAGGGGGTTTATATACCCTCTTTCTGTATTCGTTATTTCTAAAACCCCATTTTTAAAAAAATTATTGAATTTTTTTACTAACTTGTCCTTATGAA
>JGI24025J20009_10003475_pt1 | contig 10700 bp, 11 predicted proteins | sample Cruoilmetagenom3_FD_20009 | JGI IMG/M metagenome (IMG submission 20009) | reverse complement strand
ATCTTGAGGAGTCCCTCAAACGGAGGATATCGTCCATCCTAGCCGAGGTTGAGAGGCGCGGCTTCGAGGCCGTCGTCTTCGTTAACGAGGTCATCGGTCAGAACCCATCCAACTTCGTCTATGTATCTGGTCCGTGGGGATTGGGGGAGGAGCACGGCACCCTCGTCTTCGATGTGGACGGCGGCTCCACGGTGGTGATGCCCCACTGGGGCGCGAAGCGCATGGAGGAGAGCGGTCGATACGACAGGGTGATNTCCGTGAAGCAGGAGAAGGGCCACCATATCAGGGGAACCAGGGATGCCCTGACCGGTTACGACACCGACGTGGTNTGCTTCGATCTATCNACGATGACCGCCCAGTTCGCCTTTGNGCTCGGCCATGCCCTCGGGATGGGCCTGACGCCGGATCGGGGTATCTCCGACCACGTCTTCAAGCTCAGGTCCATCAAGGACGAGTTCGAGGTAGCCGAGATGAAGCGGGCGACCCACATCACCGAGGAGGCGGTCGTGGATCTGGTGCAGGAGGCCCGGCAGGGGATGCACACCTGGCGGCTGAAGAAGAGGCTGGACGCCGCCATGATCGAGAGGGGAGCCGTCGAGTTCAGCTTCGACTCCAGCCTCAGGTTCGCCCGGGGACCTCCCAGGCCCTACGGGATCATCAAGCACGGCGACATGCTCCTCGTCGATGTGGGGTGCAGGGTGGAGACGGGCTACTGCTCCGATATGGGCAGGACTTGGCCGATAACGATGGACGCCGACGCCAGGGACTACCTGGAGAAGGTGTTAGCCGCTCACACCGAGTCGATCAAGAGCATAAGGGCGGGAGTGACGGGAAACGAGGTGCTGGAGAAGGCAAGCGAGATAAACGTCGAGTACGGCTTCGACCCCCTGGTGAGATGTGGTCACCAGATAGGCCTTGACTGCCACGACTACACGATGCCCCATGCCCCCAGCTTCGGCCCCATAGAGACCGACGGCAAGCCCCTGCAGGAGGGGATGACTCTCACCTTCGAGCCCCAGCACAGGGACCCCAAGATGAATATGAGGAGCCACATAGAGGACATAGTCCTCGTCACCGGGGGAGATCCAGTGCTCCTGAACGAGTTGCCCTGGGACCTTCTCTGGTAGGAGTGTCCCCTTCTCAGCGCAGCAATCCCTTCGGGTACCTCGCCCGGCTCCCGAGCCCCTCCTCGATCCTCAGCAGCCTGTTATACTTCGCTGTGCGCTCCCCCCTGCAGGGCGCTCCCGCCTTTATCTGACCACAGCCTATGCCGACGGCGAGGTCGGCGATGAATGTGTCCTCCGTCTCCCCCGACCTGTGGGAGGCCTGGACCGCGTATCCGCTCTCCCTCGCCAGCTCCGCTGCCTCAAGTGCCTCGGTCAGCGTCCCGACCTGGTTCACCTTCCACAGGAGCGCGTTCGCAGCCCCCATCTCGATCCCCCTCCTCAGCCGGGCGACGTTGGTTACGAAGATGTCATCGCCGAGGATCTGGATGGGCAGCGCCCTTGTCGCCTCGGCGAAGCCCTCGAAATCCCCCTCTTGGAGGGGGTCCTCGATGGAGAGGATAGGGTAGGATGCCACCAGCTCACGGTAGCGGTCGATGAGATCGCCCCTGCTCAGCTCCTTCTCCTCTACGACGTAGCCCCTCCCCGGCTCGTAGAACGTCGTGGCTGCGACATCCATCGCCAGCTCGACGACGCCCCCGTAGCCCATCTCCTCCACCGCCCGCTGTATGGCGTCGAGTGCCTCCCCCGCCCCCATCATGGGCGGGCTGAAGCCACCCTCATCGCCGACGTTGATGGCGACCTTGCCGTACTCCAATAGCAGCTGTCGCTTTAGCTCGTGGTAGACCTCCGACCCCATCCTGAGCGCTTCGCTGAAGGTTTTAGCGCCCGTGGGGACGACCATGAACTCCTGGAAGTCGAGCTGGTTTCCGGCGTGTCTCCCGCCGTTGATGATGTTGAAGAAGGGTACCGGCAGGAGGTTTGCGTCATCACTACCGACATGCTCGTAGAGCTGGACCCCCTTCGAGGTGGCCGCGGCCTTCGCGCACGCGAGGGAGACTCCGAGGATGGCGTTCCCGCCCAGCCTCGACTTGTTATTCGTCCCGTCCAGCTCGATCATGAGTCGATCGATATCCCGCTGCCGTCTCACGTCGATGCCGATGAGCTTGGGGGCGATCACCTCCTTCACCGACGCGACGGCCCTCAGCACACCCTTGCCGTGATAGCGGGGCCCGCCATCCCTCAGCTCCACCGCCTCGAACTCGCCCTTGGAGGCCCCGCTGGGCACGGCTGCCCGGCCTAGGGCCCCGCCCTCCGTCACGATCTCGACCTCGATGGTCGGGTTCCCCCTGGAGTCCAGAATCTCCCTAGCGTTGACCTTGGCTATGCCGTATCCGTCCAATTTGAGTTGCCCTCTCGATTGGTAGTAGAAGCAACCCATGTCAACATAAAACCATTGCTAAGGGTTCCATTCTATTGGGCGTCACAGGCAGTCAGCATCCGATACAGCGAAGCGAATGTCTGAACCCCAAGGAAGTGCACATTAACCTTGTTCGTCGAAGCAGATTAATGTCGCCGTTGGGGAAATGTGATCGATGGAGATGGGAGAGGGTAACTGGGACCTGATCATCGTTGGTGGCGGCCCGGCCGGACTCACGGCGGGCATCTACGGCGCCAGGAGCGGGCTGAGAACCCTGGTTCTGGAGGCGAATTTGCCGGGAGGCCTGGTCGCGGAGGCCGCGGTCATCGAGAACTACCCCGGCTTCCCCGAGGGGATCAGCGGCTCGGAGCTAGGGGCGAGGATGAGGGAACATTGCGAGAACGCCGGCGCAGAGATACGCAACCTGGAGGGGGTTCAGGAGATGGCGCTTACGGGCGAGGCCAAGCGCTTGAAGACCGAGAACGGGACCTATTCCGCCCCATCAGTCATCCTAGCCACGGGGACCCAGCACAGGAATCTAGGGGTACCCGGTGAGGAGGAGTTCAGGGGGAGGGGCGTCAGCTACTGCGCCGTGTGCGATGGCCCGTTCTTCAGGGATAAGGAGGTGGTCGTAGTAGGCGGGGGGAACGGCGCCGCCATCGATGCCCTCTTCCTATCCAACCTCCCATCCAAGGTGATGCTGGTTCACAGGAGATCCGCCCTCAGGGCCGAGGCCGCGCTCGTAGAGGAGATGAGGGAGAACGGCGTCGAGTTCCTGCTGGAGAAGGAAGTAAGGGAGATCAGGGGGGACGACATGGTGAGGGGCGTCGTCCTTTACGACAACAGGACAGGTGAGCTGAGCGAGGTGGAGGCGGACGGCGTCTTCATCGAGGTGGGCGAGGTACCGAAGAGCGAGGTCGCCAAGGAGGCGGGGGTAGAACTCGACGAGAGGGGCTACATCGTCGTGGACAGCCGCCAGAGGACGAACATCGAAGGCGTCTACGCCGCTGGCGACGTGACCACGTGTCCCCATAAGCAGATAGGAACGGCGATCGGGCACGGGGTGATCGCGGCCATCGAGGCCTACGGATACGTCATGAGGCCGTACTACTACAGGGGTTGAAGTGACTATGTGCTTCCGCATCGATTTCTTTTCTGTGATTCGATGTTGGAGCAACCCGTCAAGCCTTCCAGCAAGATGATACAGCAAACCTCCTAGGTCGTCCTCGATTCTCCTCATTCTCAAGGGCGATGAGAAAAAGGGTTTGCTTCCGCGCTCGGTAGCTAGTGTGGGTACTCCTTTATGCGCTCAGCCATCTCCATCAGTCGCTTCTGCACGAGGTCGTTGACGTCCCCTCCTCGTAGGTGCCGTCGCTCCGCCTCTCTCCCGCCTTGATGCCGGTGAGGATCTCGATCCCCTCGTCGATTGTCCTCACGGGGTAGACGTGGAACCTGCCCTCCTTGATGGCATCCACGACCTCCTCCCTCAGCATCAGGTTCTCCACGTTGCTGGCTGGGATGACGACGCCCTGCTTCCCGTTCAGCCCCCTCACCTTGCAGACCTCATAGAAGCCCTCGATCTTCTCGTTGACGCCCCCGATGGCCTGGACATCGCCCTTCTGGTTCACGGACCCGGTCACCGCCAGATACTGCTTGATGGGCTTTCCCGAGAGGGCCGAGAGGATGGCGTATAGCTCCGTGCTTGAGGCGCTGTCCCCCTCGACGCCGGAATAGCTCTGTTCGAAGACGAGCCTCGCGGATAGGCTGAGGGGCTCGTCCTGTGCGTACCTCCCGCTGAGGTAGCCGCTTAGGATCAGGACGCCCTTGGTGTGGATGGGACCGCCCATCTTCGCCTCCCGCTCGATGTCGATGATCCCCTCCCTCCCGAGGCCGACGCTCGCCGTCACCCTGTCCGGCCTGCCGAAGCCGTAGTCGCCCAGCGAGAGGACGGCGAGACCGTTCACCTGTCCGACCTTCTCCGACTCGGTGTCGATCAGGAGGACGCCCCTGGCGATCATCTCCTCTATCTTCTTCTGGGTTAGGTTCGATCGGTAGATCCTCTCCTCCAGCGCCCTGTCCACATGCTCCTTGGAGGTGTGCGCGGCGCCCTCCTCCTCGGCGTAGAAGCTCGCCTCACGTATGATGTCCGAGATCTCCGCGAACCGGGTCGAGAGCTTCTTCTGGTCTGCGGCCAGGCGAGAGCTGTACTCGACGATGGCCGCGACGCCTGAAGGGTCGAGATGCCTCAGCCCCTCCTTTCGGCAGAGGGTGCAGATGAACGAGGCGTATCTCATCACGTTCTCCTCGTTCCTCTCCATCGTGGTGTCGAAGTCCGCCTTCACCTTGAAGAGCTCCTTGAAGTCCCTGTCGAGGCTGTGGAGCAGGTAGTAGAGCCGGGGTCTCCCGACGAGGATCACCTTGGCGTCGAAGGGGATCGGCTCCGGCCTCAGGGTCTTCGTCGTCAGGAAGCCGAGGCGCTCCGTGACCTCCTCGATCTCCAGCCTCTCGTTCATGATCGCCCGCTTTAGGCTGTCCCAGGAGAAGGGGTTGACGAGAAGGTCCTCCACCGGGAGGNCGAGGAAGCCGCCGTTGGCCCNGAGGGCCGATCCGCCCCTGATCATNGTGTAGTTGGTAACTAAGGCGCCGAACCTCGCCTCCTTCTCGGTCATCCCGAAGAGGCGCTGGTGGGTNGGGTTGAGCTCCATCACCACGGGAGCCCCCTCCAGCTGAGAGTTGTCCACGACGAGGTTCACCCTGTACCTATTCATGGGGTCCTCCTCGAGGCCTAACATCGGGAAGGGGAGCTGGGGCTGTTGGGCCTTCTCCTTTCCCAGGATGCTCGGGAGGCTCTCTAGGATGTCATTCTTTATGTCTTCGAGGAACTCCTTCACCTCGTCGACCTCACCGTACTTCTCCAGCAGCGCCTGGAAGAGGTGCCCCATGGCGAATGTCGCGACGTTCCTGTTCAGCCTCTCCACGGCGGCGTCGGCCTTCCTCTCCAGCTCCCTGAACTGCCTGATGGCACCTCTCATCCGGTCTTGGAGCGCATCGCGCCGCCGCTGTATCTCAGCACGCTCACGGGGAGGGAGTAGGGCGAACTCCTGGTCGCTGATGGGCTTGCCATCCACTACGGGGAGGACGAGGAGCCCGACGGGGGACCGCTGGAGGAGGAACCCAGCCCGGCTGGCCATCAGGTTCAACGCCTTCGTGAGCTCATCCCGCTCCTTCTCGATGGCCTTGAGCGTCTCCTCACGCCTCTCGGCGTACTCGTCGCTCTCGAAGGCCCTCTTAAGCGCCTTTGGCATATCCGAGACGAACTGTTCCATATCCCTCCGGAATCCCCCTCCCTTTCCCGCCGGGAGCCTGAGCGCATTAGGCCTCAGGGGGTCACCGAAGTTGTTGACGTAGCACCAGTCAGGGGGGACGGGCCTCGTCTTGGCGATCTCCTCCAGGAAGTTGATGATGGCGGTCTTCCTACCCGTGCCGGGCTGGCCAGCGACGTAGATGTTGAAGCCGCGCTTCTTGATCTTCAAGCCGAACTGGAGGGCCCTCACGGCCCGTTCCTGACCTATGATCCCCGTGAGCGGCGGGAGATCGGCTGTCGATTCGCACTCAAGGAGATCCTCGGCGCACCTCCTCCGCACCTCCTCGTATGAAAGCTCCACCACCACGACAAACCACGTCCTGATGAACGGTTAGGAAAATGGTGAAGAGCGATATAAATCCGCCATCGAGGTGGCGGGCTTCACGCGACGCTCTTTACGAGTTCGCCAAAGGCCATGCCCTGCCCCACCCTCAGGGAGTAATCGCCCGGCTTCTCGGCGATGAGGAACGTCCAACCCCTGTACCTGAACTTGGCAGCGAGGACCGCCACCCTCCTCGGGTATATCCTGTGGATCTCCAGGAACTCGTGTAGCTTCTCGACCTGAGGCCGTTTGTAGTAGGCGTAACGCTGCTGGCTCTTCACCTCAAAGGCGAGGATGGCGTCGCCCTTGACCGCGAAGACATCCGGGAACGGCTCGCTGCTCGGGGCGCTGACGGGAACGCGGAGCGCGTCGAACCCCGCATCACGGAGCTTGTGCACTAGCTCCCGCTCGGCGTCGTACCCGCGCTTCTTGATCCGCCGGACATCCCTCCTGGTCAGCGTCCGGGTGTACCGGCTCCGCTTCGGCTTATCCCCTGCGAGGTCCCTGAGAGACACGGCGGTCATCTCTAATCTTCGGGTAGCTTAAGAGCGCCGGATTCGAGGGAGGTGATCGCCAGCTTGATTAGGTCCCTCAGCCAGCTTGAGAAGGTCGGGGCGTTCGCGTACTTCTGGTACCTCCTCTTGTGGGGGATCTTCGTCACCATCCTGAGCTCCACCATCTTGCCGAGGTAGAACTTGGCGGAGGACCTGGAGATGTCGCATATGCGGGCGAGGTCGCCGCTGGTGAACGCCTGCTCCAACTTGGCGTAGCCCGCTATCACCCTGGGGGGGAAGGGAAACGTCTTGTCTATGATCCTTATCAGCTCTTCTTTACGGGACATGGAGAACCCCGTCTGGAGGCTGGGGGATACTACGCCGAAGAAACTAATAAAAAGGGAGGTGGGGCGCGGCTCACTTCTTCAGCAGCCAGTAGAGTAGCCCCTTCTGGGCGTGCATCCTGTTCTCGGCCTGGTCGAAGACGACCGACTGCTTAGAGTCCATGACCTCGCTGGTCAGCTCCAGACCTCGGTGAGCTGGCAAACAGTGCATGACGATGCAGTCGGGCTCCGCGTGGGAGACAAGCTCGGCGTTCACCTGGTAGGGCGGGAAGGCCTTCATCCTCTCCGCCCTCTCCTCATCCATGCCGGCGCTCACCCAGACATCGGTGTAGATCACGTCCGCGCCCTCGACGCCCTCCAGGGGGTCGTGGGAGACGGCGACGCCCTTGCCCGATCGTTCCTTCACCTTCGCGACGACCTCAGGATCGGGGCCATACTTCGGTTTGTCGGGGCAGACGGCGGTCACGTCCATCCCCACGGAGGCGCATCCGATCATCGTCGAGTTTGCGGTGTTGCAGCCGCCGTCGCCGACGTAGGCGATCCTCAGGCCCTCCAGCCGCCCCTTCTTCTCACGGATCGTCAGCAGGTCAGCTAGGTTCTGGCAGGGGTGATACCTCTCGGTCATGCCGTTGATGATGGGGACCGTCGCCGCCGCGCCGATCCGCTCCATCGCCTCCTGCTTCAGGACCCTCGCCATGATGCAGTCGCCGTACCTGCTGAGGACCTTGACGCCGTCCTCAAGGGNCTCGCTCCTGGTGAANCCGCCGCCCGGGACGCCGTAGAAGATCGCGTGCCCTCCGAGCTGGGTCATCCCCGCCTCGAAGGAGATGCGGGTCCGGAGGGAGGGGAGCTCGAAGAGCATGATGAGCGTCCTCCCATCCAGCGCGTCGCCGTACTTATCCGGCCTCAGCTTTATCCTCTCGGAGAGGTCGAGGACCTCGACGACCTCATCCCCGGTGAGGTCAAAGTCGCTCAATACGTGCCTGGTCATATCATCGTGATGTATGTGGCCAGAGATAGAAAAGGTTAAAGGATCTAGGCATGGAGGGGCGGCGCGACCTTGCCCCTCTTTCTCAGGGCCCACGCGGTGACGGTAGGCAGCCCCCAGAGCTCGATGAATCCGGCGGCGGCCCTCTGGTCGTAGGTGGTATCGATGTTGTACGTCGCGAGGCTCAGGTCGTAGAGGGAGAACGGCGAGGACCTGCCCACCACCTGCGCGTTCCCCTTGAACAGCTTCAGCCTCACCTCGCCGGTCACGCTCTCCTGGGTCTTGTCGATGAACGCGTCCAGCGCCTCCTTGAGCGGGTCCATCCAGAGCCCGGTGTACGCGAGCACCGCCCACTCGTGATCGACGCCCCTCTTGAACAGCTTCTCATGCCGCGTCAGCACCATCTTCTCCAGGTCGGCGTGGGCCTTCAGAATCACCGTCGCCGCCGGCGCCTCGTAGACCTCCCTGGACTTAAGGCCTACAATTCGGTCCTCCATGTGTTCGATCCGTCCGACGCCGTGCTCACCGGCGATGACCTGAACCCTCTCGATCAGTTCGAGGGGGCTCATCCTCTCGCCGTTGAGCGCGACGGGCGCCCCCTCCTCGAAGCCTATGGTCAGGTACTCGGGCTCATCTGGGGTCTCCCCTATCGGCGCCGTCCACTCGTAGATATCGGCGGGGGGCTCCAGCTCGGGGTGTTCGAGGACACCGCACTCGATTGACCTGCCCCACAGGTTCTGATCGATGCTGTAGGGGGAGTCCGCCGTGACGGGGACGGGGACTTCGTGCTCCCTCGCCCACTCGATCTCCTTATCCCTCGCCATATTCCACTCCCTGACCGGCGCGATCACCTGCAGCTCTGGGTTGAGCGACCTTATCGCGATGTCGAACCTGACCTGGTCGTTCCCCTTGCCCGTGCACCCGTGGGCGACGGCCTGGGCCCCCTCCTCCTCCGCCACCTCGACAAGCTTGGATGCGATGAGGGGCCTGGATATCGAGCTGCTCACCGGATACGTATCCATGTAGAGGGCGTTCGCCTTGATGGCGGGCAACGACATAGCCTCCGACGAACTCCTCCTTTGCGTCGATGGAGTGGTGGTTGAGGACGCCGAGCCTCCACGCCTTCTCCTCGATCGCCTTCAGGTCCTTGCCCTGGCCGACATCGAGGGTAACGCTTATCACCTCGCTGCCGTACCTCTCCTGGAGCCACCTGATGATAACCGAGGTGTCAAGGCCGCCCGAATAGGCCAAGACGACCTTCTTCTTCGCCATATCGCTCGATTGCCTCCGTTCCTGGTTTTGGGGAGTAGGACACGGGATAGATTTATATTTTATGACACGAATGTCACAAATATGGCAAATGGTGGCCCAGATAGGACGAAAACGGTCGCCCAGCTCATCAGGGACGCCGTCCGCATGAGGCCGTCCGTCATCGATGCGCTGAAGATGAGGATCGTCAACTTCTCCGCCCTCGCCCGGATGCTCCAGGGCGAGATAGGCGAGGGGAGCCTCGAGGCCGTCAAGGCTGCGATCATAAGGGTGAGCGAGGAGCTAGCGGATGAGCGGGGCCTCCAGGAGGAGAGGGTCCTCTCCATACTGAGGGGGTCGAAGGTGAGGCTCCAGGACAAGATCGCCGTCATCATCTCCCCCGAGATGCTCGATATCCCCTACCTCCTGACCACGTACCTCACCGACAGCTACGTCTACATCGTCGACCAGACGGAGCTCAAGGGAGGGCTCCCGAACGACGTGCAGGTGACGAGCAACCTCGTCGCCCTGACACTCATCAGCCCGCCCCGGGTTGAGGTAACGCCCGGGTTCGTCGCCTTCATCACCCAGCTGCTGGCGAGCAGGGGGATTAACATCGTCGAGTTCATCAGCTGTTTCACGAACACCGTAATCATCCTCGACTCCGGAGACGCCCTGAACGCCTTCTCCCTGCTCCAGAACTACACGTAGGGGCCGCTGCACAAGAGATATAAACAACAAATGCGTTAGAATTTCGAAGGAGCTTAAGGAAGTAAGAATGCCAGAGATCTGTCCAGTCTGCGGCTTGCCCAAGGAACTATGTATATGCGAGGAGATGAGCAAGGAGCAGCAGAGGATCAAGATAAGGCTGGAGAGACGCAAGTGGGGGAAGAAGTACACCGTTCTCGACGGCATCAACTCCAAGGAGATGAAGCTGAACAAGCTGGCAACCACCCTGAAGGCGAAGTGCGCCTGCGGAGGCACCGCGAAGAACAACCAGATACTGCTCCAGGGTGACCATAGGGAGATTGTGAGGGATACCCTGATCGACATGGGCTTCCCCAGCGAGAACATCGAGGTCCAATAGCGTGGACGGACTGAGGGATCTCCTGGAGACCATCAAGCATATCAGGCACAGAGACCCTCAGCCAAAGTTTTGCCCCAGATGCAAGGGTCACAACATATACCCGACCTCGATCGCGGGGATATTGCCGACCACCTACAGGTGCATGGACTGCGGGTACGAGGGGATTCTCGTCCTGGAGGCCGACGTGGAACCCGAGGAAGCGGGCTGAGACGAAATCGGGCTTGACCGAGGGCGGATGAACGCGGGACGGCCGCGGAGCGGCGAAGGACAGTTTCAGCCACCTCTTCCTCAGGCCAGCAGCGGATTTAAATAACCTTCAAACAGAGTTCAACGTGATTCAACATGGGCGCGGAGCAGATGGATTACTACAGGGCGAAGTACAAGACCCTTGAGGACCTACCCGGGGTGGGTCCGGCGATCGCCTCCAAA
>JGI24025J20009_10003474_pt1 | contig 10702 bp, 8 predicted proteins | sample Cruoilmetagenom3_FD_20009 | JGI IMG/M metagenome (IMG submission 20009) | reverse complement strand
ATTGGGCATTAGTCATTTGTCTTATGTCTACCGATTACTGATCACCGATTACTGATCACTGATAACCGATTACCGTCTTTCGTCTCTCTCATTGTATTGTTTTATCGCCTCTATCACCCTCTTCACCTCTTCCTCAATGGATAAATGCGTGGTATCTATTATTACGGCGCCGTCGGGTAGCTTGAGCGGACTCTCATCTCTTGTCTTATCCTGCTTGTCTCTTCTTTCGATTGCCTCCATAATAGACCGCAGATCTCCAATTTCTCCGAGTTCTCTATGCCTTCTCCTCGCCCTTACCACGAGATCTGCATCCATATATATCTTTACATCCGCATTCTTGAATACAATCGTTCCTATATCCCTGCCCTCGCATATCACATTTCCTTTTCTACCCATCTCCCTTTGTTTTTCCACCAGATTCACGCGGACACCGTTATAGGTGGCAATGGTTGAGGCTGCACTGCCAACCTCTTCCGTCCTGATGCGATCGGTTACCTCCCCGCCATTCAAGAAGATATGATTTATGTCATTCTTAAACTCAAATCTTATATCGACTTCAAGTGATGCTTCGGTAACCGCCTTTCTATCGCGGATATCTATCCCATTCTCAATACAGTATAATGCGACCGCCCTGTACATAGCACCCGTATCTATGTATACGAATCCCAGTCTCTTTGAAACCTCCTTTGCGGCGGTGCTCTTTCCAGAGGCCGATGTTCCATCAATAGTTACGACCATAATATCCCGATAGTGTATTTTACAACAAATTTCTTACTTTGTCAAGGAAAAATTGGACGCACCTGCCTGCCCATACGGGTCCGTAGGGACCGGTAGGCAGGGATTGACGCTGATTAAAAAAGATTCTTTATTATTGTAGTTTGACAGGAGTAATGTCATCGCGATTCCCCAATCTCCCATTCGTAGAATTGGGGGATGGGGAAGAAGCAATTTCCACCTGACACTTGCTCGACTCCAGGACTTATTGTATGCCTTCCCGCGCAATCATGGAGAAAGTGAGCGTCATTAAATATTGGCTATATCTGTGTTATCCGTGGCTTAATGTATCCTTTTTGAAGTGGTCGTATCCATCCAATCTTATTTCTCTTCCGTCGTTGAATCTCAATCCCTCTTTTACTATTTCTCCTATTTCAAGGAAGTTCATCTTTTTTCTGAGCTCTTCGAGATTTTCTCTACTCAGTGTAAAAAGCAGTTCAAAGTCCTCTCCTCCATACAGGGCGAACTCGTCGGGTCTTTCTCCCGTCGACATTGCGAGCTCTCTTGCATCTCTCTCAATTGGTAGATTGTGGATGACAGCGCCCACACCACTTTCCTCGAGCACATGATGTAGGTCAATAACAAGGCCATCTGACACATCTATCATTGATGTCGCATACTCTGAGAGTATTAAACCTTCCCCTATCCTCGGTTTTGGATGAATATACTTCTCCTTCGCTTCTTTGAAAGTGTTTAGACCATTTTTCAATGCCTTGAGTCCCGCCGCCGAACCTCCAAGTGGTGCGGTAACGCACAGAACATCACCGACCCTCGCTCCTTTCCTTCTCACTATCTTTTTGCCCTCACCTATAACACAAAGTGATACGAAGAGGGTGCTGCTCTTTACGGTATCTCCACCGATAATAGCCGTATCAAAATCATCTGCGAGGGACCTGATACCGCGAGCTAGTGACTCTGCGAGGGTCATGCTTCCCTCTGGCATGCCGAGAGCGCACAGGAGCGAGCAAGGGTTTCCTCCCATTGCCGCAATGTCTGACAGTGTCGCGGCGCAACTTCTGTAACCGACATCGTGCGGGCTGATGAGGGATAGATCGAAGTGGACTCCCTGGACGAAGGAATCTATGGAAACGATGGGAGTAAACCCCGGGGTGATATTGAACTCTTCGGCATCATCGCCTATTCTCGGAAAGAGGATTCTCAATCTGTTTATGATTTCAGACTCGGTAGACATTACATCCAGTGCTACATTAAGCAACTTGTGTTTTTAAATGTTGGACCACAAATCACAAATTTCAAATCACAAATCTCAAACAAATTTCAATATCAAAATTATAAATTCGAAATAGTTTGGAATTTTGGTTATTGGAATTTAAGTATTGCCTGCCCTGTTAGATAGTAAACATCTAACAGGGTGAATAATTTGGTGCTTGTAGTTTGGAGCTTAACCATATTTGGTACTTGATACTTGGAGTTTCAAAAGCACACTTACCTTAGTTAACATAACTATAGGTAAACTAAAAGTAGGTATGACTCGCGTTTGGGTATGTTCCATTTCTCACCTCGTCCATATACCTGTTTATTGCGTCTGTTATATCATTCTGAAGGTGTGCGTATTCTTTTACGAATTTTGGCATCGGTCCGGGTGAGAGCCCGATGAGATCTGTTACGACGAGTATCTGTCCATCGCAGTGTTTGCCGGCACCTATTCCGTATACTGGAACCTTTATCTCTTCAGTTATTCTTCTCGTGACATCCTCCGGAACACATTCCACTATGATTGAGAAGACACCTGCCTCTTCGAGCGCCATTGCGTCCGTTATAAGTTCCTGAAATTCGTCCTTTTTCTTTCCCCTCACCCTATATCCCCCGAATTTCTTGTACGATTGTGGTGTCATCCCTGTGTGACCCATGACGGGGATGCCAATATCCACAAGCCTCTTCACTGTATCCTTCACGACAATACCACCCTCCAACTTCACCCCGTCCACTCCCAGTCGCATGAATCTACCCGCATTCCTTATCGCATGTTCTGTGGACGGTTGATATGACATGTACGGCATATCGGCTATCACCATAGCCCTCTTTGCTCCCCGTCTAACCGCACCCACAATGGGCAGCATATCCGCCATCGTCACGGGGAGTGTGGAGGAGTACCCAAGTACTGTTGTACCATACGAGTCACCGACCAGTATAACATCTATGCCAGCCTCATCCTCGAGTCTTGCAATAAAGTAGTCGTAGGCGGTCAGGAGAACTGCCCTTTCACCCTTTTCTTTCTTCTTTTTCAGATATTGCGGAGTCACTCGTTCCATAGAAAGACGGTCATTGGGTTATCAGATAATTAAATCATCGGGTCGTAGAGTCATTCTGTTAAGACTCTACGACAGTTTGTCTTTTGGACCTTTTTTACTTTTTTATTCTGGTCGTGACTGCAGGGTAGTTTGATTACCACCCTTTTGACTTAATAATCCCAGATTTTGCGTTGAGAAACCATTCACCCCGTGAAATAATTTATTTCACAGGGCAGGGATTACACGAGATTAGCATCTCAAGATCCGTATGGACGAGAGATTAAAATAAAGAACCTATGCACAGCATCCGTATGGACAAAAATTAAATGTTTTTCACCCAAAAGGTGAATGCCCATATTCTTTAAGCTTCTTATATAATCTGTGAACATCTGTGTTCATCCCTGCCTACCGGCAGGCAGGCATGGTTAATGCATATTTTGGGATAATTTTAACCCGGTTTTTCCTCTGATTTCGGCTCACTTTCTTTCTTTTCTTTCTCCTTCACATATGTCAGCTTTAAATCCGACAGGGTGGATGTGAGGAGAGATTCTTCTTCCTTTGAAAGATTTCCCTTTGTTTTCTCCTTTATGAGGTCGAGGACATCTATGGTATATTTTGCAACATCGAGATTCTTCTCCACCTTGTCGGTCAACGGATTTTTAACAATACCGAGATGCTGAAGGGCAATTGTGGCAAAGAAGTAAACCACCGATATGAAATCTGGCTTATCCATAAATTATCTCCACTTGTAGATTAAAGGCTTTAAATAATCACGCAATTTCCACTTATTAGCGATTTACGTAGAGTGGGTATGCCCTTTTCCATGTAAATTCTCGGAACCCTCGGTCCAATATTGCTTGTTATCTCATAGCTTATCGTATGCGATATGCGGGCAACCTCATCCGCGGTAATTTCCTCGTCTTCCTCCTTTCCGATGACCGTAACCTCATCCCCTATTTTTACGCCATCTATACCCGTCACATCAACCATGATAAGGTCCATACATACATTGCCTATTATGGACGCCCTCTTTCCCCTTATTATTACCTCTCCCTTATTTGACAGAAGTCGTGGGAGTCCGTCACCGTAACCTATGGATATCGTCGCCACCCTCGTTCTCTTTTCCGCCCTGTATGTCCTGCCGTAACTAACCGAATCGTCCCTGTCTATCCACTTCAGGTAACATGTCCTGGTCTTCAGTGACATAATGGGGGATACATCTATATTCTTCTTCTCTTTTGGATAGAGACCGTATAAGAGCAACCCGGGTCTCACCATATTGAAGTATGAAGGTTTCATATCAAGTATTGCGGCGGAGTTTGCCGTGTGGTAGTACGGAATGAATATGCCGTTCTCTCGAATAGAATTCACGATACGGTTAAATCTCTTGAGTTGTAAATATGTAAAACCCTTATCGTCGCTCTCCGCTTCCGCAAAATGTGTAAACACCCCGTTAATTTTAATCCATCTCTTCTTTTGTATCTCACATATGAATTGAAGTGCCTCGGGATATGGCACACCCGTCCTCCCCATACCCGTGTCAATTTCGATGTGTATCCCAACCTTCTTTTTACGCCTTTCTGCCTCTTTCTCAAGTTGATCTGCAAAACGGCTATATGTAACCGTGGAGATGAATCCCTCATTTACAATGGTGGGAATATCGAAAGAGAATGTTGGGGAGAGAATGACGATGGGAAGCCCCAGGCTTTTGAGGTTTATCGCCTCTTCAACCGAGGCAACTCCGAGGGCATCTATTCCCTCCTCCTTCAGCACCCTTGACACCTCGATTCCGCCGTGGCCATATGCCTCTGCTTTAACGGCGCCCAGGATATTGGCGTCACCCAAATGCCGCTTGACATTCCCGAAGTTATTTCTCAATTTATCCAGGTCTATAACAACCCAGGTGCGTTCCTCAATCATAATAAGGTAGAATTAGACAACCCCGTAAAGTCGCTTCGCTCCGACGGGGCAAGCAGATAACAGGGCAGTTACAAGAGATAATTGGTCTTTCGTCGAATTTTATTTAAGTGTCAAAGAGTGCCTTATTATAACACAAAAAGGGAAATTTGTCAAGTTTTTTACCTGTGGTGGCTATCAAGCATCCTTACATTCTACTCTACCATTATTATCTTCTCTGTTTGCTTGAAATCCACCGCTTCAAATTTCAGGAAGTATGCACCACTTGAAACTTTTTTGTCCGTATTATTTCTCCCATCCCAGGTGACTGTATGCACTCCCGCACTCTGTTTCTCATTTACAAGTGTCTTTATTTCATGTCCGATAAGATTGTAAATGACAATACGCACATTACTGCTCTTTGGCAGAACATATTTGATTATAGTTTCATTTTTTAACGGATTTGGTTGACTATGAGAGATGGAAAAAACCGTATCCTGTGAAGCATTTTCCGACTCTATTACCCCTTCAGGGCCCATATATAACTCAAGATCAAAGCTGTCAGAAGATACGACAACACCAGCCGTATCTGCATCCACCCTCACCTTACCAGTATACTCACCCTCGTCAAGGGTAGTATCATTCGGTATGGTCACATACAAAGCCACCACCTCTAAATTACCGAGTGCGAGGTATGAAGCAGAAGGAGTGATTGTGACCTGGCCCGACGAGATGGTATCAACACCAAGGACAAGGTCTGTAGTTTTGTATGTTACATCATAACCCGCGTTACCCCACGGGTCGGGATCGACATTCATCCATTCATCCTGTGGGTTAATCGTGAGAAACCTCTTGGTCTCTGTTACTTCACCGAGATCGGCATCCAATATCATTGTGTTACCCACAAGGTCTTCCTCATTATCGGCAATTTCAACATCATACATCGGCAGCACCGTTATCGCTAATTCTATTGCGTCAGATGGATACCCGTCATCATCCATAGCCCTGACAAAACCCGTATAATCCTGCGCCAACATACCCCGGGGCACAAAGATCATCACCAAAACTGTCACAGTCTCACCCACCAGAAGCTCGCTTATCTCTGCGGGAATAAAATGAACATTGTCCCAAGGTATCCGATACGAGGGATCTGTAACACCACAAAAACCGCTGGCCTGAAAGATGATGTTGTCCAGGTTAGCATTGCCCGTATTGGTAACCGTTACATTGAAAAGAGCGTCCTCACAATGGTAAACCGTATCGTGTGAGGCATTTCCCAACTCTATAGACTCCACAGATCCGACCATTACCTGAAGCTCAAAACTGTCTCTCGATACCTCGATATGAAATGTATCACCTATCACGGTAACCCATCCACTATAAGTTCCTTCAGCAGCATTGGAATCGATGTATGCCGTTAGCAATACATCCGCAGAGCCACCGGAGATAAGCCCAAGCTGGGGTAAATCAACACTCATGCTGTCAAATACCTCACCGGTAAGATCACTGCTTAAACTATAGGTAAATCCATCTATGTCCGCATTTCCAAAGGAATCTGGGTCGACATTCAGGAGCTCCGCGTTCGGGTTGATGAGCATGAAGTATCCAGCTTCACTTTCCCCTGGAATTACCGCAAAATACATCGTATTATCTAAAAGATCCAGCCCATTGTTGGCGATGTCGATATCATACTTCGGCAGCACCGTTATCCATAATTCTATCGTTTCATGGGGATATCCGTCATCATCCATCACATGGATTTTACCCTTGTAATCTTGCGCCAACCTGCCGCAGGGCACATACACATTCGCCACAACCGTCATAGACCACCCCGCTGGAAGCTCAGATATCCATGCAGGGCTAAAAGTAACACACTCCAGAGGTATCCAATACGAAGGATCTGTAACGCCAACAAAATCGTCGCTCCAAATGAAAAGAGTGTCGAGATCATTATTACCCGTGTTTGTAACCGTAAAGGTATCTTGCGCGACCTCACAATGGTAAACCGTATCGTGTGAGGCATTCGACAACAGTATTGCCTCGTCAGGTCTCCCATATATCTCACGGTCAAAGGTGTCGGGAGCCTGAGCGAACCCCGTACCATACGAGAACGGGGCAAGTAGGTGAGCCAGCCAGATGAACATCACTATCCCGAAGAAGACCGTTAACCGGGACTTGTCAATCGTTAATGGTTTTGTCATTTTTCTTTTTTTAACAGTGATTACCTGCCTGCTGGCAAGCAGGCCTGTCTACCGACAGGTAGATAAGAGATTGTTCACAGAATCTCATACGAGTCAGCGACCTGCGGAGAAGAGATTCCTTTTTCTTAACAGGGACTCTTACGAGACTTGTAAGGGGTTGAGAAAGAAAAGTGTCGAATGTTTTATAATCGCATTTTCTTTTTATCTTCTTCCATGTAATAATGTCCTATTATGCTTTCCAAAGATAAATGCAACGCGGTCTTCTTCTACAAATACGATCGAACCCAGCGAACAATCGACCGGGATATCGACTTCACTCCATGTATTTCCTTTGTCGGTTGTTTGCATCAGCAGGCCACTATTTCCGGTAGCCCACCCCGTTCCATCTCCCAATAGATAAATACCGTGAAGAGTTTCCGGGACCGATACTGAATCCCAGGTATCCCCCCCGTCGTGAGTTATCAATATACTTGGACCTCCGGGCGATAGACACGCCACGCAAACATCAATTGAATTATCGGTATGGACAACCAAGGCACAATCTCCTTCTTCTCTTTTGATATGCCAGTTTTCTCCACCGTCGGAACTACTCAATACCACCCCGGGCCCGGAGCGGGATTTGCTACCCACTGCCCAACCATTTTGGTCATCGGAAAAGTGTAAATCAAAGAGTCCAAAATAACCTATATCTTCAACACTTACGGTATCCCAAGATACGCCACCATCTGTTGTACGATAGATCTGAGAGTGTGCCACAAAGCCTACTGATTGCGAGACAAAATGGATGGCTATTGTGTAATAAGTAGGAGTATCCCCTCGTATCCACGATTCACCTCCATCAGTGGTTCGATAAAGAATGGATTCAAATTTTCCATTATCTTCACCATTAACCCACCCATGCAATGCATCTACAAAAATAACATGGTATAACCACGTTCCTTCAAATAGCTTCTGAATAGACCAGTTCAACCCACCATCGACGGTATGCCAGACTGCTTCGGGACCATGTGTAACGCACCATCCTTGTAAGGAGTCTACGAAAGTTCCGTCCTCAATCATGCAATTTTCGTAACCCGAGAAATTTGGGCTTATTATTTCCCATTCCATCGAGTCTGGTGCTGCGTGATCTATATCCGTAGGTTTTATTTTGCAAGAGACAAACAAGAATCCAGACAGGATAAATGAGACTGATACGAGAGTACAACTTCTCGTTTTAACCTCCCTCAATATTATCATCAACCACCTTCTCTATAAAGTATTATACTTCCAAATTCCCCTTTTGTCAAGGGAAAAATTATCGGCACTGTAAACGGTTCGGCTGAGCGGCTCGGCTGAGCTCACCGAAGGCTCACCGAAGACAGTGCCCAATCCCTACGGATCCGTATGGACCAAACCTCGGTCGGTCACCCTTTCCATACGGATCCTGACGATAGGGTGACGAATATCAGCCTCGGCGGGGGTAGATAGGTATTCCATTGAGTAAATTGAAGAACTGAATTTTATAGTTGACAAAATCAAATTTTTGGTGTATAATATACCCGTCCCCGGTGGCTCAATGGTAGAGCGGGTGGCTGTGGAAGGAGCAGCATGGGAAGAGCAGGTGACAAAAGAATCCATAAGAAGAGCTGGATAAGTGTATACTTCTATGTGCTAATTGTCACCGAGAAGTCCATGCTGGCAAACTGCAGCTTTCCCGGGTAACCGGGATTGAAAATCTGGGTGAATTCAGGGAAGCCTAAACCCTGTTGAGGTAGGGCAAGGTAATCCTGAGCGAAACCTGCCGAAGAGGCTGTGGTAGGCAGGGACGTGCAGAGACTAAGGAATGAGGAGCCTCATACCAATAAGTCCTGGAAGCGCCCGGCACCCCGCCTGCAGCGGGGTGAAGAGATAGTCCGAGCCCGATAGAAATGTCGGGAGTTCTCGTAACCACTAGGTTGGGGGTTCGAGTCCCTCCCGGGGAGCCATGCTTCGATAAACTCAGCATCGAAGTGTATGGTAGTGAGTAAGCGAAGCGCATCGAAGTGTATGGTAGTGAGTAAGCGAAGCGCATCGAAGTGTATGGTAGTGAGTAAGCGAAGCGCATCGAAGTGTATGGTAGTGAGTAAGCGAAGCTTACCGAACTGTAAGCGAAGCGCATCGAACTAAAAACAAATGTGGTGTGTCTATATAATAGAATGCAAGGATAGAAGCCTATATACGGGGATAACAATGAATATAGAGAGGAGGCTAAAGGAGCATAATAGTAAAAAGGGTGGAAAATATACTAAAGTACGTAACCCTGTAAAATTAATCTATAAAGAGTCGTATAAAAATAAGGGTAATGCTTTAAAACGTGAAATACAAATCAAAGGATGGAGCAAAAGGAAGAAATTAGCGCTTGCAGGAGGAGATATAGAATTACTTAAGCAACTTTCCAAGAAGAAAATGCGATAATCAACTAATGTTATTAGTGGTATAGATGAGCCATTTTGATGGCTGTTTCAAACTCTTTCAAGGTGTCCTTCCGTCTTGCACACACAAGGGAAAGAGCAGGAAAATAAAAATATCCCTCAACCCTCCTTACTCTACTTCAGATATTTCCAAGCGCTGAACCCCACGTGGTTGCTCCGTGCCGTGCAACGGGGAGATCTGGAGGCGGACCCGAAAAAAGAAAATAGTTGATATAAGAAAAGATTTAGTGAAGAATTATATCATTGCAAAGCGATAGTAAATCTATGGGATTAGCAGAAAAGAAAAATTTATTTTAGATTCTTTTTACAGGTCTGACCCAGTTGATACTACTTTCCCCCTTTTCACCTATTTCCTACCATCAAGCACTGCAGCGAGAACCCAAATCCACACCGTGGGAGATGCTTTCTCGCTTTCGTGCGAAAGCGAGAAAGCATCTCTTAATTAACGCATGGGAATTCTGTCGAGAGGCCTTCCTACATCTATTCAACATTTGCTATTCACTAATTTTTTTTGCTTGATTTGATGGGGAGGTATAAGGGTGACTGACGAGGAGTGACCGAATAATTGGTTGGGTACTGTCTTCGGTGAGCCTTCGGCGAGCTCAGCCGAGCCGCTCAGCCGAACCGTTTGCAGTCCAGATAATTTTTTCTTGAATCGTATAGGAAACTATACAACAAGTCATAGTGTCGAGTATATGTCAGGTGGGGGTTGCTTCGAGGTTGCTTCGGGGTTGCTTCGGCTTCGCCTCGCAATGACATCCCTCGCAATGACATCCCTCGCAATGACATTCCTCCTGACAACCACAATAATAAAGAAATCATGGGTAATCAGCGTTAATCCCTGCCTACCGGTCCCTACGGACCCGTATGGGCAGGCAGGTGCGTCCAATTTTTTTACCCTTCCGCAAAGGTGTAAACATACCTTCTCAACCACAAACCTGCCCCTCCGCAGGCAGAGACGCGGAAGTCTTTTCCTCCTTTGTGTCTTCGTGGTGAATGTCATTTTTTCAAATTTTTTTCCTTGATCGCATAGGAAACTATACCACAGAGGACACGGAGAAACAATATTTATTTATCCTCTGTGTGCTCAAATGTTTGAGCTATTTTTATTTGTTTAGAATAATTGAGA
>JGI24025J20009_10003472_pt1 | contig 10712 bp, 11 predicted proteins | sample Cruoilmetagenom3_FD_20009 | JGI IMG/M metagenome (IMG submission 20009) | reverse complement strand
TTGGCAATCGGATTCATAACAAATCGTATTGAAAACTGAATAATCCAATATCCGTTCGTCATTTCCCAGGGGGCGAAATCCTGAGATGCAATACTTCATATTACAAAGGTGAATTGTCCTATGTCTGTAATTGTTGTACTTGTTCTTGTGGGATATTGAGGGGGATTGCAGAAGCTCATATCGCAAACGTTGTCGCTCGATCTGCTTACGTGGCGCAGGTGTATGATGATGCCTGTATTGGATGTGGGATTTGCGAAGATCTGTGTCAATTTGATGCCATTTCGATAGAAGAAACTTCAATCATCGATCAGGAGACTTGTGTCGGCTGTGGGGTTTGTGCTCGTTCCTGCCCTGAGGATGCAATTTCACTATCCTTACGACCTGCTGGAGAAATATTGCATGTTCCTAATTCCTTCGAAGCGTGGTTAGAAGAAAGGGAAAAGGTCAGGAAAGAAATTTAATCAAAAAGAATAAATTCCCATATTAACTGCACAAAAAATTACTGGTGTAACATTCAAGCCATGTTTGTGTTGAAAAATTCTGTTTGCTCATTTTCTAAGAAAATAACTACTTTCCCCTTAATCATTATTCAGATTTATTCTACTACTGCCGATACTGGTCAGGTTATTTCTTTACTTGAAATCACATTTGATAATTCAGATGCCGCCAGCAAGCCCTGGGACTTTGAGGATGGGTCATATTGAAATCAAAGTAAGTCTTAGCATTAGTATATTTTGATACATTTTTTATAAATTGCGAAACATTTAACCAAGAATTGACAATTCGTTAATTAATCATTGCACATATGTTAAATCCGTTTTGATAAGATTCCCTTGTAAAACAATTCACTAGATTATTATCATAGAGGAGAAAAATGCGTAAAAAATATTTTGTTGGCCTGATCCTCGTTTTGATCTCAGCAGTCTTATTCTCAGCCTGCCAACCTGATCTGAGCGTGGAGACAGAAGAACCTGCATTGACCGAAGACGCCGAATCATCTGAAGAGACATCAAACGGTCTCGCCGGGCAGATTCAGATTGCTGGTTCTACAACAGTTCAGCCATTGGCAGAAGCATTAGCTGAAGCTTTCACAGCCATGAATTCCGATGTTACCATCGAGGTTCAGGGTGGTGGCTCCAGTGTTGGTGTCACCTCTGCTGGTGAAGGCACCGTAGATATCGGGAATGCATCACGCAATGTGAAGGAATCAGAATTTGAAACCTTCCCGGAACTTCAGGTTTTCACCATTGCTTTTGATGGCATTGCCATTGTAACCAACTCCGATTTAGATTTACCTTCTTTGACCCTTGAACAGGTGAAAGCGATCTTCACAGGCGAAATCACCAATTATTCTGAAGTTGGTGGCCCAGATGCGGTGATTGTTGTTGTTTCCCGTGAAGAGGGTTCAGGAACTCGTGCAGCTTTTGAAGAGTTAGTTATGGAATCTGGCGATACAGAAGCGGTTATTACAGAAGATGCACTGCTCCAGCAATCTAACGGCCAGGTTCGTACGACGGTTGCAGAAACACCTGATACGATTGCCTACCTCTCCTTCGGTTTTCTGGATGAGAGCGTGAATGCTGTGGCTATCGATGATGTGGAACCTACTGTTGCGAATGTGAAAAGCGGTTCCTATTCGATATTCCGTCAGTTGAATATGCTGACCAATGGTGAACCAAATGAACTCGCCAAAGCTTTTCTTGACTTCATTCTCAGTGATATGGGCCAGAACATTGTGGCTGAAGAATACATAACTGTGAAATAAAAAATTTCTGGTCTCTGATCCGGGTACACTGATCGGATGAGCCTTAAAAATTGTTAAAGGCGTGCTGTTATAATAAATAGTCACCTTCAACATTCAGGAATAAACTAAATGTCAAATCTCCAATCAAAGACAATTAATCGACCCCCATACGTTGGTATTATCTCAAAATCATTATCTATCCTACTCGGTCTTGCTGCACTTGCTGCTCTGGCTTTTGCAGTTTATTTATTTGTTACACCTGAATTTATTGAAGTGAGTGAGGATAGTTTGCTGGGGTTTAATCATATTCACTATGGTATCGGGGCGATTATTGTTGGAATATTATTAGGACTTGTCGCAAGGGGAATCTGGCAATACAAGAATTGGGCAAGGACTATTTTATTAACTGGTCTTATTATCTTCAATATTTATAATTTTGTGATCGTTGTTTTTGCAGTCTCGTCCAGCATTTTCGCAGGGGAAGCTGTCATACCGATATCCTCCATTCTCAATGTATTGTGGCGTGGACTGTTGTATTTTCTAAGTTATACCATCGTTCCAGCCGTTCTAATATTCGCATTAATAAAAATTGACCAGTATTACGAAGAAAGCCCCAGACAGCGGGAATTTGTGGACAAAACAGTAAAGAACATCTTAATGGCAACTGCCCTGAGCAGTATTATCGTTGTTTTACTTATATTTCTTTTTACTGTAACGGAAGCCTGGCAGTCTGTGGAAGAAATAGGTCTGGATACCATGCTCTTAGGAACGATCTGGCGGCCGGGATCGATTATCGGTACAGATGAAGCCCAGTTTGGGCTTTTACCGATGATTCTGGGATCGATATTGAGCACATTAGGGGCAGCCATTATCGGAGTACCATTATCTGTTGGTACTGCGATTTTATTAGCCGAGGTTGCACCGAAGGCCGTTCGAGAGATACTGCGATCAGCCGTGGAATTATTGGCTGGTATTCCATCTGTTGTTTACGGTTTGTTTGGAATGGTTGTTCTAGCGCCACTCATCAGACATATTGAGATTCCGCGGAATACGGGCTTTGGCCTGTTGAATGCTTCGATCATCCTGGCGGTGATGATCATCCCAACCATTACGAATATTGCTGAGGACGCCATTCGGGCTGTTCCCAGAGAATTTAAGGAAGGTTCTCTTGCCTTAGGGGGAACACATTGGCAAACAATCGTAAAGGTAATCCTGCCGGCAGCCAGGTCCGGAATTATTGCTGGAATTATTTTGGGCATTGGACGTGCGTTGGGAGAAACCATGGCGATGATCATGGTGATTGGTAATTCCATTGCTATGCCAAAGCCGCTTACGGAAAACCCCCTGACTATTTTCCTCAATACTGCTCGAACATTGACGGGGAATATCGCAGTGGAAATCAACTACGCGGCTGGTGTCCACCGTTCAGCATTATTCTTTACTGGAGTCTTATTATTTATCATGATCATGCTGGTGAACAGTACCGCACGATTCTTTTTGCGAGAAAAACAGGAGGATTAGTGTGGGATCTGAAGTCGGATCCGTTATCGAACTGGCAAAAAACAAGAGAAATTTGAGACGTCAAAACACCATTCAAAAATTTGGATATGCACTCGTTTGGCTTTGCGGCTTATTGGCAATTGCAGCTGTCTTCTGGATCGTTGGTTATGTCCTTTCTGAAGGTTTTCAGGTGATTGATCTCGAATTCTTAACCACACGACCAGCAGGCGGAGTTTCAGGTGAAGGAGGTATGTCAACAACGATTGTTACAACCCTTTACCTTGTTGTCCTGACTATAGTGCTCGCAACCCCTCTGGGTATTGGCGCTGCAATCTATCTGGTCGAGTATGCCGCGGATGCTTCNCGCGAAAGTAAGATCATTGAGTTCCTCATTAGAGCTTCACGAACTGGCGTTGAGATCCTGGCAGGCGTACCGTCGATCATTTTTGGCTTGTTTGGTTTTGCATTATTTGTTTCATATTTGAAATTAGGTTTTTCACTGCTTTCTGCATCTCTAAGTGGCGCGGCTTTGGTTCTACCGACGATCATCCGCACCAGTGAGGAAGCCTTGTTGACAGTACCGAGATCCTATCGTGAAGGCAGCCTTTCCCTGGGGGCAACCAAATGGTACACAATATTCAATGTTGTGCTTCCTTCAGCCATGCCTGGGATTGTGACAGGAATTGTGCTAAGTGTCGGGCGGATCATCGCAGAGACTGCCATATTCTGGGTCACCTTGGGAGGCAGCTATCATCTTCCCAAATCGATTATGAATTCTGGACGCTCGATGGCTCTGCATGTTTACAGTTTGGCATCAGAGACGAGAGCATTTGATAAGGCCATGGGGACAGCGGCGATCCTGATCATCATGATCATCCTTTTGAACCTGGCGATCAATATCCTTTCCCGACGTTTGACAAATCGATTGACAGGACGAAAATAATTTCGATGACTGATCGCTATAATCACTACAAATTTGAAGTTGAAAGCCTGGAAGTAAACTATGGTGACTTTCGGGCATTGAAAGATATCAATTTACAGATCAAAGCCAATGCAATAACTTCCATTATTGGTCCTTCAGGCTGTGGAAAGTCAACTTTTCTTCGTGCTTTCAACCGGATGAATGATTTGATTCCTAACGTGACGACCAACGGGAAAATTAGTAAAGATGAAAATGATATCTGCAAGATGAATATCGTTAATCTACGAAAATCAGTGGGGATGATTTTCCAACGGCCAAACCCTTTTCCAAAATCAATTTTTGACAATGTCGCCTTCGGTCCACGGGCCCATGGTTTGAAATCAATGACTGAATTGGAGGGAATCGTCGAACGGAGCTTGCGTCAGTCTGTTTTGTGGGATGAGGTCAAGGATGATTTAACGAAGTCCGCCCTTGCCCTTTCTGGGGGGCAGCAGCAGCGTTTGTGTATTGCACGGGCTTTGGCCGTGGAGCCGGATGTTTTATTAATGGATGAGCCAGCTTCAGCCCTGGACCCGATTTCCACTTTGAGGATTGAAGAGCTACTTCAAGAATTAAAAAAAGATTTCACAATCCTTATTGTGACTCACAACATGCAGCAAGCGGCAAGGTCTTCTGATTTCACCGCCTTTTTTAACATGGACAAGGATCGTGCAGGCTACCTTGTAGAATGTGGAGAAACCTCGAAAGTATTTACATATCCAGAAAAGAAATTGACCGAAGACTATATATCAGGTCGTTTTGGGTAAACCTCATAAATTATATCTCGTTCAGAATTGGGGTTAGAATCCCACGAGTCTCACGTTGGATGATGTGATCTGCACGCGCCATAACTGCTTTGTGGGCTGTGCTTGGTGCGAAGCTTTTTTGAGCGAGTTTGAATAGTGACAGATCGTTTTCTGCATCCCCAACAACGTATATTGGTATAGTTTTTAAGTCCAGGGCTTTAAGTATGGCCATCAGCGTGTTGGCTTTAGTGATCTTGGAGGGATTGATCTCGTAAGCATATGATAAGGTGTATCCCATTTCTGCTTCCCAATTTTGAGTCTTCTTTTGAATCCTTCTCAATGCGTTAGGGTCTTGCTCCAAGATCATCGTCTTTAAGATGCCCTCGGGGATATCGAGTGCCTGTGATTCAACAGCATTCAGGTAGTGAATCTGTGAGATGTGATTAGAAAAATTGTTGGGGTTCACCAGATAGACCGCATCAATTGTGAAGAATGTAAAACTTGTTTCCGGGAAGGACATAGCAAGTGTGATCAAAGCCTCTCGAGCCGTTTGGGTGAAACAATTCTGGATGAATCCTTTTTCATAGGGCAGGTACCCGGCTCCGCCATTTAAGAAAACACCTGGTAAGGGAAAATCGAGTGAGTTGAACAGGCCGTTTTGTTGAAAAACAGCTTTGGTTGAATTCAGGTTCCTGCCGGTTGTGATGACCGGTTGGATTAATTCAGGGATCTGATTTAGAACCTTGACGTCTTCCGGATGGATTTTTTCATGTACATCAAGCAGCGTTCCGTCAATATCAATACATAAAATGGCTTCAGGTCTGGTCACACCTTTATGCCCAATACATCTCGCCCGGGTGATCAGTGATCACAGCCTCTTTTAACAGCGCAACCGCCTTAGCAAGGCCTTCTTCCTTGGACATCATGGCATCTTCGTGTTCAATTGAGATGACATAGTCATAACCGACCAGCCGGAGTGCACTGACAAAATCCTTCCAGAATTTCAAATCGTGACCGTAACCGATGGTACGAAATGTCCAGGACCGATTTGCGATCTGTTCATAAGGTTTGTGATCGTTGCAACCGTTTATGGCAATGTTTTGATGATCAATGTAGCAATCTTTGCCATGGACATGGTGAATGGCGCTGCTCAGTTTTCGTATTGCTGCAATGACATCCACTCCGTTCCAAAACAGGTGGCTGGGGTCAAAATTTGCACCCAGGGCAGGGCCGGCTTCGTTTCGCATACGGAGCATGGTTTCAACGTTGAATATCAGCATTCCAGGATGGATCTCAATCCCGATTTTTATACCATGGTCAGCAGCAAAGACAGTTGCATCTTTCCAATATGGTATCCCAATTTCATCCCACTGGTATTTTAATATCTCCAGGAAATGCGGCGGCCAGGGACAGGTTACCCAGTTGGGCATTCTATCACCCGGGCATCCTGATGGCAATCCGGAAAATGTGTTCACGACTGGAATTTCCATAAGCATCGCCAGTTTAACTGTTTTTCGATAAATCGTATCAGCGTTTTTCGCTTCTTCAGGATTCGGATGGATCGGATTGCCATGACAACTCAGGGCACTGATGATCATCCCGCGATCATCAAGTTCTTCTTGATAGGCTTCCCGCGCTGCTTTGTTTTCCAGCATCCGATCCAGATCAATATGTGGATTTGGTGCATACGCACCGGTTCCTAATTCAACAGCAGTGATCCCCATTACTTTAACCTTGTCCAAAACCTGGGTGAATGAGAGGTTCTGGTATAAGGCGGTTAAAACGCCAATCTGCATCGTTACTCCTTTAGTTTTCCATTGCTCCGAAATAATTTGTCTTTTGACCCTGTGTGTCCGTATGAAAGATGAAGACATCTCCTGCTTGGGGTTGTTGTGCTAATACCTCATCTGAAAGGTCAATTCTGGCGGTGGTGATAAGAAGTTGATCTAGTTTCTCACCACCAAAGCAGCAGGATGTTACCTGCTGGGCGGGGATTTCAATCTTCATGATCGGTTTCCCTTGCGGATCGTAGCGAACAACCTCCCAACCGTTCCAATGAGCGCTCCAGATGCAGCCGTCCACATCCACACACAAACCATCGGGAACAATCCCCCGATCATCTTCAGGGAGTTGTATGAATGGACGCTGGTTGGTTATCTTGCCTGTTTCGAGGTCATAATCGAAAGCAAAGATCGTGTATTGGATTGAGTCTGTATAGTACATGGTTTTGCGATCCGGGCTCCATCCTAATCCGTTGGAGATGCCAATATGATGCAAGATGACGTGTTGAGAACCATCCGGGTCCAATCGATACAATTTACCTTCCCGATGTATGTCGTACATACTGCCAGCCCAAAATCGTCCAGCGGGATCAACCTTGCCGTCGTTCATCCGAACGTCCTCTCTATCTGGTAGTGGATTCCAAAGAGATTCCAGAGAGGGTTGCCCCTCATTCCACAAAGAAAAACCCTGAGAGGTAGCCAGAACCATTCCGCCACCTTCTCGGAATCCAAATGCCCCGATCATTGTATTGAAATGATATTTCTTGAAAGTTGATAAGGATGGGTCTGATTTGAATAGGTCACCTGAAGTGATATCGACCCAATAGAGACATTTCTCTTCGGGATACCACAGTGGCCCTTCCCCCAGTTCATTCTGAACAGAGAATAGATGCTGCACTGTTGATGTCATGATCATGCCTCCAATCGAGGAATAATGCAGATGAAACCCAGGGGGGTGTCCCCGATATTCGTAAGTTGGTGTAGATCGTCCCCTGACACAAAAACCGCGTCCAGGGGATTTAGCTCATGGTAATCCTCATTGATCTGGGCTTTTGTGTGGCCATGGAGGATCAACATGCCGTGTTCGTGGGCGTGTTTATGGAAGAATGTACAACCACCCACAGGGACTTGAAAGTACCGTATGATAAAGTTAGGGGCGTCATCTTTGGGACCGACCAGGACATGTTTAAAGACTCCCTGAACCTCATGAAAGTTGATCTCTTCTGGCTGTACGTTTTCCCATGCATAATTTTCTGCAGAAGGATTGCCTGTAAAGCGGTGAACAATGGACATTTAGGTCCTCCATGCTTTGTTATCAATGTTGGAATAAATTATAATACTAATCACATTCGTCAATCTTATCCTGAGATGTTATTATGATCCATACTGATTTACCCCTGATTGATCTACACCGCCATTTAGATGGCAATGTAAGGCTAGAAACGATCCTGGAATTGGGTCAAAAACACGGCATTCCACTGCCTGCAGATACACTGGAAGGCTTACGTGCGCATGTCCAGGTGACGGAACCCCTAACTGATATATTGGAGTATTTTAAAAAGTTTGCATTGTTGACTTCAATCCTTGTCGACTATGAAACCTGTTCTCGCGTGGCATTTGAAAATGTGGCAGATGCACAGGCGGAAAGCATTGATTATATTGAACTGCGCTTCAGCCCCATATTCATGGCTGAGCCGCATGAACTTAATCCCAACGGTGTGGTTGAAGCGGTCGTTGATGGCATTCAGCGGGGTCGTGCTGCGTTCCCAGATATTCAGGTGAACCTGATCGGAATCATCAGCCGGACTTATGGTGTTGTAACAGCTTACAAAGAACTGGATGCACTGCTGGCATCTAAGGAGGATATCGTAGGGTTGGACCTGGCAGGGGATGAAGTGAATTATCCTGCGTATTTGTTCAAGCCACATTTTGCGAAAGCAAAGGAAGTTGGCTGGGGAATTACCGTGCATGCAGGTGAATCCGATGGTCCGGAAAGCGTGTGGCATGCCATCAGGGACTTGAGCGCCAGCCGGATCGGTCATGCTGTACGCATATTGGAAGATCCGGGATTGGTCGATTTTATGCGTGAGGAACGGATTGGGATTGAGGCGAATCTGACCAGCAATGTTCACACGAATACTGTTGCCAGTTATGCAGACCACCCGCTTAAAACCTTTTTGGATTTAGGCTTGCTGGCAACGATCAACACGGATGATCCTGGTATCAGCCCTGTGACATTGGAATATGAGTTTACGACCGCAGCAGAAGCAGCTGGACTGACCTCCGAGGATACCCGCAAGGCACAGGAGCATGCGCTGGAAGTGGCGTTTCTTTCGGAGGATGAGAAAGAAGACCTCTTAATGAAGAAACATCGTAAAAAGTGATTATTCAAGAGTACTAATCAATGAATTTTCTATTTTGGTTTATTTTGGTCTTTCTGGTGGTTATTCTTATCTATTTTGGCGTGGGGACATATGCTGCTGTGACGATGACCAAAGTAGGCGAGCACCCTCAGTATGATCAGGATCCAGGCACCTTTGGATTGGATTTTGAAACCGTCCATTTTCCTTCCAGGAGGGATAAGCTGCGGCTGGCAGCATGGTTTGTTCCTAATAAGGACACAGATCGTTCGATTATCCTTGTTCATGGCAGGAATGCCAGCAAACAAAACGCGATTTCTGGAAAGTTACCTGAATTGGCTGCAGAACTTCATCATGCAGGTTTCAGCGTCCTGATGATGGATTTGCGTGGCCATGGTGAGAGTGAGGGGAAGCGCTATACCTGGGGAGTCTGTGAGCAGTGGGATGTACTCGGTGCTGTCGATTGTCTCCTGAATGTGGGTTTCTTACCGGGAAAGATTGCCGTATTGGGCATCTCTTTGGGTGGCGCAGCTGTTATTGGGGCGGCGGCAAAAGAGACTGCTATTGGTGCAATGGTATTGGAAAGCACCTTTGCTGATTTGATTGATCTGGTGGCACCCAATTGGAAAAAAGAGAGCGGCTTACCAATGCTTTTCCTGCCGGGTGTTTACTTGATGTGGAAGTTGCTGTATGGAATCAATCCCAAGGATGTGAAGCCTGTGGAAGATATTGTGCAGGTTGAGCCGCGACCGGTATTAATCCTCCACAGTGAAACAGATGAAATGATCCCAGTAAAACATGCACAGCGATTGGCAGCTGCTGTCCCGCATGCAAAATTGGTACTTTTTGATAACTGCAGCCATGCGGAATTATTCCGAGACTGCCCAAAGGCCTATCTGGATGCAATCATCCCTTTCTTTCGGGAACTATGGGAAGATTAAAAAATTAATATTTAAGCACACAAAAGGGTGAATTTATTATTGAGAAGGTAATCCATTCTACGGTTATTACATGTAATTGTTCATAATTCTGAATGTATTGGAAGTTTGAGAATAATCAATAGTGGTCAGGTTCATTAGGTTTGATTGTTTTTCGTGATCACAGTAGCGATGTGAGCAGAGGATGAACCGCATCATGGTTACCAGGAAATGGCTGGAAGCAGGTTTACACCTGGCAATTGGGTCTGATGCCCCCTCAACCCTGTTTTATCACCCGCAAGCGTCACTTGCAGGCGCAATGACACGCTACACATTCAACAAGACCCCTATTGCCCCGGAACAAGGGATGGATTTTTCAGAAGCCTTACGGGCGCACACCATCGAAGCGGCTTATGCTGGGCACCAGGAGCAGGTTTTGGGCTCATTGGAACCAGGGAAATTTGCGGACTTTATTGTCTGGCCATAAGACCCATTGAGTTTGTCAGTTTATGATCTTACAATGACCAATCGTGTAGACAGGACCTATATTGGCGGAAAACTTGTTTGGCAAGGATGAGATCATATAGGATCACATGGCATGTAGAATGGAATTTTGGCTAACGCGCTGTGCGCCATTCCAGCCAGAAGACCAGCAAGGCAGCGGCAAAGAATCCAAGTGAGAAAAGCGTCAGGATACCAGCAG
>JGI24025J20009_10003470_pt1 | contig 10717 bp, 8 predicted proteins | sample Cruoilmetagenom3_FD_20009 | JGI IMG/M metagenome (IMG submission 20009) | reverse complement strand
TTGTGTAATGATGCCTTATGAGCAAAAGAAAAAAATTGAGAAATTCTTTAAGAAATTTAAAGTGGAATTTGTACCGTTGAAGGTGTGGAAATAATATGCAGAGTATCAAGCCTGAGGATTTGGAGAACTTTATAAAAAAGAGGAGTAATATTGGGTGATGAAAATAACAAAAATTAGAGAAAAATTAGATTTAATTAGAGGAGAAGTTATTTCGTCTACTTCAAGAATTGACTTTATTCTGGGCTATAAGTTGAGAACTTATTTTTTTCCTAAAACTAACAGTAAAGCAACAATTCTTTTTTGGAACGTTATTAATACGCCACTTTTAAATTTTGATAAAAAAATTAGTCTTTATGAGACAATACCATATTTTAAAAAATTAAAAGGTTATACTGGAATTAAAAAATCTTTAAGGTTTGTCCAAAAGTTGAGGAATATAATGGCTCATTGGGAGTTAGATGAGAAGAAAAGTAACTTTAAAAATATTATTATGTTTACATTGGTTGGGAAATATAGAAAAATAACAATTAATGATAGTTTAATTGAAGATTATAGAAAACACGTTAATTTTCTCCTAAAAGAATTTGGTTATAGCAGCTGATTTTCATTAAGGGAATTATAGAAAGAGAGTTTGGAAAGTTTTGTTAAAAGCTAAAAGCAGAAACAATATTATTAAATATAAACTATAGATATATATTTAGATAAGGAAGTATAAGGAGAGGCTAATATGGAGATTAAATCATTTAGAATAAAAAATTATCGTTCAATAAAAGATAGCGGTATCTGTTATGTTTCAGGTGATAATATCACAATCTTGGCGGGGAAAAATGAATCAGGCAAAACCGCAATTTTGGAAGCTCTGGAAGATTTCAATACAGAAAGAGAAATCAGGAAAGAAGCTATTCATATTCACCATCAAGAAGCTGTACCCGAAATAGCAGTAACTTTTCAGATAGACAAAGAAATACTTAATGAAATTTCTAACGAGCTAAATTTGAAATTAGAAATGCCTAAATCAGGCAATATAGAAATCATAAAAAAATATCCCTTAGAATATTCGCTTTCTGAAGAAACTAAAGAAATTTTGGGCATAAAAGATAAAGATGAACAGATTTTTAAAAAACAGCAAAAAGATATATCGGACATTCACAAACAGATTAAGAAAACCCTTTCAGAGTTTCCTCAAATTGGCGGTACTTTACCAGAAATAAATTTCGATGAGACGCAAGAACTTAAAACTCAATTTGAGAATTTTAAGAATGAAATACAACCTAATTTACTACAAATCTCTAATGAAGAAACAAGAAATAGTTTTTCTCAATCACTTGAAGAAATAATAAATAAAATTATGGAGATAAATAATTCAGAGGTTGTGGAGAAAAAATTTATAGACCAAATAAAACAATGGATTCCCAACTTTATTTTATTCAGCTCTTTTGACGATATATTTCCCTCAGAAGTTCCGTTAGGCGAAGCTTCTAACAATGAGTTAATTAAGGATTTAGATGTTATTAGTGATTTAAAGTTAGAACTGATAATCTCCGGTCCTATCGCTACTAAAATAAAACATAAAGAACAATTAAATGTAAGACTGAAAGAAGAGTATAAGAAATTCTGGACACAGGATCTGACCAATTTACACATAGACTGGGATTCCGAAAAGCTATATTTCTTTATTAAAGAGGACGAAGATTTTTACCCACCTAATATGCGAAGCAAAGGAAAGCAGTGGCATCTAGCATTTTATGTAAAAGTCTCTGCTAGAGCGAGGGAAGATGTCCCCAATGTCATACTAATTGATGAACCAGGGCTCTTTCTACATGCTAAAGCCCAAGAAGATGTTCTTGAAAAACTTGAAGATTCAGCAAAAGATGCACTAATTATTTTTTCTACCCACTCACCATATTTAATTAAAATTGACAGACTAAGTAGGATACGTTTAGTTTCACGAACAAAAAAAGAAGGAACTCTTATTTCAAGCAAAATACATAAAGGGGCTAATAAAGAAACGCTAACTCCAATAATAACAGCAATAGGTTTAGATTTATCTATGGGGCTGGATATAGCAAAAGATAACAACATTATTCTCGAAGGAATAACAGATTATTACTACTTGTCTGCGTTTAAAGAAATTTTTAACTTCAAATTCAAAAAAGAGGCAAACTTTATTCCAAGTGTAGGAGCAGATAAATTTAATTTTTTAGTTCCCCTGATGATTGGCTGGGGATTAAACTATTGTGCTGTTTTGGATAACGATGAAAAAGGAAGACGAATAAAGAAGAAATTATTAAAGGATTTCAAACACACAGGCATAAAAATAATATTTTCTTCCAAAAACAAAGATGAGGAAATTGAAGATTTATTTAAGAAAGAAGATTTTTCCAAATATGTTTTAAATGAGAACCCTGACGATATGCCAACAGACAAAAATAATTCTCAGATAATAAAACAAAAAGATAGGAACTATGATAAAGTATTGTTGTCTAAATTATTTTTCGAAAAGATAAAAGATGTAAAAAAATCTCTTTCAGTAGAAACGAAAGATAATTTCAAGAATCTTCTAGAAGGAATAAACAAATTAATGTTTCCAGAAGCTTAGATGGTTTTTCAAGATAGTGCAAAAACGAGGTGACAGAGGATGAAAGGTTTAAGAGATCATAGAAAACTTATTAAATTTTGAGGAGATTGGTTAAGATATGTTAGACATAAAAACTCTTGAAACATGGTTGTGGAATGCTGCTTGTAGTATTCGGGGGGCTGTGGATGCTCCGAAATTTAAGGATTATATTCTACCTCTGGTTTTTGTGAAAAGACTTTCTGATGTTTTTGAGGATGAGATTAAAAGACTTTCTGAAGAATTTGGTGATGGGAAAACCGCATTGGAGATTGTTTCAAAAGACCATAATCTGGTGAGATTCTTTATTCCAAAACAGGCAGCCTGGCAACAAATAAGAAAGCAGACAACCAAAATCGGTGAGAAATTAACGGATGCAATTCGTGCAATAGCAAAGGAAAATCCGAAATTACAAGGGGTAGTGAACATAGTTGATTTTAATGCCACCGTAAGCGGGCAGAGAATAATAGATGATGGTAAGTTAAGTAATTTAATAGAGATTATTAGCAGACATAGGCTTGGTTTAAAAGATACTGAGCCTGATATTCTTGGAAGGGCATACGAGTATTTGCTTCGCAAGTTCGCAGAAGGGCAGGGGCAGAGCGCAGGAGAGTTTTATACTCCCAAAGAAGTTGGTTGGATTATGGCTTATATTTTGGATCCTGAACAGGGGCAGGAGGTTTATGACCCAGCCTGTGGTTCGGGAGGATTACTTGTTAAATCCCAGCTTGCCCTTAAGGAAAAAGAGAAGAAGATTTCAAAACCTTTGAGACTTTACGGACAGGAGCAGAATCATGTTACTTATGCAATGGCAAAGATGAATATGATTATTCATGACATGGAAGGAGACATTGCAATAGGAGATACACTCCGCAACCCGAAATTTCTTGAGGGAAGTGTATTGAAAACCTTTGATTTGGTTGTGGCTAATCCTATGTGGAATCAAGATGGCTATAACAGTGAGTTTTATGAGTCTGATACATTCAACCGCTTTAATAATGGTTATCCATCTGCAAGCTCTGCTGATTGGGGATGGATCCAGCTTATGTTTGCTTCATTAAACAAGAACGGAAAAGCTGCGATAGTTCTGGATACCGGTTCTGTTTCAAGAGGCTCAGGTAATAGGGGAAGCAACAGGGAGAAAGAAATCCGCAAGGCATTCGTAGATAATGACTGGATAGAGGCAGTTTTGCTTTTGCCTGAGAATCTTTTTTATAACGCGGCTGGTCCGGGCATTATTTTAATATTGAACAGAAATAAGCCAAAGGAAAGAAAAAACAAAATTATGTTGATAAATGCCTCTTTGGAGTTTGAAAAAGGACGACCTAAGAATTTCATACCAGATGATAAAATTAAAAAAATAGCCAAGGTATTTCATAATTGGAAAAACATAGACAAATTTACAAAAATAATTAGTAACGAAGAAGTCGGGGGAAACGATTATAATTTAAGCCCTTCAAGATATATTGGTAATGGTAAGGAAGAAGAATATCGGAATGTTGATGAGATACTTGTTGAACTGGCAGAATTTGAAGAAGAAAGAGAAAAGACAGACAGAGAGCTTAACGAGATAATGAAAAAAATCATACAAAGAGGATTTTTAAAGGAAGAATGAAAACCAAAGCAGTAATAGAAAATGATTTCAAAGAAACAGAAATCGGATTAGTTCCTGAGGATTGGCAAGTTAAAGGATTTGAAGATTGTATCGATAAAGAAAGAATATCAAGAGATATTAAAATTCCTCAAGGAAAATACAAGAAAGTGGGTAGATACCCCATTGTTGACCAAGGAGCTAGTTTTATTGCGGGCTACACAGATGATAAATCTAAGTTATATTCTGGATGCTTACCAGTGATTGTCTTTGGAGATCACACAAGAATTTTTAAATTTGTCGATTTCTCTTTTTCTTTAGGCGCAGATGGGACAAAATTAATCCAGCCCAAAGATTTCTTGAATCCGAAATATTTCTATTATTGTTTATGTAGCTTGACAATAGAAAGTAAAGGATATAATAGACACTACAAATATTTGAAAGAGAAATTTATAGCTTTTCCAGAAAAGCCAGAACAACAGAAAATAGCCTTTGTACTATCAAAAATCCAGCAGACTATTGAACAACAGGATAGAATAATTGAAACAACAAGAGAACTAAAGAAATCCCTTATGAATAAGCTTTTTACTGAAGGTTTGCATGGCGAAGACCAAAAAAAAACTGGGATTGGTTTACTGCCGAAGAGCTGGGGTGCTACAAGTATAGGAGAAATAGCTCCCTTTCAAGGCGGTTTTGCTTTTAAAAGTCAAGATTATCATAAAGCTGGTGTCCGATTATTTAAAATAGCTAATGTCTCATTCGGGAAAGCTATATGGGAAGATATTTCTTTTTTACCAGAAGAATATTTAACTGAATATGATGAATTTATTCTTAGCGAAGGTGATATTGTTATGGCGATGACACGTCCAATAGTTTCAGGTGGGATTAAAGTGACAAAATTATCTAAAACAGATTGTCCATGCTTATTGAATCAACGTGTTGGAAGATTTCAACCAGCGACTATGATAAACCCAGACTTTTTGTATCAATTTTTATTTACTGAGAATTTTGTTAATCATATTTTATATAGTGCTGGAGGATCCCAACAGCCTAATATAAGCGCGAATAAAATTGAAGAGTGCTTAATACCTTTACCAACGCTCTCTGAACAAAAAGAAATTGCCGATATCCTTTCAAATATTGATAAAAAAATTCAGCAGACAGAATCCCGAAAACAAACCCTTCAATCTTTATTTAAAACCATGCTTTACCAGTTAATGACGGGGAAGGTCAGAGTAAAAGATTTTGATTTTGAGGTTAATTAAAATGTCTGAACGGAAAATAGTTCAGGAGCCATTAATAAAATATGCAAGGCAGATAGGCTGGACTTATTTAAACAGAGATGAAGCCGTTGACTTAAGACAAGGCGAGGCAGGATTATTCTTTTATAATATCCTCAAAGAGCAGTTAATGAATCTAAACAAAGGAATAATCAATAATGAGAAAGCTAATGAAATCATCAAGCGGCTGGGAAATGTAAAGAGTTCAATAGAAGGCAATCAGGAAATCCTGCAATATCTCAAAGGCGAGAAATCTGTTTACTATGAGAGGGATAAACGGGAGCTAAATATAAGATTTATTGATTTTGGAAATATCAACAACAACCAATTTCACATAACAGATGAATGGCAATACACAAACGGTAAATTTACCAACAGAGGAGATGTTATATTCCTAATAAATGGTATTCCTGTAATAATTGCAGAGACAAAAAATGCCAACAAGCGGGAAGGAATTAAAGAAGGAATTGCCCAGATAAGACGCTACCATTCTGAAACACCCGAAATGCTGGTTTCGAATCAGATTTTTGATGTTACACATCTCCTTGATTTTTATTATGGAGTAACCTGGAATCTTGACAGAAAAGGACTTTTTAACTGGAAGGATGTTGAAAAAAGAAATTTTGAGAAGAAGGTCAAGACTTTCTTCGATAAGTATCGTATATTGCAACTTATAAAGGATTATATTATCTTCTTCCGAAAAAATGACGTATTATCCAAAATAATTATGCGTCAGCACCAGACAAGAGCAGTAGAAAAGATAGTTAATAGGGCATTGGAGGAGGAAAAGAAGACAGGGCTTATATGGCATGCACAAGGTGCAGGTAAAACCTTTACCATGATTGTAGCAGCAGAAAAAATATTGCAGCAGCCGGAATTTGAAAAGCCCACTATTATAATGCTCGTTGACAGGAACGAATTGGAAAGCCAATTATTCAGAAATCTCGATGCCTACGGTTTTAAAGAAGGCAAAGGAATGAAAATAGCAGATTCCAAAAAGGAATTGCGAAAACTTCTCTCTTCAGACTACCGCGGGCTTATAGTTTCAATGATTCACAAATTCGAAGGCATGCCAAAGGATATCAACAAAAGAGATAATATTTTTGTGCTGATAGATGAAGCGCACAGAACTACTACCGGCGACCTTGGCAATTATCTTATGGCTGCACTTCCCGATGCAACATATTTTGGCTTTACTGGCACGCCAATTGATAAGATTCTTTACGGAAAAGGTACGTTCAAGATATTTGGCAAAGAGGATGAAAAAGGATATCTGGATAAGTATTCTATTGCAGAATCAATTGAAGATGGTACCACTCTCCCTTTGCATTACACACTTGCCCCAAGCGAGATAAGAGTGCCTAAAAAAATGCTCGAGAAGGAATTTTTTGCATTGATGGAAAAAGAAGGCGTTAGTGATGTAGAGGAATTAAACAAATTATTAGATAAGGCAGTAAGTCTGAAAAATTTCCTAAAATCCAAAGACCGTGTTAAGAAAGTTGCTGAGTTTGTAGCTAAGCACTATAAGGAAAATGTTGAACCTATGGGCTATAAAGCATTCCTTGTTAGTGTGGATAGAGAAGCGTGTGCTTTGTATAAAAAAGCATTGGATAAATGTCTTCCTTCTAAATATTCCATAGTTGTTTATAGTCAGGCTCAAAATGACAGGGCATTCTTAAAAGAGCATTATTTAAACGAGTATAAGGAGCGAGAATTGAAAGGCAAGATTTTCCCAAACAAAACAAAGATGCCAAAGATATTAATAGTTACTGATAAGCTATTAACAGGATATGATGCCCCCATTCTTTATTGTATGTATCTGGACAAGCCCATGAAGGATCATACTCTTTTGCAAGCCATAGCCAGAGTTAACAGGCCTTATGAGGATGAAGATGGTTTAAAAAAACCTGCAGGATTTGTTCTTGATTTTGTTGGTATATTTGAAAGATTCGAAAAGGCACTGGCTTTTGATTCAGATGTTGTGGCAAGTGTTATCAAAAACATAGATATATTGAAATTAACTTTTGAAAACCTAATAAGAGATAAAGCCAGGCCATATCTTGAATTGATAGGACGTAGATTTGATGATAAAACGGTTGAAAGAGCAATTGAAATTTTTAGTGATAAAGACAAGAGAGAAGGTTTTTACAAGTTCTTTAAGCAGCTTGAGATGCTTTACGAGATTATCTCACCGGATAAATTCTTAAGGGATTATATAAATGATTACTGGAGAATTTCTTATCTTTACAGCATTATCAGAAATGCCTTTGCCAAAAGAATTCTTCTGGATAAGGAGTTGATGCAGAAGACCTCTGACCTGGTCAAGAAGCATGTCTATTCAACAGACATTTCCTCCACTCTTCCGATTTATGAGATAAAAGAGGATACTCTTGAAGTTCTGAAAAAAAGCAATAAATCAGATAAAGTTAAAGTGATTAATTTAAGAAAAAGCATTCTTAAACTCGTTGATGATAATCAGGATACCCAACCGTATTTGATCTCGATAGGTGAAAAGTCACAGACTGTTATTGAGCTGTATGATGACAGACGCATTATGACTCTTGAGGCTTTAAAAAGATTGGAAGAAATTATCAGAGAGATCAATCATGCACGCAGGGAGCAGGCTGAAAAGAATTTTGATGTTAATACTTTTACGATTTTCTGGCTGCTTAAAAAAAGCGAAATTTCAAAGCCAGATACATTGGCATTAAAGATTAATGACATATTTGAGGCATATCCCAACTGGAGATTAAACAACAAGGAGAAGAGAGAACTGACCACACAGTTGTATAAGATACTACTGAAAGAAGCAAATAAAACAAAGGCTGTTGAACTTGTTGAGAAGATTTTGAAACTGGAGAGAAGATAAATGCAAATGCTTTTAACTAAAAATAGAAAATGTTTGGACCAATCAGATAAGGCAGAGAAGTTTAAATCAAACATTTTTAAATGGGCAGAAAAACTGGATGTTGAGCCGAAAGAGATACATTTGCGTTCTATGAAAAACAAGTGGGCATCATTATCACAAAATGGAAGATTAACATTTAATACGGAACTTTTTGAAATGGAGAAAGAACTTTGTGATTACGTAATTGTTCATGAACTTCTGCACATTAAAGTCCCTAACCATGGCAAATTATTTAAAAGTTTGATATTTGCTTTCTTGCCGGATTGGGAGAAATACAGTGAAAGGCTGAAGGTAGATAGGTGAGTAAAGTTTTAAAACCAGGTTATCTTGGACATCGTAATAGAATAAAGGCAAAGTACAAAAGCGGTGGGATAAAAGGATGGCTTGATTACGAGGTGTTGGAATTTGCTTTATCCTTTACCATTCTCAGAAAAGACACCAAGCCTATTGCAAAGCAGTTGTTGTTTGAATTCAAAACACTCAATGGTGTATTGGATGCTGACAGGAAAGAGCTGGAAAAAGTTTGTGGTATTTCCGAACATAGTGCCTTGTTTCTCAATTTTTTAAAAGACATTTCAGTAATTTACCTTGAGAAAGGGCTCTATAAAAAAGATTTAGTTTCTTCACCAGATGTTGTCTATGATTATCTGAAAGCTTCTTTAAAAGGACTAACTGACGAAGAGTTTAAAGTTATGTTCTTAAACAGCAGAAATCGTCTGCTGGCAGTTGAGACTATACAAAAAGGAACGGTTAATAAATCAGTAGTATATCCCAGAAAAATTGTTGAACGGGCATTACACAATCATGCGACAGGCGTTATTATTTCACACAATCATCCGGGAGAATCCTTAAAGCCATCAGTGGATGATTGCAGTATAACAAAGGCTATAAAAGCCGCCCTCAGAACTGTGGATATTGTTTTATTGGACCATATTATAATCGGTGGAAATGGTTATTTTAGTTTTAAAGAGAATGGGGTTTGCAATGATTTTAAGTAAGTTTAATTTGAATGTAAAATTAAGAGGTTAATCTACATGAATGAAAGAGTGAAAAAATTAAGACAGGAAAGTTTAAATACTCAACCCTATATTTCTATCCAGCGAGCAAGTTTGGTAACCGAGGCGTATAAGAGGTATAAGGGAAAAGTTTCGGTTCCTGTTCTTCGTGCCTTAGCTTTTAGACATTTGCTGGAAAATAAAAGTATATGTATTGGCGAGGGAGAACTTATTGTAGGAGAAAGAGGGGGACTTCCTCAGGCGATTCCCACCTTTCCAGAGTTGTGCTGCCATTCTCTGGAAGACCTCGAACTGATTAGTAATCGAGAGAGATTTTTTAAATAATAAACTTAAAGCACTATATTAATACTTTTGATTTTCATCTAATAGGTTCAGCACTAAAGAGAGGAAAGGGATAGTTATTCACAAAAAGTAAATGGTTTTACTCCGGAAAAATACAAAAGGTTTAGATATATCTGCTTCGTTACAATAACGAAAAACTGTTAGTTCACTTTTAAAACATAACTTACAAATTCAAACAAATTCTTTACAAATTTAAAATAACATGATAAAGTTACAAACAGGTAAGAGGTCATACCACAAGATAACATACCAAATAACAAAATTAATATCCTATAGGTGGTGTTAAAATGAGTTTTAAAACAATAAAAAGGGAATCTACTTTAGAAGTAATTGTCCAACAGATAAAAGACCAAATAAAAAAGGGTATTTTAAAGCCCGGAGAAAAACTGCCTTCCGAAAGAAAATTAGCCGATCTATTAGGAGTAAGTAGAGCATCTGTTAGAGAAGCTATTCAAGCCCTTGCCTTTTCAGGTTACCTTGAAGTAATTCAAGGTAAAGGAACCTACATTTTAGAGATGGCTACCCAATATGATGAAATCGTTAATTTTTTTTCGGAATTCTCTGATTATTCTTTAGATTATCTTATGGAAGCAAGGATTATGTTAGAAGGTGAGTTTGCACGATTAGCAGCCTTAAATGCAAGCCAGGAAGAAATCGATGTGATTGAAAGAATTTTTAATGAAATTGCCAGTTCTAAGGACTTAAATACCTTTTTCGTCAAAGATTTGGAATTTCATTTAACCATAGCTAAGGCAACCCATAATCCTATCATGAATGGATTGATGAAAATTATAGGAGAGATGTTATATAAAGAAACTCAGAAGATTATTGAAATATCCAAAGATACCAGGGTAAATACCATTGAAATTACCAGGAATTTGGTTCAGGCGATTAAACAACGAAATGCCGAACAAGCGAAAGAATGGATGAGCAAACATATTAGGAATATTAGAGCATCTTTAGAAT
>JGI24025J20009_10003468_pt1 | contig 10717 bp, 9 predicted proteins | sample Cruoilmetagenom3_FD_20009 | JGI IMG/M metagenome (IMG submission 20009) | reverse complement strand
GCCACGGCCGACCTTCCCAATGTACCTTTGGCCTTGGCGCTAGGTTCTGAAGGTCCCGGCTTGCGCGAGCTTACCAAAAAAACCTGCCACCGCGTCGCCAAAATCCCGTTTGCGGGTGAGTTCGGATCGCTCAATGTCTCCAATGCGGCGGCTGTTTCGCTCTACGCGGCCAGTAGCTGGAAGCAGGGGTTTAGCGCTTAATCGTTCTTGAGGTCATCAAATCTCCGTGTATCGGGCTTCGCAGCTTCAATGCTTTTGCTAGTATGCCCCGTGAAGGAGGTCCGTTATGATCACACGCAGAACCGCAATTGTTTCCCTATTCGCCGGATTGGCCACACCCGTCTTCGCTGGCAGCCCTCCAATATTTTCCGGCCCTAACGGTTTGGCCGTTAACGGGTATGACGTTGTTGCCTACTTCCGGGCAGGCACCCCAACCTCCGGCACACCGTCCTTCAAACTCGAATGGAACGGGGCCTTGTGGCAGTTTTCCAGCGCCGAAAACCGCGAATTGTTCCAAAACGACCCGGAAGCCTATGCACCGCAATTTGGCGGATATTGCGCCCTTGCCGCCTCCAAAGGTGCGCTGGCATCAACCGTGCCCGAAGCCTGGACCATCTATGAAGGCAAGTTGTACCTCAACTTCAGCCTGCAAGCGCGGCGCCTGTGGTCACAAGATATTCCGGGCAATATCGCGCTGGCCGAAGGGTTCTGGCCCGCGATACTCGGCTGATTTCTGCTCACGTTTCCTTGAGGGGGGTTAAATCATCCTTTTGGGCACATATATTAAGATCGAAGCCAGAACTTGAACACCTCTGCTTCTGATTACTGTCCCTCGTTCACACTTTACGCCCGGCCAAGTGCCGGGCGTTTTTTTGTGGTAAATACCAATGGGGCTTTGTAGCGTGGCCGAATGGATTATTCAGACACCTACCTGAGAGATATTCTCACCAGCACGAAAACCATAGCCGCTGTCGGGGTCTCGACCAATCCGGTTCGCCCTTCCTATTTTGTGGCCCGGTTTCTCAACCTGAAAAAATACCGCGTTGTGCCGGTTAATCCGGTTTATGAAGGGCAGTCGCTTTTTGGCGAGCCGATCCTGCCGTCACTGGCCAGTATTCCATCCGAAACGAAGGTCGAGATGCTCGATATTTTCCGCCGCCCCGAGCAAGTGCTTCCGGTAGTTGAAGCCGCGCTAGAGCACCTGTTACCAATGGGTCTACGCACGGTTTGGATGCAAATCGGTGTAATCAACGAAGAAGCCGCCGCGCTGGCCGAATCTGCTGGCCTGAATGTGGTCATGAACCGCTGCCCCAAGATCGAACACCAGCGTCTTTTTGGCGAATTGCGCATGGGCGGGTTTAATACTGGAATAATTTCCTCAAAATTGTAACGTAGCGCTAACTGTGTGTCTTTTTTCAAACCACCCTCAAAAAGTGCTTAGCGGATGGGTATTTGCGGGCTAACAATAGCGACACACATTGCCTCGGGGGCGCAAATGCTAAAATTTACCAGTATTGTCACTTGGCTTGGGCTGGCATCTGTCGCGCAAGCGGGCGATTATTTGGAGGGGTACTATTTTTATGTAATTGGCACGGTCCCGGCTAGTATACCGTTTGAAGAGGTGGTTGACGTAAGCCTGCCGGAGTTTCGCGGCACGCTGGCTTTGCTCGCGCAAGAGTGGACCGGTATCTGCGAAGCGCAGGTTGGTGTTTGGCATTCAAGCCTTATGAACCCGACCGACAGCGAGCTGGAATGGACAAAAGACCAGTGGGTTTTGACTCTTGGATATGAGGGACTCACAAAAACCGAACTGACCACCAGCCTGCCCGCTTCCCCCTGTCTTGCGCGCGGCGATATTTTACAAGCCAATATGCTGATCCCCGGCCTTGTCTATATCTGCAATTCGCGTGAGACTGATCCAGAACTTTTTGACCAAACTTGCTACTAAACGGAGAAAACCAATATGACCGACCCAACCTACGGCTTTGACACCCTGCAAATCCACGCGGGTGCCCGCCCGGACCCTGCCACCGGGGCGCGGCAAGTGCCGATTTATCAAACAACCGCTTATGTTTTCCGNGATGCGGACCATGCCGCCGCGCTGTTTAACCTGCAAGAGGTCGGATACATCTATTCCCGNCTGACCAACCCGACCGTCGCCGCGCTTCAAGAGCGTGTGGCCACGCTAGAAGGTGGCGTTGGGGCCGTTGCTTGCTCCTCGGGTCACGCGGCCCAGATCATGGCGCTGTTCCCGCTCATGCGCCCGGGGGACAACGTGATCGTCTCCACCCGTCTTTATGGTGGTTCAATCACCCAATTTAGCCAAACCATCAAGCGCTTTGGCTGGTCGGCAACCTTTGTAGATTTTGACGATATCGACGCGATCAAAGCTGCCGGTGACGAAAACACCAAAGCCATTTTCTGCGAGAGCATTTCCAACCCCGGCGGTTATCTCACCGATATTCCGGCTGTGGCAGCTGTGGCGGATGACCTTGGCATTCCGCTCATTGTAGACAACACCCTCGCCAGCCCCTATCTGTGCCGCCCGATCGAGATGGGCGCTACGCTGGTTGTCCACTCGCTCACCAAATACATGACCGGCAACGGCTCGGTGACGGGGGGCGTTGTGGTCGATAGTGGTAATTTTGACTGGTCCGCTTCTGACAAGTTCCCGTCTCTCTCAGAGCCCGAGCCCGCTTATCACGGCCTCAAATTCCACGAGACCTTCGGGAACCTCGCCTTTACCCTCCACGGTATCGCGATCGGCCTGCGAGACCTTGGTATGACCCTCAATCCACAGGCAGCGCACTACACTTTGATGGGGATCGAGACGCTCAGCCTTCGCATGCAGCGCCATGTCGAGAATGCCGAGAAAGTGGCAGCATGGCTGGAGACTGACCCGCGGGTTGACTATGTCACTTATGCCGGCTTGCCTTCTTCGCCCTATGCCGCTCGCAAAGCGGCCATTTACCCAAAAGGGGCCGGTGCGCTATTCACTTTTGCCGTCAAAGGCGGATATGAGGCTTGTGTGAAGCTTGTAGATAATGTGGAGATATTCAGCCACGTTGCCAACCTTGGTGATACCCGCAGCCTGATCATCCACTCGGCCTCTACAACTCACCGCCAGCTAACCCTCGAGCAGCAGGAGGCGGCCGGGGCTGGGCCAAATGTTGTTCGGCTATCAATCGGGATCGAAGATGCGGATGATTTGATCCGTGATCTGGATCAGGCGCTCACAGCTGCAACGGCCTGATAGGCTCTAGTAAAAAACAAACCGCGGGTGAAGTTGCCTTCACCCGCAGTTTTTATTTTGCCTCGAACGTTCCCGCCGGTGCGAACTGCGTTTTAACGCACCCAGATTTCAACGCGGCGGTTCGAATCCCGGCCATCCTCTGTTTCGTTACAGCCGATGGGCGAAAGCTTTCCGTAGCCAAACGGGGTAAACTGCACCGTACCGAGATTGGACAAACCAATTGCCTCGACCAGAGCGTCCCGCACACTTTCCGCACGTGCCTGACTTAACCGCTGGTTCTCGTTGATCGCGCCAATACTATCCGCAAAACCAATAATCATCAGGCGTTTGCCTTCAAAATCACCGCGGCGAACCATTTCGGCCAAGCGATCGATATCAACCCGCGCACGGTTATCCGGTTCCACCGAGCCGCTTTTGAACCTGAACGTCAGAGATATGCGTTCGGCATCCTGAAGACCGGCGACCATTTCTTGCAATAGCTCCAAAGAACCAAGGTCACGCTCAGCCATGAGCGCATGCGCCAACCGCCGGCCCTGCTCATCGAGCGAGGCCTCCGAAACGTTCTGGCTTATGAAACCGGAGCGTTCGACGATATCTTGCGCGGCGTCCGAAGTAACAAAATCCATAAATTCCGCGACCTTCACCGGCAGGTTCCCGCCGTTTACATACATAAACATGCGGCGTGACATCGGATACTCTTCGGTTTTTACCGAGAAATTAGACGGGGATGCCACCTGCCCGCATACCGAACGAAGCGCCAATGTTTGGGCGTTCCTTTGGTCTGCAAGGCTGACAATCCCGATCGCATTTCGGTCACCGGCGACGGCATCGGATACATCAGCGTTGTCTTCTGAAATAAAAGCGGTATTTGAAAGCAGTTTTCTGTTTGGTGCCATCACCAAACGTTCAAAAACCTGTGTGGCACCCGAAGCCGCATCACGACGGTAGATGCTGATCGGCGCGTCCAGCCCGCCAACCTCACGCCAATTCAGAACATTTCCGGCAAAAATGTCGGAGATCTGGCTCAGGCTCAGAGTCTGGATTGGGTTGCGCGGGTTAACCGAAACAGCCAAGCCATCAAGCGCCAAAATCCGCTCCTGCTCGGGGCTGGTCAGGTTGCCCAATCCATTGCGGAGAAAACGACTGCGCTCCCCATCGGTTACACGACGCGAAGAAAGCCCGATATAGGCTTCTTTGGCTTGTAGCGCGGCAAACGCATCATCCGAGCTTCCCAGGTTTAGCGTAATGGTCGAATACATTTCGCCATTCGCATCCAGAATAGTGTATTTCACCACATCGCCTGCAAGCACCTCAACTTCAAGATCGCCGCCCAAGTCAAAAGCGTAGGCTTCGATCATGGTCGGCATCATCTGGCTGCCGATTGTGTTTGAACCGGCGATGGCAAATTCAGCAAGGTCAGCAAGCAAATCAGGGCAATCTGCGCCTTCGCAGATTACGTCATTAACGTTGAGATTCAAGTTTCCGATCACCGAGCTCAATTCGTAGTTGTCGCCATCAAAACCGATCAGATTGCCTGTCATGGAAAAGGTGCCGTCATTGGAAGACAGGGTCACAACTTGCGCTTGAGCGCTTGACAGGCCCAAAACCAGACAGGCGCTCGCGGTGGCCAAAAGGGTTTTTATATTGAACATGTTTTTTTCCATCATATGCTTAGCTCCTTTGAGCTCGAAATTCTTATGATCCATGTTACTTCACCCAGATTTCGACGCGGTTATTGGCGTTCTGACCGATCGCCGTATCATTGCAGCCAAGTGGCAATAGCCGCCCGTAACCGATAGGTGAAATCCTTACATTGCCAAGGTTAGCCCGCCCGGTTGCGGTAACGATTGCATCCCGTACAGTCTGCGCCATATCCTGAGTATTATTCAGCTGGGCATTTACGGTGCCGAGATTGTCAGAGAAACCTAACACAAGTATTTGCCGGCTCGAGAACTCACCATTGCGGATCATCGCACCAAGCCTTTCGACATCAGACACGGCCCGGGAATCCATATTCCCATCGGAACCAAAGCGAAGCGTAAATGACAAGCGCTCGGCGTCCAGAAGGCCCGAAGTCAGGTCCTGCAATTGCAGCAGTTCGGTGCGGCCGGAACTGGCAACAATTGCCTGTGCCATGCGGCGGCCTTGCTCACCCAGTGAAGCCGTGCTGAGGTCTTGACCAATAAAACCGGCATTAACAACAACCGATTGTGCGGTCGGAGACATCGCAAAATCCAGAAACTCTCTTGCCACATCTGGCAGCTCACCTTCGCCATTAAAAAGATAAAGGCGCCGCGTTAACGGATATTCCTCTGTTTTAATCGAAAAATCGGAAGGCTCGAAAAGTTGCCCGCAGACCGAACGGAGCGTCACAGCCCGCGCGTTGCGCGCCTGCGCATAGCTGGTTAACCCGATGCCGTTGGGGTCATTTGCTACGGCGTCCGAGACCTCGACATCAGTTCCAAGTTCGGTTGCATTTCCGCCAAAATTCCCACCGGCTGCCGCGGCAAAAATCGCATTTGTTCCAGAATTGCCATCGCGTCGATAAAGGTTGACCGGCGCATCAGCCCCCCCAACCTGATTCCAGTTGGTGATGTTACCGCTGAACATGTCTGCAATCTGGCTTAGGCTCAAAATTTCTACGGGATTTGCATCATTCACCGCCGCGATTACACCGTCCAGACCGACAATTCGCTCCTGATCAGGGCTATTCAACGAGCCGTTTCCGGAAAGCTCAAAAGCCGCCAATTCGTTATTAGTAGCGCGGCGCGATGCCATTCCGATTGTGGCGGCTCCCGACATCAACCCGGCAAGCCCGTCAATTGTATCTGTCGGCTGAACAGATATTTCTGCAAACACGCTGCCATCGGCTTCCATTACGGTGAACACCGTTGTGCCGTCGCCATTGATAGAAGCTTCCATATCCCCGCCGCGCTCAAACGCAAAAACCTCAATCAGCGTAGGCAATAGGTTCACACCGATAGAATTCGAGCCAGCAACGGAAAACTCGGTCAGTTCGGCCACTTGGTTCGGGCAATCTTCGCCTTCGCAAACAACCTGCGATGCATCAATTGATATCTCGCCAATCAGCATGGAAATCCGATAGGTCAGGCCATCGAATTCCAGCAAATCGCCGGTCATGGATACTGTACCATCTAAAGAATTAAGGGTAATTTCCTGGGCTTGGAGAGGGTTAAGCACCAGCGCAAATAGCGCTGCAAACCCGACAGATTTTAGTTTCGGCATACACGTATACATTTATGTCCTCCGGCGGCGACACATTGAAAATTTTCAAATTTACGGTAATACTGATTAATCTTCTAAATTGCTAACGCGCAAACGGTGCAACCGTCAACATATTTTATCATGATTCCAGCAATCTAGCGCTATTACTTAATCTTTTTCACAATATCCGGACACAACCTGAACCATATTAATATTTTGACCTCAGTTTTTGCGCTCGAAACCGCGCATCTTTGCCACAAGCCCAAACGATCACTTGATGTCGGGCTCACGCCCCCTGTAAGAAGGGCATATATAAAGCAAAACCCCGAGGAATATGACAAAATCCTTCCCCTCCTTGGCACTCGATATGTCACAAGAAGGAATCACGCTTCACCAGCTTGCCTTTGACGGGCACTGGCATGAGTTGGCGCGTGTGAGCCTGTCTGATGCTGCCTTGCGCGAACGGTTGTCAAACATGCGTGATATCGCGGTCAAGCTGGAGGGCCGGCAATTCCGCTGCCAGATTTGGCTTCCGGAACAGCAAATCATCTCCAAAAACCTGCCCTTGGCGGGCAAAGATGAATCAGCCCTAACAAAAGCAGCGCGCGCCGAAATTGCAGCGCAATTCGGCGGAAAAGAGTCCGAATATACGGTCCAATCCGGTGACACCAACGCAGACGGCACCCAAGCCGTAGCCGCCGTCCGCGTGCGTACTTTGGTGGAGGCCAAGGCATTTGCCAAAAGCCACGGTTTCCGCGCCAAAGGTTACAGCACTCAAGCGCCGATTCAGGGGTTTAGTACCCCCCCCAAATTCGATATTCCTGTCGACAAGGTCAAAGCCGGTGTTTTGAGTTTGGTTTCGGCCTCAACAGCTGCGCTTGTTCTGGGCGGCGGCTACGCTTTTTACAGCATTGACCCGCTCAACATGTGGGAATTGCCACCAAAAGCCGCCGATTTCGCGCCGTTCCAGCAGCCAAATCCGGGAATTGAGCGCGCCGGCGCTCCACCTTTGCCGCTCCCTCTCGCCGGGCAGCCCGTGTTTTTCCCGTTTGAAGACCTCGTTACCCTTTCGGTCCGTCAGCCTCTGCCTTACTTGCCGCCACGCCAGCTTACTGCCGAAGCGCTTGATTTTATAGACCAGCTTGACCCAATTGTAGCAGGCAGCGCTCCCGCAACCGGCTTTGCGGCGATGACCACCACCGTCAACTGGCCCGCAAGCCTCTTGCCATTACCAGAAACGAGCGCCGCAGATTTGCCGCCCGAGCTCGGCCTGATCAACGTAATGAGCCGCGTCGCGGATATGTCCGCCCCTGCGCTAGAGCAACCACCTGCGGTGCCCGCGAGCGCTGTAGCAGCTTTTAGCGGCTCTGCCCGCCCGATGACCGTTGCGAACACAGCGTTTTTTCTGGAACCTCTGCCCGCGGTCGCGACCCGACTATCGCCGGATGCCCTCGCTGAATTCATGAGCCGTTCGGGCCTTTCGCTTGATCAGCTATCGCGCATGGCCAGCCCACTTTTGCTAATCGAGTCCAGAGTTATCGAGGTTACACCCGGCCTGCCGCCGATTTTGCCGAGGCTGCGCTCGGGCCAGCCGATCCCCGAGCAAGTCGAACGGCCCGAAGACCTTCCGGCAGCCTTACCACCAGCGCCTCTGGAGCCCGAAGCCGCTGCGCCGCTGTTTAGGGTGGTCGAAGGCCGTCCGGATCTGATCCCAGCCATGCGACCCGTGCCGCCGGTTGTTGTCCCTCCAGCTGAAATTCTTCCTTTCAGCATCATCAATGGCGCGCCCGAAATTCGGCCAACCTCACGGCCTGAACCCGAGCAAGCGGCGCTTCCTGAAACGCCTGAAACAGAACTCGCAACGGTTGATCCGGAGGCGCTGATCGAAGTACCGGTGACTGCCGCTGAACCAACCGAAGACCTAGCCGACGCGCCCGTTACAATAGCAGAGGCACCCGTTGCCGACCCCGCGGCAGTTGAAGACTCAATTGCGCTTTCCTCAGCGGTTGATGCCGCCATTCTGGCAGCCCTGCCTCCACAAGAAGCGCCGCTATTTGCGCTGGTCAGTGGCCAGCCCGAACGGCTCCCGCGGCTTCGGTCAGGTGCGGAGATCCCGCCTTTGATCCCAACTAATGCCGCCGGAGAAGAAATATCGGCTGAAACCGCTGCCGCAAATGCCATGCGCCCGCTACGGCGGCCGCAGGCGATCATCGACCTGCCCGCCCCGATTGACCCGATGATCTCCGGTGCCGCTCCGGCCACCGCCCAGAGAGCCAGCCACCGTAGCGCCGATTTTGCTGCAAATGCGGCCCGCATTGCCGAAACCGTTTCGGCACGTCCCCGCGCCACGGCCCCACCTGTGCCTACCGACCCGCAAACCGTCAATTTACCGAGCTCGGCTTCGGTGGCGCGCGCAGCTACAATCGAGAATGCAATCAACCTGCGCCAAACAAACCTACTCGGGATTTTTGGAACCGCAGACGCCCGTACAGCGCTGATCATGCTATCGGGCGGGCGGATGGTGCGTGTCCAGCAGGGGCAGTCCTTTTCGGGCTGGACGGTGGTCGCCATCGGTGAAAACACGGTGCGGATCAAAAAGCGCAACCGCGAAGAAATCTTGCGGATGCCAGCCGAATAGCACCTTGTTTTCCGAGTTATCGCACACATATCTATAGAAACTATAGCTATAGGTGTTACATGCTTTCCATAGGTGAACTCTCCCGCAAAACTGGTGTTAAAGTCCCGACCATCCGCTATTACGAGCAAATGAAGCTCATAAACGCNCCCGAACGCACAAGTGGNAATCAACGCCGCTATTCCAAAGCGGAGCGNGATCGGTTGAGCTTCATCAANCACGCCCGCGACCTTGGGCTTTCAATCGAAGATATCCGCGAACTGCTTTCGCTTTCGGCCNACCCCGAGCAGCCATGNGCGGGNGCCAACCAGATCGCCGCCAACCACCTCAACAGCGTTCGTGAGCGGATTGCGAAGCTACAACGGCTTGAGGCCGAGCTTGCCCGCATCGCCACGGGTTGCCACGCTGATAATATCAAGAACTGTTATGTGATCGAGAGCCTGTCAAACCACGGGCTATGCTCAGAGCGCCACTGACACCCCGTGCCGACCGGCGAGATCAGTCACAAACTGCCACGCCACGCGGCCGGAGCGCCCGCCACGAGTTTGCTGCCACTCGATCGCCTCGGCACGCAGTTCGTCTGCTGGCATAGAAATGCCAAATTGCCCACAATAGCCCTCGATCATCTGCAAAAACTCGTCTTGCGTGCAAGGGTGGAAGCCGAGCCACAGGCCAAACCGGTCAGATAACGAAACTTTTTCTTCAACCGCTTCAGAAGGGTTAATCCCCTGTTGGCGCTCGTTGTCGATCATGTCCCGCGGCATAAGGTGCCGTCGGTTAGATGTTGCATAGAAAATCACATTAGAGGGCCGCCCCTCGATCCCGCCATCCAAAATAGCCTTCAGAGATTTATAATGGCTGTCATCATGATCAAACGAAAGATCATCGCAAAACAGCAAAAACCGCTCCTCACGCCCGCGCAGGTGGTTCATCAAGCGGCCAATAGTCGGGATGTCCTCCCGTTGGATTTCCACTAGTTTAAGCCCTGGAATGCAGGCATGCACCGCCTTCACAAGCGAGCTTTTCCCCATGCCGCGCGCGCCCCAGAGCAGGGCATTATTGGCGGCAGACCCATTGGCGAATTGCGTTGTGTTGGCCAAAAGCGTATCGCGGCTTCGGTTGATCCCGACCAGAAGCTCGATCGCCACACCGTTGACCCGCTTCACCGGGCGCAAATTATCCGGTTCGGTTTCCCATATAAACGCATCAGCAGCCTCGAAATCGGGAGACAATAGCGGCGCAGGGTTCATCCGCTCCAGTGCGGCAGCGATCCGCTTCAGTGTTTTCTTACTCATGTCGGTTTGTTTTCATCGTCAAATGCATCGGCTTCGAAGTCATCGTCATCGGCTTCTTCTTCATCGTCATAGTAGCCTTCTTCGCGCAACTGTGCCTCGCGCTTACGGTCCACGATTTTCACCAGTACGATAGATATCTCATAGAGCCCGTAAACAACAGTGAACATAATGATCTGGGTGACCACGTCCGGAGGCGTTATGACCGCCGCGAGCATCAAGATAGACACTACCGCATATTTGCGGGTCGAAGTCAGGGCTTTGGCTGAAATCAAATCCGCTTTGGCTAGCAGGGTCATCAAAACCGGAAGC
>JGI24025J20009_10003467_pt1 | contig 10718 bp, 12 predicted proteins | sample Cruoilmetagenom3_FD_20009 | JGI IMG/M metagenome (IMG submission 20009) | reverse complement strand
CCATGAATTATGCTTAGGAGAGAAGAGAGGCGAGGTCTACATTCGCAGACTTCGCTTTCTTTTAAAGCAGGTAAGATCTCTCTATGCATCTCACAGAAGAGCCCCTCAGACCTCATTATTTGGCAAGCTTTACAAATGTTTTGCAACACATCATATACCGAAGACTCACCCTTGGCAAGGCGATTTGCTATTTCAGATACGATCTTAACCGCTTCATCTGAACTCTCAACCATTTTGACCCCTTTTTCACCCCTAACCTTTTTGAGATATTGCGTTATAGCTGCTGGTGTCAGCTCCATCTTCTCGGCAGCTCTTACCCGGCTTAACCCGTGCTTCTCAACTAGTTCTCTAGCGATTAAAACCCTAATCGCTGGTAGAACGTACCTTACCACGATTATACATGGTGGCTTCAAGCCATCACCCTATCTTGTAACGCACCCACCATAACTTATATATTTAACGTACGTTAAGGAATATTAGCGCTACGAATTAAGGTTGGTGTGGTCTTCCATGTCTAAGGTGTTGATAGTCTATGATTCAAGAACTGGGAACACTAAATTGATGGCGAAGGCCATCGGTGAAGGTGTGAGGGAGGCGGGTTTAGACGCGGAAGTAAAAAGGGTGGACGATATAGGCTTAGACGATTTGGTTAGGGCTGATGGAATAGTTCTAGGATCCCCTACGCACTTCTGCACAATGTCTGACAAAATGAAGACGTTAATTGACAAGTCTATTGAGATATATCCAAAAAAGCTTCAGAATAAGATAGGCGCCGCATTCACCTCTTCCGGGGCCGTAGCTGGGGGAAACGAGACAACCCTGCTCTCACTCATCCAAGCAATGCTCATGCATAGGATGGTTATCGTCGGTCACCAGTCGGGATCATTCGGTGCCGTATCCATCGGAAAGCCTAATAAGAAGCGCCTAACGAGCTGCAAAGAGTTCGGCAAGCGGATAGCCGACATCACAGAAAAACTACGTGAGGGAACTCAACGCGTAGCCATCATAAAGTGAGGGTGATGCACATGGGAATTATAGAAATGATCAAGTCGAGGAGGAGCATAAGGAAGTACAAGCCGACTCCTGTCGAGGATGAGAAACTCAACATGGTGTTGGAGGCTGCTAGGTGGGCTCCATCGGCTGGCAACCGACAGCCATGGGAGTTCATTGTTGTAAAGGATCCAAGTATAAGGAGGAAAATCGCAGACATCGCGCCCTACGGTGGCTTCATCGCCGAAGCCCCAGTGATGATAGCTGTGGTGGTGAACCCAAAGGAGGATCTGACCCACTACATTGAGGATGGAGCCGTAGCCACTACCCACATTCTGCTGGCGGCTTATGCAATGGGCCTCGGCACATGCTGGGTAGGAGCCTTTGGAACAACCTACGAGAACGATGCCAAGAGGGTTTTATGCGTTCCCCAAAATCTTAGAATACTGTCCCTGGTCTCGCTTGGATACCCAGCCGAAGAAAGAACCAGCACCAGAAAAAGGATAATGGAAATTGTGCACTACGAAAAGTTCTAGGAGGGTTGTTCAAGGTGAATAAGAGAAAAGTGGATGTTCCACTGGATCGAGCCATGCAGGTTGGTCCACCAACCAGCGTTGTTTTGGCAACTTGCATTTCCGCTGATGGCAAACCTAATATGATAACACTTGGAATGTATATGCCTATATCAAGCAATCCACCATTACTCACTATTGGAGTCTCTCCAAAGAGATATTCTTACGGGCTCATTAAGGAGACACGGGAGTTTGTGGTGAACGTGCCCTCCAAGGACCTAGTGAAGCAAGCGGTCTTCTGCGGATCGGTCTCTGGCAGGGACCACAACAAGTTCGAGGAGGCCGGATTAAACCCTATCCCGGCGAGCAAGGTTAAGCCTCCCTTAATAAAGGAGTGTGTCTCCAACTTGGAGTGTAAGGTTGTAGCCAGCTACGAGTGTGGAGATCACACGCTGTTTGTTGGGGAGGTTGTGGCCGCTCATGTAGATGAAGGTATGCTCAAAGAAACACTCGACGTGTTGAAGGCTCAACCCATAAGCCATAAAGGAGACCGCTATTTTACACCAAAGTTAATCTATAAAGCGTAAGAGGTGTAATCGAATTGGAGGGGAGAATCGTTTATTTCGAGAATGCCGGTGCTGAAAACACTGAGGAGACAATAAAGTTAGCCAAGGAGAGAGCTGATGAACTAGGTATCCGAGACGTTGTGGTTGCTTCAACTCATGGAAGCACAGGACTAAAGGTTACTGAAGCCTTCAAAGACGATGGTTCCAACATAGTTGCGGTAACTATCTCTAACGCTTTCGATGAAGAAGAGTGGGTGATGAGCGAAGAAGAACGACAGAAGCTTCTGGACAAGGGTGTCAAGGTTTTCACGGGAATCCATGCATTAGGGGATGACGTTAACTCAGCCTTCACAGAAAAGTATGGAGGGAAGGCCTTCAACGAGGTTGTAGCCCAAACCCTCTACAGGTTTTGCCAGGGGATGAAGGTATGCGTAGAGATAGTGCTTATGGCTGCAGATGCAGGACTGATCCCTGTTGACAGAGAGGTCTTAGCCATAGCAGGTACAGGGGAAGGAGCAGACACAGCCATCGTGGTTAAGCCAGCATACTCAAGAAAGTTCCTTAATCTAGAAGTTAAAGAGATAATAGCCAAACCAAGATAGCTAACAATTCGATGACAAGCGTTTGAGGCTTCGACCTAGCTTTGCCTCTTTATTTATAGAATATTGAACACCGGCTGAGCATTTTATCACGTTGGCAGTTCGTTCAGAAGGAAACCTCAAAGAAACGTTTTCTCATGAATGGTGATGTGTGAGATGTGCCACTAATGGATGCGCTGGAGACAGGGGATCTGAGTGTTGATGTTAGGGAAGGAGAATTCTTAGAGACGTTAACTTGGAGATACCCCGGGGAGATGTTCACGTCCTTTAAGGAAATATTGAATTTCAAGTAAACATTTGCATCTATTGCGTCAAAACCCAATTAGTGCAGAGGAGGCCTGAATCGATATAACCAGCAAAAAAGATATTCTGTTAATTAAGAAGTATCTGGTGACGTGAAATAGCGCCAATTCGTCTGTTCTTATAGTTTAACACTGTTTGAAATAGCGGAACCCTACTAGATAAACATCATAGCCGACATCGAGACCGTGAGGAGCGTAATCATTACTATTAGAAAGCTAGTAAACGTAAACCTAAAAGTGAATTAACACGTTTAATATATTGAGTTAAGGCCGCTGGTGTTAGCCCCATCTTTTCAGCGGTTTCTACCAGGCTTAAACTATGCCTCTCTATCGGTTCTTTGGCAATCAAAACCCTAATCGCTGGTAGAACGTACCTTACCACGATTATACATGGCGCCCTCAAGCCATCATCCCAACATTTGATGTAAAAATTCCGCAACTTATATATTTAACGTATGTTAATTTTTAGCGGTATTAAAGCCGAGGAAGGAGCGATGTCTCTTTTAAGAATCGAAAACTTACACGTTAGTGTTCGAGGGCGTGAAATCTTACATGGGGTTAACTTGGAAGTTAACGACAGCGAAACCCACGTTCTCATGGGCCCAAATGCTTCAGGAAAAACATCTCTTGTTCTCACTTTAATTGGGTATCCTGCTTACAAGGTCGCAAAGGGACGTATCCTATTTGATGGTAGAGACATCTCTAGTTTAAGGATAGATGAAAGAGCTAGACTTGGGATGGGGGTTGCCTTCCAAAATCCACCAACAATCAGGGGTGTAAAGCTGAGGGATCTCCTACGGCTCTGTGGAGGTTTGGAACCCTGGAACCCGATAAAGGAGCCTTATGAACTCTTTGCAAGCAAGATACTGAAGGAGGTTAGCATGGATCCAAGGCTATACTTGAACAGGGATGTAAATGTCGGCTTCTCCGGTGGAGAAAAGAAAAGGATCGAGGTTGCTCAGATCTTCGCATTAAGACCCAGACTTATGATCTTTGATGAGCCCGACAGCGGGGTTGACATAGACTCTCTAAAGCTGATTGGAAACAGGATCAGCCGCCTAGTAGCTGAACTTGGAAGTGCTACCATCGTCATCACCCACTATCGACACATCATACACTACCTAAAACCAAAGGTTGTCCATGTTTTATATGATGGTAGAATTGTCAGTTCAGGAAATCCGAACAAAATCCTTGAAAAACTGGAGAAAATAGGTTACGATGGCTATGTTAGAAACCTAACCGATCTAGGAGGGAGGGAGTAATGAAGGAGGATACGCCGGAGTGGTATCTTAGAAGGAGGGCTGTTGCGGAGAGAATTTATAGGCAGAATAAGGCAGCGAGGTATGGTCCAGACATTGACCTCGAATCCTATACTGTTGATGTTCCGGATAGAGATGAACTTGGGAGCTTGCACGATTTATCTTTAGATGAGAAATACGCCTCTCGCAGAGTTGGAATCAGTGACGACGAAAGTTATAGGAGCGGGACGTACTTCCAATATGATCGAAATGCCATATACCTTCATTATACCGAGTTCCTAAGGAAGCATCTGCCGAAGGGACTTATCGTCACGGATTTAACTGATGCTATTAAAAAGTATTCTCAGCTGAGGAGATATTGGTTTAGGGCCTGCCCACTAAACTTAGATAAGTACACCGCTTTTGTTGGCTCTCATGAAACAGCTGGAGCCTTTGTCTGGTCCCAAGAGGGAGCGGTCATTCCATATCCAATTCAAGCATGCCTNTTCATGGGAACNAACCGTATGGTTCAGGTTCCACATAACATCTTAATAGCTGAGCCGAACTCATCAATGCATATTATAACNGGATGCACCGTCCATCCGGCTTGTGCGAACGCAGCTCATGTTGCCTGCACCGAGGTTTACGTTAAGAGCCATGCTGAGGTAACATGGACTATGATACATAGCTGGAAGTCGGACCTCCATATCCGTCCAAGAATGGGGGCCATAGTAGAGGAAGGAGGGACATTAAGGATTAATTACATCTTAACAAGTCCTGTTGGGTCCATCCAACTTTATCCCACGGTCATTCTGCGGGGTGAGGGTGCTAAAGTTAGCTACAGAAATCTTCTACTAGGCCTTGATGGATCTGATTTGGATGTTGGAAGTGGCATCATCTTTAATGCGGAAGAAACTAGGGGTGAAATTATGACCCGTGCTATTGTGAAGGATGAGGCAGAGGTTAAGATGCGTGGAAATCTCTGGGGTCGCAAGCCTAACACAAAGGGGCATCTGGAATGTAGGGCGCTCCTCTTAAGCGATAAGGCAAAAGCTCTAGCATACCCTACTTTGCAAGGTGAGGTTAAAAATACTGATCTCACCCATGAGGCAGCTATTGGAAAAATAGCTGAAGAAGAGCTGCTCTATCTCATGGCCCGCGGTTTAACACAAGATAAGGCGACATCAGTCATCACCCGCGGCTTTCTGGATGCAGAAATTCCAGGTCTCCCGGAAAAACTCCTCGCTGAAATAAAGAATATAGTTGCAATAACAGCGGAACGTATACTATAGATCCATGGGTATGTGATTCAATGCCAAGGGTGAAGGTAAGACACTTCGCAAGCTTGCGCGAGTTATTAGGTAACACAAGGAAGGAAGAGTACGAGGTTAGCGACGGAACTATGTTGATGAACTTGCTCCTCGAATATATACCCAAAAGGCACTGGAACGTTTCTAGAAGCTGGAAAAAGAGGCTTTTTGAGATGGAGGAGGATGGAATCAAGTTGAATGCGGATGGGACACCCGTTCTTGGATTTTATTCGATTCTAATAAATGGAAGAGAGTGCCGTTCGATTTCGGAAGAAGGAAGACGGCCCGGTCTTAGGTACGAGTTAAGGGATGGGGATGTCATTGCGATACTTCCGCCAGTTGGTGGTGGATAGCTACGAGAATTAAGAAGAGCACTTTACAGATAATCGGGATGCATTGCCTTGCTTGCGCACAAAGAATAGAGAAAACACTTTCCAGGGAAAGTGGCGTCAAGAACGCAAGCGTCAGCTTTATGTCAAAGGAGGCGATTATTGAGTATAACCCAGATGAAATTGATTTAGAGGAAATTGAGAAAATCATAGAAGATATTGGTTACAGTGTTGTAGAAAAGAAGGTATTCTTAAAAAAGGAGAAGGAAGAGCTAAGAAAGAAGATCCGTTTCTTCATTCTTGGCCTACTTCTCACAGTGCCAATTTTCATAATAAAAATGTTTCTTGATTTCCCTGGAAGAAGTCTCGTTCTTTTTCTCTTAACAACTCCCGTTCAATTTGTGGTGGGATGGCACTTCTATAAGGGAGCCTACACTTCGCTAAAAAGCAGATTTGCAGATATGAATGTGCTGGTCGTTCTAAGCACGACAACGGCATATCTTTACTCTGTATTTGCAACCTTCATCGCCAAGGGTCCTGTGTTCTATGAAGCCTCTGCGATGACCGTTACTACGATCAGCCTTGGCATGTTATTAGAAGATATGGCTGGCGGAAAGGTTGGTGACGCTATCAAAAAGCTGATCGAGCTTCAACCGAAGAAGGCAAGAGCTGTAAGAGACGGAAAAGAGATCGAGATTCCTGTCGAGGAGGTCAAAGTTGGCGATATTATAATAGTAAGACCGGGGGAAAGGGTGCCAGTAGATGGAATGGTGATAGGGGGATACTCCTCAGTGGATGAATCTGTGATTACAGGGGAGAGTATTCCCGTTGAAAAGAAAATAGGTGACGCAGTTATTGGTGCAACGATTAACAAAACAGGTGTTTTAAAGTTTAAGGCAACAAAAGTAGGGAAAGAAACGACGCTGGCTCAAATAATTAGGTTAGTTAAAGAAGCTCAAGCAAGTAAAGCTCCAATTCAGAGAATTGCAGACAAAGTTGTCAACTATTTCGTCCCATTGGTGTTTTTAATATCGATAATCACATTTGGACTTTGGTATTTCTTGCTTAAATCCGAATTTATATTCGCCTTAACCGCAATGGTCTCCGTATTAGTTATTGCTTGCCCCTGTGCCCTAGGTATAGCTACCCCAACCGCGATCATGGTTGGAATAGGAGTGGGAGCTGAAAATGGGATCCTGATTAAAAGTGGTGAGGTGTTGGAAATCACAGGAAAGCTTGATACTGTCATCGTTGATAAAACCGGAACGTTAACAAAGGGAGAGCCAGAGGTCACAGACATAATCGGAGAGAATCAATTAGATGTGTTAAAAATGGCGGCTATTGCAGAGAGGGGATCAAATCATCCGCTTGGGGAAGCCATTTTGAAGAAGGCAAAAGAGGACGGTATTAGGATTCCTGAAGCAAAGCTCTTCAAAACTTTGCCTGGAAAAGGTGTAGAAACAAGATACAAACAAAAACACATACTGCTTGGTAACCGAAAGCTGATGAAAGCTTATGGGATAGAGATAGATCATCTCGAAGGCAAGATTAAAGGTTTAGAAAGAGATGGAAAAACCATTATGATTCTAGCGATTAATAAAAAAGCGGGCGGTCTAATCGCTGTCGCTGATGCCTTAAAGGAACATTCCGAAGAGGCGGTGAAAGAACTGCATGAGTCTGGTCTAGAAGTCATAATGCTCACCGGCGACACCGAGAGAACAGCAAAGGCCATCTCTGAACAACTAGGCATCGACGCGGTCCTGGCAGGGGTACTTCCTCACGAGAAGGTCAACAAGATAAGGGAACTGCAGGGGAAGGGGAGAATCGTGGCAATGGTGGGCGACGGAATAAACGACGCACCGGCTATAACGCAATCAGATATAGGGATTGCTATTGGAAGCGGAACTGATGTCGCCGTTGAGGCAGGAAATATCGTTCTGATTAAGGGCGACCTGAGAGCTATCGTCGCATCCATCCGACTGAGTAGGCAGACCTTCAAAAAGATCAAGCAAAACCTCTTCTGGGCGTTCTTTTATAACGTACTAACCATCCCACTCGCCGCCGGTGGACTCTACACCCTCTCAGGAGTCCTTCTCAGACCGGAGATTGCGGCCGTCGCCATGATTCTGAGCGACATCACCCTCATTGGAAACTCCCTACTACTGAAGAGATACGTTCCATACATCTATGATAAAAAGCAATCAACATTTGGTCTCGAATCATGTCCCCCAGCATCCTTAAAATATGAAAAACAGGAGGACATGAATTCAGCATGAGAGATATAATCTTCACATCTATGGGGGAGAGTTCAAAATGAGCTATGAGAAGTTAAGACAAAGGATCCTTCAGCTTAAGGATCAGAAAAGAGCGATAATTCTGGCTCACAACTATCAAAGAAGGGAAATCCAGGAAATAGCGGACTTCACTGGGGATTCCTTGGGTCTATGCCGACGGGCAGCGGAAACAGACGCTCAATACATGGTCTTCTGTGGAGTAGACTTCATGGCTGAAACGGCCTCTATCTTAAATCCAGATAAGAAGGTACTGATTCCAGACACGAGGGCAACCTGTCCCCTGGCTAACATGCTCACTGCCCGCATCATCAAAGACGCGAAAAGAAAACATAAGGAAGGTGCTGTCGTCTTGTATGTTAACACAACGGCCGAGTCAAAAGCCGAGGCAGACATTATCTGTACCTCATCAAACGCTGTCGAAGTCGTCAATGCTCTAGAACAGGATGTCATCCTATTTGGACCCGACTGGAATCTTGCTCAATACGTTAAGAACAGAACGAGGAAGAGAATCATCCCGATACCGAGTTATGGATACTGTCCAGTCCACCAATACTTTACAGTAAATCAGATCAGAGAACTAAGGGAAATTTACCCAAGAGAAGAGTTAGAGGTGATGGTTCACCCAGAATGCTCACCAATAGTTCAGAGTTCAGCGGACTTCGTTGGAAGTACAGGCAAAATGTTAGAGAGACCAGCCTCATTGGGTAAGAGGATATTCATAGTTGGAACCGAAGTCGGATTGATCTACCCACTATACAAGAGGCATAAAGACAAATCCTTCATCCCTCTCTGTCATGACGCACTCTGCAAGCCCATGAAACTTCACACACTAAGAAAAGTTTACATGGCACTCAAGAAGGAAAGGCCGATCGTCAAGGTTCCCAAGAAGATCGCTGCGGAGGCTAGAGACAGCATCGAGGCGATGCTAAAACAAAAGACAGCTAAAAAAGACACGAGTTTCACAATACATGACCGAACGCCGTTCAACACTTTATCCTAATATCTTACCTCCTAAGGCGCACTTACAAAAACCTATATCTATACAAACGTGAACTTAGTTTCGGGGAGGTTCTAAATGAGCTTATCACCGTCAGAGTTGGAGCGGTATAACAGGCAGATGCTAATTTCTGGTTGGGGAGATGAAGGACAGAGAAGGCTAAAAGCTTCGAAGGTCGTTGTAGCTGGCATCGGTGGATTGGGATGCCTTTCGTCACTTTACCTCGCGGCCGCTGGCATTGGGAAGATCATTCTCGTAGACAAGGGTAAATTCAAGCTAAGCAATCTGAATCGCCAAATTCTTTGTCGGCAGAGAGACCTTGGACGATATAAGGCTGAGGTTGCTAAGGAGAGGCTTGAAGCATTTAACCCCGATATTGAGGTAGTTGCCCTAGTCACCGAGATCACCAAGGATAGCGTGTATGATGTCATAGGAACTGCCAACGTAGTTGTAGATGGGCTAGATAATTGGAGAACAAGGTTTGTCATAAATGGGTATTGTGTAAAGCGAGGCATCCCGTTTGTTCATGCTGGCGTCTCTGCGCTATATGGGCAAATGATCACCATAGTACCGGGTAAGGGACCCTGCCTGCGATGCATATTTCCAAAAGGCCCTCCCGAAATTGAAAGAGTTCCAGTTTTAGGCGCTACCCCAGCCCTATTCGCGGGTTTGCAAGTCATGGAAGCCATCAAGCTCATTACTGGAATAGGAGAGCCGCTTGTAGGGAGAACGCTATTTTTNAATGGGGAAGAGATGCTCTTCGAGACCGTAGAAATGAAAAGAAACGTTAATTGNCCGGTCTGCGGCAATCCATAGAAAGTAGTTTTAAGGCTCTCACGACGCGCTACGCTGAGACCAGCGCNCGGATAGGAGTTCTCCGTAGGGGCGTCCTCTAAGCAAGTGACCACACGCGAGAGAATACGCTTATCCCCTCCTCCTCTTTATCTACCGCAGAAGTCTACACATTTCTAAAAACATAACTCTCTGTCACCTCGCCATTCAAGGCGATGAAGGCCGCCGTCCACATCTCAGGGACCTGAGATCCCTACCAGGCCGTGGGCAGACATTCTAGAGGAAGGAAGGCTCCAAGGTGAAGACCTTGTAGAGCGGACATCCAACCTTTTGGATGTTGAGCGGCCTATCTACTTTGGATAATATAGGGTCAACGAGGATGAGCTGACCGTCCTCATGAACGAGAGGAAAATCGACAATCTGGACGGCTCTTGAAGATACTTTGGAACCTGAGATGTGGTATCCTGCTATCCCTAGCCGGCGGCTGACCTCGAATTGCAGGCCCGTGCGGTTCGAGGGTAAAAGGCTTTATTGGTTGAAGGCGAAGATCCAGGATGGTGATTATCAGGTGAAGGGATGGAACGGACGCCTCCTGCGTGTCGACCTATCTAAGGAGAAGACCTCTATACAGGAGTACTCGTCCAATCTCGCGACGAGGTTCGTGGGCGGCAGGGGCTTCGCTGTCAAGCTCTTGTGGGACGAGCTGAGGCCGGGCACCGACCCGCTGGGCCCCGAGAACATGATCATCTACGCCACCGGGCCCCTGACGGGGTTGATCCTCCCCAACAG
>JGI24025J20009_10003466_pt1 | contig 10720 bp, 9 predicted proteins | sample Cruoilmetagenom3_FD_20009 | JGI IMG/M metagenome (IMG submission 20009) | reverse complement strand
AATCTGAACTTCATCTCACCAGCTATATTTGCCCACCATATATAACCTTTAGTGGAAGGCCAGAAGTTACCACCTTCAATAGTGAATGTATCTCCCGGTTTACCACATGTCTTGTCTAAAAAAATCAGGTAAGGTTCATCCTTTAAAGGGGTACCTTTTGATGGTGGTGAGTCTGAACATGGTGATTCAAATAGAATTTCACCTACAAGTTCTTCAATATCACGCTCAAGAACAGCAGGTTTGAAAAGACTGGAAACTAATGGTTTGACATCTGCCGCCTCTGTAAAAAGACGATGGAGATTAATTTCGGTAACTCCCCAACCTATTACATAAATTATTATAGCTATTATTAAGAAGGGAACTACAGAAGAAAGTTTTCTCCCCCGAGTTAGGTTATAAGCATCCCAAACATTCCATAGCCAGGTTACCGCTATGCCTGTATAGAGAAGGTCATTCTTTCTCCAAATCACCATAAGCAAGGTAAATAATATCGTTATGAAGAAAGCTACTCCACGTGATAAATACCCAGTATATGTCTGTCCAAGACCGGGAATAATCAGGGATAATATTGAACTTAATATGGGTGATTTTTTATTTTTCACATCATCCTCCTAGGTAACTGTTATTTGTTCAGCTTCTTCACCATAAATTTCTTTGAAGCGCTGATCGGTAATATCTTCAGGAATTCCCTGAAAAACTACCTGCCCATCTTTTAACCCAACAACATGCGAGGCATAACGGCGAACCAAATCCAAAAAGTGCAGACTACAGAGAACTGTTATCCCATCCTCCTGATTAAGCTGTTCTAAATATCTCAGGATAGAATGAGCTAAAACAGGGTCCAAGCTAGCAACTGGTTCATCAGCTAACATCAAGTGTGGCTCCTGCATTAAAGCTCGAGCAATACCCACTCGTTGTCGTTGGCCACCACTCAATTCATCTGCACGTTTATTAGCTAAATCAGCTATTCCCACACGATTCAGATTTTTAAGTGCTCTATTCACTTCCTTCTTAGGGAAGTTATGAAGTATAGTACGCCAGGCTTTTACATATCCCAACCTCCCCGATAAGACATTAGTCATAACCGAGGATCGCTCCACAAGGTTAAACTCCTGAAAGACCATCCCAATGTGGCGTCTGATTTCCCTTAATCCCTCTCTTGATGCAGTTGTTATATCTGTTCCATTCCAAATAATTTTGCCTTCTGTAGGCTCAATAAGACGGTTAATGCATCTGAGTAGCGTGGATTTACCTGCTCCACTCAGTCCTAAAATCACCAGGAATTCACCATCCGGTACTTCAAAACTAACATCCTTCAGAGCAACAGTTCCATCATCATAAGTCTTTGTCAAATTCTCTACTTTTAACAAACTTTTCCTCCTTGTTTTAAAAAAATAGAGAAGAGGAAAGACTAATCCCCTTCTCTATTTTAACACAACTATTGAGTATTAATTAAAGTATTCCTTGTTTATTCAGCCAACTCCTCAATGTCAACACCAGAGGCATCAAGAACTTTTCGGAAGTCATCATAAAAGGAGTCATCCTTCTCAATAACTCCTTCCCATCCATAAGCCAACCCCATAGCTTCTACACCTTCATCAGTACCCATGACATCTAAGAAAGCACTTACAATCTTATCTCTCATCTCAGATGGAAAATCCTTTATGAATTGTAGACCATCATTAGGAATCTCCGGTAATACTTCAATAACTATTGTCTTTTCCTTAACATCAGGATATTCTTCCTCTATCTTATCTCGAGCGTCAATATACATTGCTCCTGCATCACAGTCACCTTGATAAACAGCTAAAGCGACTGCATCATGGCTACCAGACTCTGTTTGCTGAGCTAAGTCAGTGTCTGGATCTACTCCTGCTGCTTTAATCATAATTCTTGGAACGATGTAACCAGAGGCTGAAGTTGCATCTACCCAGCACATTGTTTTGCCTTTCAGATCCTCTAATTTTGTGATACCTGTATCCGCTCCAGCAATTATTTGGCCTGTGTAAAATGGACTTCCATAACGGGTGGAGACCAGAGCACAGTCAACATCATACTTCTCATGTGCTAATATATAAGCAAATGTGGCTAATGTACCCATATGTGCTTTACCAGTACCCATTGCTTCAATAACTGCTGTATAGCTGGTTGCTACATTACCTTTAATAACATATCCAGTTTTATCCGACAGGATTTTAGCTATTTTATCAGCGCTTTCGATGATGTCTGGTGTATCACCAGATGGAACGAAAGATAGTATTATTGGATTTTCCTCTGTACCCAATTCCGGTTCCTTTGGTTCTTCTGCTTTTGGGGCTTCTGCTTTTTGGGGCACATGAAGTTACTAGACCCAAGGCTAATAAACTCACGATCAATCCCATAACAAATATTCTCTTTTTAGTCACTTTAATTCCTCCTTTTTTAAAGTTTTAAATGACTAGTGATTCAACTAAATTAATAAATTACCTAATGAATAAGTCTTAACACTTCCTTTCTTTATACATAATAATTTTGTATCTATACAAGAAATTCTGAATTTTTACGCTTATTTTATTCAGGTAATTATTAGAAAATATGATTTTTCATCCCTCCTTTCTTTCTTGAAATAATTGCTACACATTTTTTAACAATACTGACTCAATTAAGTTTATCCGCAAGTTATATTACCACATTTTTTATAAAAAACATCAAAATTTCTTAAATTTATTAATCAAATTGTTATTTAATCTAACCAATTATTTATTTTCCCTTCCAATGTCAGCAAATTCACATACTACTATAAATCTATTCTTTGGTTTTCCAATTCTATAATAGCAATTAAGAAGAGTAAATTATTATTACTATTAAGATTTACTTGCATATGTTATTTGAAGATTGGATAGAGTATTTTTATAAGCCATGTACTCTTCATGAGAAAGATTTTTTTCACAAGCATTAACTAAGGCAGCTAATGCATCTATAGCTAATTTTGCTTGCTTTAAATCAAAATATTTCTTATTTTGCTCTTCAGGAAGTCCCAATTTTTGATAACCCAGGCTTGAAAGGCTGGTCATCATCTGCATTACAACATCCTTTACAGTGATCTTTTCCATCTGCTCTTTTAACTTTTTTAAAAACTCTTCTTCTTTCTTTCTCTCTTCTTCAGTCTTCTTAGTTTCTTCTTTCTCTATCTTTTTTTTATTTTTTTTGTTTTCTTCTTTTTCTCTTTCTTGTTTAGTCTTTATACTTTTAGCTTTTTTTGTTTCATATTCATTTTTCTTGCTTTCTTTTTTCTTTCTTGCCTGGTTAGTTTTTTTATTTTTTTCTGTTCTCTCCTTATCTTTGTCATCTTTATTAGCCATAAATAATCACCTCATCTTTATTTGACATATAACCATTAATCTTTATTTTGAAACATATAGTAATTTTAATTAATAATTTGCCAAGAAAAACTTCAGTCGCCTGTATCCCTTACCTGAAGGAAGGAGTCTTAGACAACTAATTTAAAGACAAAAAACGAATGAGTCTATAAAATAAATTAAATCTTTTTAAAAATTAGGTAAATATTCACTCAACCACGTCATTGCGAACCCGAGCGGAGTGAAGGTGAAGCAATCTTGTTTTAGATTGCCACGTCGCTTTCGCTCCTCGCAATGACACATAAGTAAGCTTATAAAAATAAGCAGTTATTTTTAAATAGTTTAAAATCAATTTTATAATCAGTTATTAGAAATGATTATTATATTAATCTCGCAACANTTATTAATTCTCAATTAGTAATACATCTATCCCAAAATCTTCTCTTATTTTATCTGCTAATTCTCTCGCTTTCCCTACAGATGATTCCCCTTCCTCAGTAGTACATCCCATTACTAATAGATTTATATCCTTACGCTTTCTTAAAAATTCCTCTATCTGGTTTGAAATAANTCCTTCCCTTATCTCACTTTTGGCATTAATTCCAGCCTTTTTTGCTCTATCTTGAGCCATACTTAATATCAATCGACCACATTCTCTTAAATCATCCTGAACTGTATCCAAGACTAACTTACCGGTACTGCTCTTTAAAAAATCCAGATCTGTATTTACAACGTGAAGAAAAGTAAGTCTTGCACCCGTAGCTTTAGCTATTTCAATTGCTCTTTCCTCTGTTTTTTTTGATGTTTTGCCACCCCTTGTGGCACAGATTATTTTTCTATATGCACTCATCTTCTTTACCTTTATTTATAATTTCTTAGATAGTTTAAAAACAAAATTAATAAAAATAATATATCATAATTTTATAAATTATTCACAATTAATTTTAAATTTTTTTTGCTCTATCTTGAGCCATACTTAATATCAATCGACCACATTCTCTTAAATCATCCTGAACTGCATTCAGGACTAACTTACCGGTACTGCTCTTTAAAAAATCCAGATCTGTATAATTTTAGTTCTCATAAAAATCTATTTATTAAATTTATTTATACTATTTAAAGATTCTGTAAATACTTCTTTTAGATAGTTAAATTTATTTTATAGATTTATAAGTAAAAAATAAAAACTATTTTTATAAAATATGTATAAAAAGCAAATACAAACTTGAAATAGCAATGGTAATAAGCATTACAGGAAGACCTTTTTTCAAGAACTGCTTAAATTTAATTGGATATCCAAGTCTCTCTGCAAGACCTACAGTAACCATAGAAGCTGATGAACCTGTTATAGATCCATTTCCTCCAAGACATCCCCCAAGAGAGAGAGCCCAATAAAGTATCATATTTTCTGCTCCTGGAATTGAATTTGTTAAGTATTTTACTACAGGTAACATAGCAATGATAAATGGGACATTATCAATTATTGTTGACATAATTGCTGTTACCCAAATAATTAAAATAATTGCATAAATTATGTTACCACGTGAGAAATTAGCTATTAATTCTGTTATTGCATCAATAAATCCAGTCTCCTTCACAGCTCCCACAATAATAAATAACATCATTAAGAAAAGAAGTGTTGACCATTCTACTTTTTCTAACTTTTTTATTACATCAGCTCTTGCCCATGCTAATAGTATTCCAGCACCCATTAGTGCTGCTACACTTGAAGGCATATCGAGATAATCCTGTATAAAAAACATTACAACCACAAATAAAAAAATTATTGTTGATTTTATTAGTAGTTCTTTATCGGTTATTTTATATCTTTTCTCAAGTTCCTTTATGAATTTTTTTGCATCTTTTACTCTTGCTTCCCTGTACTCATTTTTATAATAAAAATATGTTATAACAATGAGCGCAAAGATATTTATTATAGCGATTGGAGTCATATTTTTTATAAAATCTCCAAAAGATAAATCGGCAGAGGAACCTATAATTACATTAGTTGAGTCTCCAATTAAGGTAGCAGCTCCTCCTATATTAGATGCAAATATTTGTGGAATAAGCAGGCTTAAAGGATCTATCTCCAATGATAATGAAATTTCTATAGTGATAATAGTCATTATAATCATAGTTGTAACATTATCCAATAATGCTGAGAATATGGCAGTTATAAATACCAATATTAATGATAACCTGACTACACTTCCTCCAGATAATTCAAATGACCTGATAGAAAGCCATTTAAAAATACCTGTATCTTCCAATATTGCTACAATGATCATCATTCCCATCAAAAGCAATATAACATTTAAATCAATATATTGTACTGCTCTTTCAAAAGAAATTATGTAATAATTTGGATCTCTTATTCCTAATGTATATGTAATAAGGAAAAGTAGTGCTACTCCTAAAAGGGCAACTCCTGTTCTATGTATAACATCCATGGAAATGAGAATAAATACTAAAAGCAATATGAAAACAGAAATATAAAAAGCTGCATTTGGTGAACGTCTTAATTTTACTTCCTCCCAGAAAATCCACCTTCCATGTTGTTTTGCCATTCTTATTTTAGTTAGTGTTCTTGATATAGATGCAAAAGCAATTTTTGAAACTTTTAAAACTATTTTTAAATAACCACTATCTATTTGTTCTACCAATTCCCTGGTAGCTTCTATTTCAAAACTATATGAACCATCCTCAAAAGCCTCGGATTCATCCTCATATTCAATCCCTCCTGCCTTATCTGTCAGCAGAAGTTTAACTTCTGCCGAAGGAACGGGCTCACCTCTATAATCTAAAACCTTCCCTGAAATAATGATAATTTTTTCAATTTCTATTTCTTTATTATTTTTTTTGGTATCCTCTTGAGCAAAACTTATGCAGGGAAATAATATAATAATTAAAAAAAACATTAGCAAAATAGCCAATGCTCTTTTTGTTAATATACTTTTTATTATGTTACAAATCTTTGTTAAGCTCAAAATCACATCACTTAATCTATAATATATTTTACCTGTATTAAATTACTTGTATTTTTAACAAGCAAGGTTAAAATTTTCAATATTTTATTCATTGCAGATAATCAGTGAAAATACATCATATCCTTTTAACATGTCTCTTGGATTTAAAAATGCTAATTCAACCAGAAAACAGAAGCCAGCCACTTCTCCTCCCATCTTTTCAACCAACTTTGCCTGTGCTGCTGTAGTTCCTCCAGTAGCTACGACATCATCAACAATAAGTACTCTGTCTCCAAATTTTATAGCATCCTCATGTATTTCTAAAGCATCATTTCCATATTCAAGTTCATACTCCTGTCTAACTGTTTTGTAAGGCAGTTTTCCTGGTTTTCGAGCAGGAATAAATCCAACACCTAATTTATAAGCTAAAGTACTCCCAAAAATGAATCCTCTTGCTTCTGCAGAAAGTATTGAATTAATTTCTTTATCTTTATAGTGATCTGCCATTATATCAATTGCCTGCTTGTATGATTCTGGATCCAAAAGTAAAGGAGTTATATCTTTAAAAATTATTCCATTTTTTGGAAATCCAGGAATATCCCTTATCTTCTTTTCAAGTTCATGCTTTCTCACGGTAAACCTCCTATTATAATTTCTTCTAACATATTACCACATCATTAAATTTAAGATTTCTTCCCTTAAAGTGACAACTCCAACAACTAAAACCGTTGGCTTTCTCTCTAATCTTTTCCTAATATCAACGAAAATATTTTATAGTAACAAAAAATAATTATATCATTATTTTAGTTTTTGAAATTGATTTATTAGTGGATCTATTGATAATTTTCCTAATCCTAACTGGTCTAAAATCTCATCTACATTATATTTTTGACCGTAATACCACATTTCTCTCAAAAGATCCCCAACTTTTTCATTTGCATACCATCTTGGTCCATACTTTGTTTTAAAATACTGTCTTAGTTGAGCTTCAAAAAGCCATGCTCTTAGATAGCTTGATGAATAAAATCCCTCATCCAAATCTGATAGATAATTTTCCGATGCATATTCAACCAAGGTAGCGGAAGATAAGTCCTCTTTGAAAATCTTATCTTTACCTTCAATTGGACTTCCATCATGAAATTTAGTTTCATAAATCAATTTTCCTGAGTACCTTCTAAGCATGTAGAATTTCCTATTAAGTAAAGTTCTAATTAGAGTATCTACATCTTCTATCCCCAGGAAATCTCTTAACCAATATGGTGAGAGAAAAAGATAGTTAAACAAAAAAGCATATCCTTCTGTTACAGAGTTGTCCCCTAAATACTTGAATTCAAATGGTAATTTCTTACTAACATTTGCAAAGTGTTGAGCGTGTCCACCTTCATGCAAAAATGAACCATAATCAGAAACTCCACCCTCCGGCATTATATTCAAATAGATTTCATCTGGAACTTTTACTGCACAGAGAAAAGCCCTCGGTGATTTTTTCTCTCGTGTTTCTATATCAATGTTAATATTTTTTTGACTCTCTAAATCTATACCTAACCCATAACAAGTTTTACCAAATGTGTTTATTAGCTCTTCCTTAGGAAATAAATAATCGTAATCCTTTCCTCTGCTAAAGTACCATATATCATAATATTTTACTTGCTCAAGTGATAATCCTATTTTTTCACTTAATTGATTATCCATAACATTTTTGTATAGTTCATCGGTTTTATTTAAAAAACTCTGTATTGACTCTGATAATTTTTCAAAATCAATTTTCATCAAACTTGAACAAAATTGAGCATAGTTTTTATAGCCCAACTCTTTTGATAATGAATGAAATTTATTCCATTTTTCTTTGTATTTTTTGTTGAATTTCTTAATTTTTTCAATTCTTTTTGATTCTATCTCTGCTCTTTTCTCATGCTCTGGTTCATTGGAAATAACCACTCGAGATTTTCTAAATGAGATTTCTTTATCATCTATTGTTATTTTTGCCTTAGATTCATCCTGTGCGATTTCCTGTTTAATTTCTTTAACCTGCTGACCAATATACTCTTTCGTGCAAAAGTGCAGTAAATAATCAAGTCTCTTTTTCTCTTCATCACCTACTTTCTCTCTTAAATTTTTTATCTCATTAATAGCTTCTTTCGTAAAAAGGTCTTTATGTTTTTCATATATTTCCGTGAGATTATATTCATCCTTTTGTCCTGAAAAATGTAGATAATACTCTTTATCACTTTCACCTATAAAATCCTCTGCCTGTTTCCTATATTTTTCTAAATCCATAACTCTCCTTTCATAAAAAGATTTTTTATTTTTTATATTATAAAAAAATATTTGAATGGTAAGAATTTAAACGATGTAGAGCAAGGCTTTAGCCTTGCGATATCAAGCAACCCTAAAGGGTTGCCCTACATTTAAATAATGCTGATAGTTAAAGTTTTATATGTAAAATTTTATCATATTTATTTGATTTATATTGATAAAATTGATATGGTAACGAAAGAAAGTTAACATTTATGTAAATTATTATAGATCAGTATAACTCTACACAACCATAGCCCTAGAAAAAAACTTTTATATAAACAAGCAAGAAAACCCATCCCCTTTTAAGAGATGGGATGAGAGCCCATAACCCTTTCTTGACAAATGAATAATCTTTGTGTATACTTAAAGCATGAAAACAAGAAAAACTCGCTATAGTATATACAATCTCAACTATCATTTAGTCTGGATACCTAAATATCGAAAACCTCTTTTAGTTGGAAAAATTGCTCAGGGGCTCAAAGAGCTTTTTGAAACCTCAGCTAAGCCAAAAGATGTTGAATTATTAGCAGTAGAAATAATGCCAGACTATATTCACCTTTTTGTTTCCGCTCCTCCTCGCTATAGCCCTTCTAAATTGGTAAATGTTTTTAAAGGAGTAAGTAGTCGTAGGCTAAGAGAAAAATATCCAGAATTAAAACAGAAACTTCCTAATAGGTTGTGGACAAGAACATACTATGTAACAACAGCAGGCAAATTAACATCAGAGACTATTAAAAAATATATTCAAGAACAAAGCCTAATATGATAACAAGAACTTACAAATACAGACTGTATCTAACAAAGACCCAAGAAACCTTATTTAATAGCCAGCTTTCTTCCTGTCGCTGGCTTTACAATCATTTTTTAGAAGAACGAAGAAATGCCTACAAAAAGGATAAAAAGAGAATCTCCTGCTTTGATCAGATAAAAGAGATACCAAAGCTCAAGAAAGAAAGACCAGAATTAAATAAGATCTATTCTCAGGTTCTTCAAGATGTAGCTAGGCGGGTAGATAAATCTTTTCAGAACTTTTTCAGAAGGGTTAAGGAAAACAAGCGGGGAAGAAAACAAAAACCAGGTTATCCTCGATTTAAAGGAAAGTATCGATATAGCAGTTTTGTCTATCCTCAGTCAGGGTTTGAGCTTAGAACAAATCAGAAAAAACCTAAAAATTCAAAACTGTATCTTTCAAAAATAGGTACTATCAAACTCAGATATCACAGACCCATTGAAAAACTCGCAATGATAAAAACCTGTACAATTATAAGAAAGATAGATAAATGGTATGCTTGTTTTACTGTTAAAATCAATAAAGAAGTTAAAGAAAAGAAGAAAATTGAAGATATAATGATAAAGAACATGGTAGGTATTGATGCTGGATTAAATAACTTTTTAGCCACTTCTAAAAAAGAAATAATAGATAATCCAAGATATTTAAGAAAGTCAGAAGAAAAACTATCAAGAAGTCAGAGAAAACATTCAAGAAAGAAGCTAAAAAGTAAGAACAGGAGCAGATCAAGGTTAAAAGTAGCCAGAATACACGAGAAAATAGCTAATCAGAGATTAGACCTTTTTCATAAACTATCCAATAAATTAGTAAACAACTTTCAATTCATTGCCTTTGAAAACTTAAATATCAAGGGCATGGTTAAAAATAAATATTTAGCAAAATCTATTAGTGATGTTTCCTATAAGAAGATTCCTTTCAATGCTTGTCTATAAAGCGGAAGAAGCTGGTAGATGGGCTGTTGGAGTTAGTCCCAGAAATACATCTCAAATCTGTAGTAATTGTTCAAAGATTGTTCCAAAAACCTTGGCTGTTAGAATCCACAAATGTCCTAATTGTGGTCTGATGATAGATAGAGACATAAATGCTGCCAGAAACATTCTCAAATTAGCACTATCTACCGTAGGAACTACGGGAATTAACGCCTGTGGAGTTGAGGGGTTGCTCTCGACTATGAAGCAGGAAGCTTTACGCCTTCAGGTGTAGAGTGGTTCACGAATTTAGGAAGAAAGGTAATGTTCCAGAAGGAAGGAGCTATATTTCCACCACAAAATTGGTTACTTCAGGTGTTTATAGTATTGTAAGGCATCCTCAGTTTCTGGCAGGAATAT
>JGI24025J20009_10003465_pt1 | contig 10726 bp, 1 predicted proteins | sample Cruoilmetagenom3_FD_20009 | JGI IMG/M metagenome (IMG submission 20009) | reverse complement strand
GTTGGAATCTAAAGAAGACATAATTATAGAACACCATGGAAGTGTGAAACCAGCCATAATAATTGCCCTTGGAGAAATTGGAGATAAGAGAGCAGTGCCTGCTCTAAAGAAGATGTTAAAACACAGGGATTGGTATTACAGGGCCGAGGCATCGGATGCCCTGGGAGAGATAAGAGATAAAAAGGCTTTGGATGCTTTGATACCCCTTGCTGAGAAGGGAGAGTTAGATGCAATAAAGGCTATAGGGAAAATAGGGGGAAAGAGAGCAACAGAGGAGCTTGAGAGACTAAAGATAAAACTAAAATCTATACCAGACCCTTATTTTCATAAGTGTTTAGATAAAGCATTAAAGGAAGCGAAGAGTAAAAAATAGAAGGGATATTTTTATGAATAAAAGAATAATTCCATTTTTAGCCCTTACAATAATTACCTTTCCAACCTTTGGAGATCAGAGTTTTGGATTTTGTGAGAAGGGTGATTTGGTCTTCAGGGATGGACCAGTTATAGTAATTAATTGTGGGCATACTGGGATTTATTGTGATTGGGCAAATGGTAACCCTGTATTTACTACAAATCAAAAAGTCGTAGAGGCAACCACTGTTGGAGATTCTATTTGTAGAGAAATTACCCTACATGATTTCCAAACCGAAAACACTTTCTGGGGAGTAAAGAGCCATAAATCTGACCCATATTTTTATCAAAGAGAGGCAATTGTTGAATTCGTTCGGACTATCGTAGACGAAGAAATCAAATATCATTTCAAGAAGTATAAAGGACCTGATACTTATCGCTGTGATGGCCTTGCAGAAGCAGCATACGAAAGTCAGGGACTGAACATTGTCGATGATATTAATTTTATGACTCTTGCTCCTATACTTCAATTTCACTCCCTTTCCATGAAAAATGCCAGAGGTATCTCCCCAGTTGTTCTTAAAACATATCCTGAAGATGGAGATGTTGTAGAAGGGAAAATTACAATAATGGCAGAAATAGATGAGAGCCTTTATGGTTCAGAGCTTAGACAGGCTAAGTTTTTTATCGACGGCTCTTTGTTGAAAATAGATACTACTAAAGCTCAGATTGTTCACACTTACAAGGCCGAATGGAATGTTAATTCAGCTTCGGAGAGAAGTCATTATATTAAAATCCTTGCCTATGACAATGCTGGAAATATTGGTGAGAAGCGAATTAAAGTCTACAAAGGAAAGGCCCCTTTTATTGTTTCCACCGTTCCATCCGATGGAACCCCAAATGCCTCTGTTGACATTTCTGTCATCTCAATTACCTTTTCAAAACCGATGGATCAAAGCTCCACCTCTGGAGCAGTTTCTATTGAGCCAGATGTTTCCTATACAACTTCATGGGAAAATGAAAGGATTCTTAACTTAAATCTATCCGATACTCTTGATTATTGTGAAGAATACACAGCAAGCGTTTCTGATGTGGCAATGGATACGGCACATATCCATCTTGACGGTGATGAGGATGGTGAGCCTGGCGGAGATTATATTTTTTTCTTTAATATTCAACCTCCTTCAGTTAACCATCAGGCAGATCCAAGTTACCATACCTTTTTACTCCCAGGGGATCGCTTGCTCAATGGGAAGGTGGAAATCGAAGGAAATAGCTTGAAGAAAGAACTCTCTTGCAATTTGAGTAAGACAGTAAAAGGAGATATAAGTGCCTTAGGATTTAATGGAGGAACCGGAGTTTTTACAATACCTCCGGGAGAAAGTGACAATACCCCATTCACTGTTTTCGCCTCTGAACCAGGCCATATATATGTTAATTTAGACCTGAAATCCCAGAGCCAAAATTGTCTTAACAAGATAGCTTTAGCAGCTTATTCTGCCATTGATACTACCCACAAAGATAAACCAGGACACGACCATCCGGATGAGAATCAATCTCCTGGTCTGGTCACCTATCCGACGGAGTGTAGAATTGAGCCTGATTCTGTCTATAGAGAGGCAGAGATAGGAATATTTCCATACGGATGGTCTATGGGTTTTGGACATCTTCTGGGGAAATACGGAATATCCATAACCCCAGTCTTCTCCGACCTTAAATACTGGAAGAACCCATATCCTAATCTTTCGGAAGTAATTCACCTTCTTGTAATTGGCTCTGGGGCTCTCTCAGGCTTTAATTCTCCTCAGTTTAAACAGGGATTGGCAGACTATGTCCAAAATGGAGGAAATCTATTAGTTCTCACCCAGAAATTTGGGTCTGATTTTTCGGTTTTACCAGGAGAAATAGATGGATATGGCTGGTGTGAGGATCAGTCCTGTTTCAAAAATGCTGCGTATCTCAACGAGTGGCATCCTGTATTTTCTGGCCAAGAAAAAGAGGTAATGAGTTGTAATATTGATGGATATCTATCACAGTATCCCGATTATGTCAATGTGCTTCTCAGAAGAACAGCAAATGGAATGCCCGCCCTCCTTTCCTATTCCTATGGAGCGGGAACTGTGATAGTTTCTTCATTATATTCTGATTGGGGATATGGACACAATCAAACATCTTCGGAAGAATTGAGGTTGCTTCGGGATTTAACCACCTGGGCATTAAATCCAGAAATGCCAATCCCTGAATTTTATCCTGATTCATCAGTCTCAGTGCCCGTCTCAATTGAATATACAGCTGAGGATACAGTAGAGGCAACAACTGCAATTGTAAAAGTTTATACGCCAGATAGGGAATTATACAATTCTTCAATCGTTTCCATTTCTCTTCAATCTGGCAAAGAAACTCAGTGGGTTTGGAACAACCCCGAACTATCTAAAAATCTCGGCATATGGGTGATTAATTATGCGTTAATGGATAATAATGGGAGCTGGATACAGGGTTACAGGAGGGGTGCGATATTTGCACAGAGGATGAATGTTCCAACCGGTAATTATAATCTTGGGAATTTCCAGTTGTGGGCCGCTTCGGATAAAGAGGAACTATTCCCTGGAGATACAGTGAATTTTGAGCTTTTTGTGAGGAATAATACTGATTCTTCCTTTACAGGAAAAGTGATAGTAGGAGTACATGAGGAGAGAGATGAAGGAGGAGTAAGGTGGGAGGTTATAGATTCAATTACTGGACTATCAATTCCTTCTGATACCGTGATTAGTGTTATTTACAAGAAACCTTTATGGATTTCAACCTCTACATATTTTGGTTTTTATCAATCCGATCAATTTGATTATAATATATATTTTCCTAATGCACTATCAAGAACCCAAAAAGGAGCATGGGTAAAATCACAACCCTTACCAATATCTCTATCCTTAGATAAAGATCGTTATACACCTTATATAACGGGATATGATACAGTTCATTATACTGCAGAGATAAGTAATGAAGTAAGCTATCCTTGCTCTCTACAAGTTGAACTATATACAATCCTTGATTCTCTAAGATACGATATAAGGCTTGATACCATAAATCTCGCGTCTTCGGATAAGGTAGTGATAGAAGGAGGTTTCTTTCCGTTTGATTATAATCCAACTTCAGGGAGAGAGGAATTATGCTGTGATGTGTACTATAGAGATAGCTTATGGAATTCTAAGAGAGAATCTTATAATTTAATCTTTAAAGATGTTAAATGTTCTATTTCTCTTCCTGATTCATTCAATTATAATGGTTCCAATCCATTTACCGTTACTCTGAGCTCAGAGGGAGACTATTTTATTCCTGGGAAACTTTTTTTAACAGGAAAGGACCATTTTGATAGTTTGTCGATTTCTTGGTCTCCTAATCCTGAAACCACATTAACTTTCAATTATCGACCAGATAAATGGCATCTTAAAGATTGGATCAAGGCAGAATACAAATATGGGAATCAGAAAAGCAGTGCAAAAAAAGATTTGTCTTTTTCTTTTCCATCGCATTGTCCTATAGCTATCAGTCCTGTTGTTCACGATAACATCTTTTTACCCGGAGATACTGCTCAATTCAGTGGTTGGGTGAAGGGTAGAGGTAAACTTTATGAAGCACCTGTAATAGGGTGGGTGGTTAATTGCCCACTTGGGGGAGATACGCTATTTGATACCACTATAGTAAATCCAGGAAAAATGAAGACTCTTTCCTTTGAAACATATATTGATACTACTGTTCCACCTGAGCAATGGTATCAATATGATATTGGATTAAAATATCTTGATGGCTTTTACGGGGGTTCTGTAGTTCCTGGTTATATGATTCAGTCACCAGTAGCATGGCTACATTGGCCGTATAATGATACAGTTTCTATCACAGACCATATTCCGATGACTTACAGCAATCCCATTAAGACCACTGCTAAGGTAGGAATTGATTCAGCCTTAATTTATGACAATGGTGTTTTCTATAAGGATTTAGGACCTGGAGAGGTTGCTATTCCCCCGGAGAGTTCATATACTTATCAGGTCGATATACCGGCCTGGACTTCTGGAAAATATAATGTCAAGTTTTATTCTGAGGTTACAAAGGGTGAAGGCTATTTTATTGATCTTTTTAGTAAATATGGCTGTCCTATTTTCATAAATGGGATTGAATCCCAATTTACAGTCAATTCGAAGAAGGACTGGTATAATCAGGATGAAGATGTTACTATAACTTCACTAGTCGATAATGGAGATTTTGCTTATCAAGGTCTTGAGACTCTTTCAATTTATCCTTTTGAAGAAACTACCCAAATTTTCAATCTCGGTTTAGGTCCAAAGAAGTTTCTTCTTTACGGAATGCGAATAGAAGTTGATAATAGCGATAGTGTAGCCCTTATTGATTCGCTTTATTCTCTCAGAGTATTTTCTATATACTTAATTGACTCCGATGATTGGGGGCATTATATAACCCCCGATGATTGTGGTAATATCTGGCTATTTTCATTCTATACCTGGGAGAAAAGCTGGGGAAAGAAGTTTAATCGGGATTTCAGCGAGATTCTTCAGTCCTTCCAATTTCCTGATACTTTGGGGGATATTACGGATTTAGCTCTCAAAGGAGGATGGTTATATCTTAGCGACGGAAGTAAAGGAAAGATCAGAAAGATAAGCACCTCTACAGGGGAGTTAGTAGATTCCTGGGGGTTGGGGGATGGTTCATTCCCTTCCATTAGAGGAATTTCTATTAGTGATGATGGTAAAGTGATAGCCGTAGATGATGTAACGAAAAGGCTCTATCAATTCACACCCTATGGAGAACTGGTTGATTCATTTAATCTTCCTTCCTCTTTGAATTACAATGATCTTGAATTCTCTAATGGTAAGACCTACATATCTGCTGGTGATAGAATTTTGACTTTTAGAGAAGGCGTTATCGATACTTTTTGTGTTTCCGATACCATAGGTTATAGTGCTATCTCCGTCGCAGAAAATGGAAAAGTGGCTGTTCTGGATGAAAAAGAAGTGATTCTATATTCAGAAGAGGGAGAAGTAGAAGATTCTTTAAGTATAATGGATGATGAAGCCTACGATCTTTGCTTCATAGGAGAAGATTTGCTAATACCATGGCGTATCCCCCAGGGCCCATGCCTTACTCCTGAAAAGAAGCAGACGGTTAGAAGAGACGATAATTTTGTCTCTCGTTTCCGTGAGTTTGGGAAAGATAAAGGAATGATAGTCTACTACAGTGGGCTAATTTCGGATATTTTCCCCGATATCTATACCTTCCTTGATTACTATCCAGATGATAATGAACCTGGAACTGGATCTATTAGTTACAAAGCAAGATATGGTAATGATACCGAGGTTCCCTTAGGATCCTTGAAAGGAACTCATTATCTTCCTAAAGTTGAAGTTGAATTAGTAGGAAACTATTTAAATTCCCCAATCTTTCGGAACTTAGGCCTTGAGGTAAGGGCTCTTGCAAAAGATACCCTGATTTATGAGAATACCCATGAGTTATCTCTTCAACTTTCAGAGGAAATGATAATAACCGATTCAATCCAGGATTCTCTACCTCCAGGAGACTACTCGGTATTTGGGAATTTGCATACCACACAAAGTCAATTAGTGAACTCGGGGATAAACTATTTTACTGTAGTGGGGGATGGAATTTCTCTCTTAATGCGGCCTGATACCACTGACGTCCCCACTGGATGGACATTTCATCCCCTTGTTAAGGTGGTAAATCCTTTACCTGATTTACAAGAGAATTTACACTTTACTCTAAGAACAGAAGATTCCCTCTACCTTGATACCACATTTTCTATGGATTCTAATGAAGTGGATTCTTTCCCCCTCGAGGCAACCGCATATAATCCTACTACCCTTTCTGGAAAACTAATTCTGCCAACCAATGACACTATCAAAAAAGATATAACTTTGAATGTAATGGGAGGGATTATCTCCCTTTCCGTCTCAGCCCCGGATATTGTGAACTTAAAGCCATTCGCTGTCAAGAGCGAAGTGAAGAACCTTTCTATGGTAACCCAAGAGGTAGTCTTGAAGAAGTCCCTGCCAACTAATTTAATCATTGATACCCTTCAAGTTCCTGCTGGTGAGATAATTACCACTCTGGATTCTTTATGTATAACCAGGTCTGAGACATTGGAAGTGGTTGCATCCGGAGGGTTTGACGAGATTAGAAAGGAACTGCCAATTAATTTTGGTATCAAAAGTGAGGTTTCCCTGAATCCCGAGTATCAGGTTGGACCAGATTCAGTTGAGATGTCTGGTATTATCAAAAATGATGGGAGTTATCCTCTAAAACTGAAAGCTCTCTTCTGCCTTATGGATAGTGAATCCTCAAGGAAGAGCAGAGAAACCCTGCTTCTTCCAGATGCACGGCGGGTCGGAAAGGAGCTCTCCTTTACTGAATTTGTTGAAAAAGTTGCCATGGCAGATATTGATACTTCCTTATCCTACATTTATCTAACTCCAGGAAAGTTAGATACAATACCCATTATGTTTGACTTCCATCAATCGGGGGACTACCAGATGAAAGGATACCTTTTTACAGATTCTATTTCACTTCTTCTGGATTCTGCTTCTTCCTCGGTGAAAATTATCCCCAATGCTTTGGTATCCGTTGATTCAATGATTCTCTCAGAAAATTGTGACTCTATAGGTTCTGTTCCCCTTTCAGTTCTCATAAGTAACGAATCCTATAATTCCTTTTTCGGTTCTTTAACCCTGAGTTCCTCCGTTTGCTATCTCGATACAACTGTAGAGATTTTCCCTCTCGCGGAGGATACAATTATCTTCTCTTTACAAGATCCTGTAAGTGAAGGGAGACAGAAATTTATTGCTTCTTTAAAGGAAGGTGGTAGAGTGCTGAATGAAAAAAAGACAGATTTGAATTTCCGACCTATTTACCAGTTTGATTCATTACCTGATGAACTGAATTTTTCCATTGGAGATACAGGTTCTCTGGCTATATCAGTGAGAAATATTGGTAATGGAAAAGGAGAAAGAAGAGTTTCTGCAAAGTGGGTGGATGTAATCAATATAGACCAGGTTTCCGTTCTTAAACCTGGATCACTTTCCGTATTTAAACAGGTTTTCTCTATCCCTCTGGATATGTCTGGGGGAGAATATTACTGTGAAGTTGGGGTCTTTGATGGAATCTATCCCGAGGTGGATACATTTTTCCCTGTCAGAATAAACGGTGCTGCAATAATAGCCCGGGATTCTCTCGATCAACCGGTCTATCAAAATGGTGATATGGCAGAGCTTTCAATAATCGTTGAGAATCAGGCAATGTGGAGTGGAAATCTCGAGGCTTCTATCCAGTATGGGAGATTTTCTTCTGATACTTCTTTCATCCTGGGTGGAATGGAGAAGGGAATCTGTAATGAGATGGAATATCGCGATACCTTATTCTTTGATGGAGGAGGAATCTACATGGCTGATCCTATATCAACAACTGGCTATGATTCAATAAAGGTAAACCGGGATGTCTCCTCCGATTCACTTATCTTCAATTTTAGATCGGATTCTGTGATTGGAGAGGGGGATTGGACGTCCCTTGATGACGGAATAACTTACCCAATTCGTAAATGGATGCAAATCATGATTAAGAATGAATCAGTGGATACTGAGTGGGTGAATTCTCTATCCCTTCATTTCAACCCTTTAGATTCCGTCATTCTGGATTCCTTCCCGCTTCAGAGGGAGATGGTGCATTTTATGATTCCTGTAGATTCTTCCCAGAAAAAGCTTGGATGGGGTATTTACCATCCCTCTGGCAGATCTATCATCCTCGATGAGAGATATATCTTTGTAGAAGATGATTCTCTTACTATCTTTACTGATAAAGGGCGATATGAACTCCTGGACACTGTAAACGTAACTTTATGGAAATACTTCCCTGGCATAAACTATGATTTCCACTATAGCGTCTACTTTTCACCATCTGAAATCCTTGAGGATAGTTTTGCTCTTTTCAGTGATACCTCGGAATTCTCCTTTGAAGTTCCTGATTGGTCGAGATCGGGGACTTATTCTATTGACTATTGGGTTGTGGACGGGAATACAAAAGCAAATCAAACCCTGGATGACATATCCATACCTTTAAAGGGGAAGAGAATATCCCCTGCAATGCAATGGGTCCTCGGAAAACCAGAAAGAATAAGCCCTGATTCTGCATTTATAACTGGAAGCCGCTACTTTGATGTTGATGGAATTACCGTTTACTTTAAAAAATCTCTAATGGATGCAAACCTCTACAAACTGGGTGACACAGCAAGAATATGGATGGATATCTCCTCGGATGTGGATCTAAATTGTTCCCTTATCCTTTCCTCCACGTGTTCAGTCAAGGATACTGCTCGGCTTTTGCTTCATAATGGGATTCCTAACCAATATGAATTTGAATATTTAATCAGCGGAATGTCTCGAGGGAAAAATGAGTTGTACCTGCAAATAATGAAGGACTGGATGAGCCTTGCAGGTGAGGTTCTCTACTTTGATGTGGACATACCTGATTCAACTGCGCCTCTAATTTCAATCCTTGAAGAACCTTCCAATACCTATTCCAGTAGTAAGTTGCATAGGGTAAAGGCTCGTATATGGAATCCAGATTCTACCGATACGCCGTTTTACGATACCCTCTATTATCGATTAATTTCTGGAGGGGGAACAGATTGGCAACCTCTACTTCCTAATTCAATAAAAGGGGATACTCATCAGTATTTCATTCCTTCCCAGGCAAATGGTTCGCTACTCCAGTTCCATATTGTGGTTCAGGATTCCTTTGGGAATCTTGCAAGGTACCCTGAGGAAGGAGAAGATGAATTCTGGGTCCTTTCAGCAATGAAACCCACCTGGAGTGAACTCATATACACCCGGGATACCTCTGTTCTCCTCTCATGGAATCCACCTGAGGAATTACTCTCCTATCATTGTAATTTGGTATCAGATACAGTTCCCCTTGGTAACAGAATTGTTGCGACGAGGTTTATACCCCAGTGTATCCCTGCAAGATTAAATAAATTTGGAATCAAATTCGAAAGACTTCCAATTATCCAGAATGGTACTCCTCTCCATAGAGTAAAGAAAAGAGATGCTCCTTACCCAACTCTTGATACAATAATTGTACATTTATATCAAGTTGAAGATACTCTTCCCATGAGTGAAATAAACTCTTTCACATTTACAAGAGATATAAAAGGATGGGAAGAATTCGATCTACCTGGTACACTAATACCTGAAGAGGGCCTCTTTTTCGGAGTCAGTGGGCCTTCCGATATTGGTGTTATCTTCGATGGTTTTGGTAGGGGATTTCACACAGCGCTATATTCTGATAATTCCTGGACTCAAAGTAGCCAGGGTGAAGCTTTGACTCAGGCTTCATTAACTTATCTACCAACTCAAAGAAAAAGGCAATCTCAAGACCTCTCTTTTGATCTATACCGCTCCCTTGAAGATTCAAATTGGGCAAAGATCGCTTCTGATGTCTCTGATACAATTTACAGGGATGCAACAGTAGAGGAGAATAGGAAATATTTCTATAAAATCCAGGCTCTATTTAGCAATCCTGTTAAATCCTTTTTCTCATCTCTCAGGAATGTTTTTATAGACCTGAAACCTCCTATTCTGGATACAGTTTTTATTAAAGCCGATTATGGAGAAGATCTACTTATTTGTGCAACATTCAAAGATACATCAGGAATCCAATGGGATTCTCTGGGCTATCAGGTGAATGATTCCATTTACCTTACAGGGGAGGATAGTTCTTATAAGAATGAGCATTACTTCTCCATTCACTCTGCCGGGGATACTCTTTCCTATTTCTTCAAAGCTTCTGATTCCTCCCTTATTGGAAATTATGCAAGATATCCTGATTCGGGCTTCTACAATTGGCGAAGTCCTTCAATAGTTCCTGAAGAGAAATATCCCAGCTCCACTTATCTTGCTAATTTGCCGCAGAATCCTATCACAGGAAGGGTAGTCATTAAATACGCCCTTTCTGAAAAGAGTAATGTTAGAATCGTTCTCTACGATGTTCTTGGGCGGAAGATAAAAACTCTGATAGATAAAAAGCAGGGGAGAGGTTATTATTCAGTCCCTCTGACCTCTGAAAAAATGCCCCAAGGTGTTTATTTCCTAAGGATGACAACAGGGGATTACAAAAGGACTTTGAAGTTGGTAAAATTGTTGTAAAATTTGCTATATTAAACCTTTTATCCATTATTTCTAAAATAAGAAACGCATTTCTTGACATTTTGGATTTAATGCGTATAATAATAAAAAATAATCTAACATAAGCCAGAAGGTTTAAAAGGAGGAACGATGAATAAGGTAAAGTATTT
>JGI24025J20009_10003464_pt1 | contig 10729 bp, 7 predicted proteins | sample Cruoilmetagenom3_FD_20009 | JGI IMG/M metagenome (IMG submission 20009) | reverse complement strand
ATCACCACCGGTGCCCAGAATGACCTGGAGAGGGCTACCAAGATTGCCCGCCAGATGGTCACCGAATACGGGATGAGTGATACCTTAGGTCCGGTAACCTTAGGAAGAAAGGAACACCAGATCTTCTTAGGTAGAGACCTCTCTGAACAAAAAGACTACAGTGAAGAGATTGCCAATAAGATCGATAAAGAAGTGAGAAAGATTATCGAAAGTGCCTATAGTAGAGCTAAAGAGATTCTGACTAAAAACAAACGGAAACTGAAGAAGATTGCGAAAAACCTGATCGAGAGGGAGACCCTGGAGGGGAAAGATCTGGATATGCTATTGAATGGAGCCAAGCTGGCGAGTTTGGTAAAGTAAAAGTAAAATTATAAAATATAAAAATCCTGCTTATATTTAATAAGCAGGATTTTTTAAACATTAAAGCGATAACCCGAACCCCAAAGAGTCTCTATATACTGGGGATTTTGCGGATCTTTTTCAATTTTATCTCGTATTTTTTTAATATGAACTGCGATTGTGGAAATATCTCCATAAGAATTATTCCCCCAAATCCGATCATAAATGGTCTCTTTGTTAAAAACAATATTTGGATTAGATGCCAGGAAGTTTAATATATCAAATTCCTTGGTTGTTAAAACAATTTTATTTCCCCTTAGATAAACCTGACGGGCAGTCTGGTTAATGATTAGATCTTTTATATGAATTTCTTTGCCCGTCTCACCATGTTGACCGGTAAGCNGCTCAAACCGGGACAAGTGGGCTTTTACCCGNGCGACAAGCTCACTCGGGCTAAACGGTTTACTGATATAATCATCAGCTCCCAAGCCTAGACCACGAATTTTATCAATATCCTCTCCTTTGGCTGAAATAATGAGGATTGGGATATTCTTTACCTTTCTAATCTTCTTGCAAATATCAAACCCGTCCATATCAGGCAGCATCAAATCGAGCAGAATAAGATCGTAGTTATTTTCCAAGGCTTGAGCCAGCCCTTCTCTACCATTGTTTTCAATGCTAACTTGAAAACCATCAATTTCCAGATAATCCCTCTCCAATTCAGCGATGCTTTGCTGGTCTTCAATAATTAATATTTTTTTCATAGTTACTCCTCCGCTTTTATCATTTTCGAAAAATTACGATTTTTCTTTAATGTAAAGTAAATACTGGTTCCTTTTCCTTCCTGACTTTTTGCCCAAATTCTACCTTCATGACTGGTAATTATTTTTTTTGCTATATAAAGACCTAAACCGGATCCGCTCGAATTAATAGAACGGGCTTTATCGGCTTTATAAAAACGTTCAAAAATATTATCCAATGCGTTTTTTGAAATACCTTGTCCATTGTCATGAATTTCTATTTGAGCAGTTTCTTCTTTTTCAGTTAATCGAATAGTAATTGTCGGATTGATATTTGCTTTATGATTGACAGCATTATTAATGACATTCAAAATGACTCTTTTTGCCTTTTCTCTATCAACATAGACCTTTTCCTGTTCATTATAATCAGCAAAAAATTTTAAAGTAATACCTTTTTCCGACAAATAAAACTTCAATTCTTCATAACAATCGGTTAAATAGGCTTTGATATCAACCGGTACAAAATTTAAAGGGAGTTCTTTTAAGTCTAATTCGGACAATAAAAACAACTCATTGATCAAACTTTCCATATTTACAGTATTTTGATATATGGTTTTAAGATATTTGTCTTTTTTCTCTTTTGAAGTAGGTATACCATCCATAATGCCTTCAATGTATCCTTTTATGGTGGTAATGGGAGTTTTCAGATCATGGGATATATTGGAAATCAATTCGTTGCGGTTATCTTCGTATTTTTTTTTATTTTCTCGGTTTCTTTTAATTGTTTTCTGGCTTCTTCAAAGGTTCGCGATAAATCTCCAATTTCATCTTTCCGGTTAGTATTGATTTTAAAACTAAAATTTCCTTTTCTGATCTGCAGTGCAGCATTTTTTAATTGAGTGAGCGGCTTAACAATATTCCTCGAAAGCACATAAGTCATTATAATGCTGATAATAATAATAGCGATTAGAAAAAAAACGAGAATGAAGAATACGGAGTAGCGAAATTGTGTGATATCTTCCAGAGTTGATGTGATATCACTGACAATCAGCACATCTCCTTTAGATTCATCAGGAAAACGAAAACTTATCTTTTCCATATATATATTTTCACTATAATCAATAGTTTTCTTTTCCGGAAAAGAACTAATTTTATCATCTATGTCTTCACTTTTAATTCCAAAACCTGTCAGTAAAGGAGAATAATATAATATTTCATTATTTTTTCGAACAATAATTGTAGTGTTAGATTCATTCATAAAAGAATTCATTTGTTCAATATATTTTATATTTTGCAACACGCTTGGATTTTCTTTTATGATATTGCTTATAAACCTACTTGTCATGAATAATTCTCTTTTCAGGATATCAGGCGGCACTCTTTTTTCTGTTTCTCTTTCAAACTTATTGGGTGGAATACTAAATCTTGAAATATTCTGGTAATTCCTGCCGATAAGTATGCTAACAATAATCAATAAAATTATTGTAACGATAATCGTAATAAAATTTGAAAGCCATAGTTGTTTTCTAATAATCATTTTTTAATATCATCCATTCATTTTTGCTTTTAAATAATTAACTAATATTAAATAAAAGTGATTGCTCTTCCTATTTAATCGTCTTCACTCTACCCTAAAAAATTTTAAATTAATCTTATTGTATTATAATGTATGTTTCTAAAAATACTATTAAAAATTTATTAAAAATTTATTAATTTCAAATTAAAAGATGATAACTTGACAAGGAAATAAATACTGGTATTTCCATGTGTTTGTAAAATATTTTCTATTTTCTTTTTTATTTATTTTATTTAAAATGTCAAACATCAAACAATAACAAATATGAATCAAATTACTTATCAATTTAATATCTATTTAAAGGTTTTTGGTTATATTTAATAACTTTTTATTGGCTATTTTTAGTTTTTATGAAATATTATTCTAATTAATATATATTTTACTATTACTATCACAATTGTTCAAATATGACCTATTTTAAAAAGAGATTTCCCATAATACATAACATATTTCTAATCAGAAATAGCCCGCCGCTCTTTCTCAAACGGATAATTTTTATCTTCATCAAATCTCCCAAAAGGAAATGATTTGATATTCTATGCACCAATCAGTATAATATATTTCATATACCCAGGTAAATGAACAATTAAAAAGTAGAAAGGATGAAAAAATGAAAATACCACAAAACATTCAAGAAATATTTAACGAAGACAATGCCGTTGCTTTCGGCACAGCAACCTCGGACGGAAACCCGAATATTAATATGGTCGGCGTAAAAAAATTACAAGATGACGAGACCATTATATTGGCAGATAATTATTTTAATAAAACCTTTGCTAATATCCAAAAAAATAACAAGGGTACTATTTTAACTAAAAGAGCTAAAGATAAGCTCTGGTATCAGCTTAAAGGAACATATGAATATATTAACAAAGGTCCGGAATATGAAGAATTGAAACAATGGGCAAAATCTGTTAAAGAGAACCTTCCGGCCAAAGGAATGATCATTTTTAAAGTAAAGGAAATCTATAACTGCATTTCCGGCCTTAATGCGGGAAATCCAATTAAATAATAATATTTTTATCGATTAAATAACATAAAAGTCCCCCTTTCAGCAATAAAGGAGGACTTTTATGTTATTTTTAAATTGTAAGTTAAGTTTACTTCTTTTTGCTAAATTTCTGACTTATATCATCTAAGAAAGTATAAAAAATAGGAACAATGATTAAAGATAAAAAGGTGGATGAACTCAAACCCCCGATAATTGTAATCGCCATAGGTGCCCGAAGCTCCGAGCCTTCTCCAATACTTATTGCCATTGGAACCAGGGCAAGGACTGTTGTAAACATGGTCATCAAAATAGGTCTTAGACGGGTTTCCCCTCCTAAAATAATAGCTTCATTCCTTTCCATTCCCTTTTTCCGAAGTTTATTGATATAATCAACCAAAACTATGCTGTTGTTAACTACAATCCCTACCAGCATAATAATACCAATATAGGAAAGCACGTTTAAACTTTTATCTGCCAGTAACAATCCCATGATAACTCCTATCAAGGAAAAAGGAACAGAAAACATGACTGCAAGGGGCATTAAAAGAGATTCAAATTGAGCAGCAATAATCATGTAAACCAGGATGATGGATAAAACCAATGCCTGGGCAAGTTGCATAAATGATTCTTGCATTTCTTTATTTTGTCCGACAAATTCATAACGGTAATCCTCGGGCAATTTTAATTTTTCTAATTTCTGCTTGGCATCCTGAATCACTTTACCCAAAAAACGCTCACTGATATTTCCGGAAACATTTATTATTCGCTGCTGATTTTCACGGTCAATCCCTTTTGGTCCCGAATCCACAATCACTTCTGCAATTTCTTTTAGCGGAATCTGCAAACCAACATTGGAACTTATTAAAAGATTTTCTACTTCTTCGATACTGTTTCTATCTTCTTCGTCCAGCCTTATCCGAATATCAATTTGGTCCCCTTCTTCCTGGTATAGACTAACAACTCTTCCCAAAAGAGCATCCTGAACGGTTGATGCAATCTGAGCAGTATTTAAACCGTAAAGATTTGCTTTTCCCCTGTCGATATTTACGTGTAATTCGGGACGAATATCTTCCACGCTGCTTTCCAAATCATAGATACCTTCCACCTCAGCAGTTAGTTCTATTACACGATTTGCAATCCTTTCCAATTCATCCGGTGAATCTCCTGAAATTTTTATTTCTAAATCAGATCCCGAAGAAAATGAAAAACCCTGTTGTGAAAATTTTATTTGTGCATCTGGATAGGTGCCAATTTTTTGTCTTAAATCATTGATGATTTGAGACATGTTTCTTTTTCTCTGATTCTGTTCCACCAGATTAACCATAATAGTACCGCTATTGCCTCCACCACCACTAAAACCCATTCCGCCTGAACCTTCTCCTGCGGTAGTCAGCACACTTTTTATTTCGGGAATTTTTGATACAATTTTCTCCACTTCGCTCACAATTTCCCTGGTAGTTTCAAGATTCGTCCCGGTAGGTAAAGTGATACTGATATTAAATTGCCCCTGGTCACTAGAAGGAAGGAATTCTGTTCCAACAAAGGGTATAAGCAGGATTGAACCTGCAAAAATAACGACTGCTAGAATGAATACAATAATTCGATGTTTTAAAGACCAGGTAATCAAACTGGCATATTCTTCTCTCACAAAATTAAATATTTTTCCGCCATGCCCTAAAGAATCCTGAATCAGTCTTCCTTTTGCATCTGATTGACTCTCTGTTTTTACTCTAAAACGTAAAATTTTTGAAGAAAGCATTGGCACCAAAGTCAATGCTACCAATAGGGACGTTAGAAGAGAGAAGGTAATCGTATAACCCATGGGTCTGAATAATTCGCTGGCAATTCCCTGAACATATAATATGGGAAAGAAAACTGCAATAGTAGTAAATGTAGAGGCAGAAATTGCAGTACCAACTTCACTTGCGCCCAAACAGGCCGATTTTTTCACATCTGTACCTATTTCCCTGTACCTAAATATATTTTCCAAAACAACGATGGAATTGTCTACCATCATACCTATTCCCAAAGCTAAACCACCTAAAGTCATCATATTTAAGGTTAAATTCGAAAAATATAAGAGAGTGAAAGTAAAAATCAAAGAAATAGGTATGGCAAAACTAATAATTAATGTACTACTCAAATTGCCCAGAAAAAACAATAGAACAAATACCGCAATAATCGCCCCGTATAAAGCTACCCATCCCACTTGTGATATGGTTTTTTGAATAAAATCAGAAGAATCAAAAACCGGAGTAATAGATATATCATCAGGTAATAATTTTTGAATGGCTTTCAGTTCTTTAAATACTCTTCTGGCCACCGTAACGGTATTCTTGCCTGATTCTTTCTGTAAACTCACCATGATACCTGGTTTTCCGTTAACATAGGTTATTGAATTTCTATCCTTGAAGGTATCTTCAACTTTTGCAATATCACTTAGATATATTTGTTTTCCTCGAATATTCGAGATTAACACTTGCTCTATTTCCTGAATACTTTCAAATCTTCCCAAGGTCCTGACAAGAAAATTAATCGTACCTTCCCGTAAAGTTCCAGCCGGTAAATTGATATTTTCACCGGCCAAAGCAGCAGCAACCTGACCAAAGCTCAACTGGTTGGAACGAAGCTTTTCATTGTCAATGGAAATTAATATTTGCCTACTCAAACCTCCGTTTATCGAAACACTGGCAACCTCTTCTAATCTTTCCAGTCGGGGCTTTATTATATCTTCCGCATATTCCTGTAATTTTTGTAAATCTCTCTCCTCCGAATCCACTCCTAAAACCAAAATCGGCATCAGGGAAGGATCAAATTTGATAATGATTGGATCACTGGCATCATCAGGAAGATATCCCTTAACCTGATCAATCTTTTCCCGAATATTTATTGCGCTCATATCCATATCGGTTCCCCAGTTAAATTCCATCAAAACAACAGAACTTCCTTCCCGGGAAAAGGAGGATATTTTCTTCACACCCTGAATAGTACCAATGGCTTCTTCCAGAGGAATTGTCACCATGTTCTCTATTTCCTGAGGAGCCACACCTGGATATGAAACCATGATAGCAGACATGGGGAAAGAAAGATCAGGCAATAAATCCAAACCTAAATTCTGGGATGAAATAAGACCTATCAGAATTAATCCGATAAAAAGCATTAAAATGGTAACTGGTCGCTTAACCGAAAAATCAGGTAAATTCAATTCTATTCCTCCTTGTCCAGCACGTTTACTTTTACTCCGACCTCCAGCTCCTGGTTACCGAGTACGACAATTTCTTCTCCTTCTGATAGTCCTTCCAATATCTCCACGCGTTCGTCCTGAATAATGCCTAAAACGACTTCTTTTTGTCTGGCTATTTCCTCTTCAATCACATAAACATATATTCCGTCCTTTTTTCTGGTCAAGGCACTGGAAGGAATGATTAGTGCACCCTGGTTGGTTTTTACATGAACATTCCCCCGGGCAAAAACGCCAACAGGAATATCCACTACCGGTTGAAGTATTTCAATTTTTACTTCCAATGTTTTACTGATTTGATCGACGGCCACGCCTTTGGAAACAACTTCACCCTGAAATTTTTCTTCCGGAAAAGCATCAATTTCAAGACTTACTTTCTGACCTTCTTTTACTTTAGAAATATCTTTCTCTGAAATTCCTACTTTAACAAATATCCTGCTTGTATCTATGATGGATAATAAAGGCATGGAAGGAGCGATCATCTCGCCGGAACTAACGGTAATAGAAGTCACTTTACCGCTAATAGGAGCAGTAATCTGCGTATTTTTCAATTGATATTTTGCCATATCCAAAGCTGCCTTGGTCTGTCTTACCTGAGCTTCAACTGATTTTATATCTTCTTGCGTTGCACCCTCTATGACCATTTTATAACTTTCCTGAGCTGATTTATACTGCACATCTGCAATTTCATATTGATTTTTTGCCTGTTCATATTGTTGTTCGGATATTGCCTTTTCGGAAAAAAGTTTTTTCATTCTCTGATAATTTTCCTCTGCACTATCCCGATTAATTTTAGCTTGAAGTACGGCTGATTCTGCCTGCTTGATTTCTTGAGGACGTGCACCTGATTTGATTTTATCATAGGAAGCCTGGACAGAATCCAGCGTTGCCTGAGCTTGCGCTACCTGAATTTTAATCTGTTCATCACCCAGAACAATAAGAGTATCTCCTTTATTGACTTCTTCGCCATTTTGTACTTTGACTTTTTTAGCTTGCCCCATTATTTCAGAAGTTACCCTTACCGTTTCATTAGCTTCCACTACACCGGTAACCTTTAAAAAAGAATTAACTTCCCCTTTTTCCACTAAAGCAGTTCTTACGGGAATAATGGTTTCCTCTTTTATTTGCGATTTCTGTATTTCTTCCTGCTGTTTTTCATTTAATTTATTAACAACACGAAATGCTAATAAACCAATAATCGCAATGAGCAAAAAGATGACAAAAACCGTTCTTTTCTTAATTTTCATAAAATATTTCCTTTCTGTTCTAGTAAATTAACTTTTTTTCTTTTAAATATATAATGTTTATAATCCAAAAAGTAAACAAAATATAATCATTTAATAATCTTTGTACCTGAATAATAAAAATAAACAAGCATGAAATGGTTATTCTATACATTTATACATTTATCAATTTTTTAATTAACTGTTCCCATTGCTTTAATCAGGGCAGCACGATTGATATTAAAATTATAAAGAGCGTTTAAATAATTGGTCTCGGCCTCAATGAGGGTACTTTGGGCATCAATCACTTCGGTATTTGTTGCAATTCCTTCATTATATTTTACCTGGGCAATGCGAAAACTTTCCTGGGAATTTTTTATGCCTTCTTCAACTACCTTAATTAATTTTTCCGCTTCTTTCATATTCAAATAAGCAGAACGCACTTCAAACTCGATTAATTGCCGCACTTGCTTTTCGCTTTGCTCAACCTGAGCAAGGTTTATCTCCGCTTGTTCGATCTTGGCTTTGTTAACACCACCATCCAGGAGAGAATATTCTGCTACGATTGTAGCCTGCCAGCCAACGATTCCCGACTCAGCATTCAATATTACCTGCGGCTTTCTATTGCTTTTGGCTATAACAACCATTTCTTCCATAATCCTTCTTTGCTGGATAATATCCATGATTTCAATTCGATTCTCTCCAGCCTGAATTAATGCCTGCTCCAGATTAATTTTGCAGGGTTCATATGATAAATGATTTTCCAATATCAATTCGGTATTTAGATCAATCCCCATAATAGAATTAAGATTATACATCGTCAGTTCATAACCATTTTCTGCCTTGATTAGATTATGCTCAAGATTGGATAACTGTGACTTAATGCGATTCAGATCTATCGGGGCAATCATTCCTTCTTTTAGCAATGATTCTGATGATCCCAGGTGAACTTGCATTTGCTTGACTGCCTGAGCACTTACTTTTTTCATCCCTTCAGCTTGTAAGATTTGGCAGTAGGCCTCAGTAATTTTATAAATAATTTCCTGTTTTTCTTTCTCCAGGTCATTCAAAGAAATTTGCTTATTGGCTTCCGCCTGATCAATTAAGGATGTTAATTTACCTCCGCTATAAAGAATTTTTGTTGCACTTATGGAGATTATCGGAACACCTTCACCAAGGGAAAAAAGATCACTGTAATCACCTGCTTCCATATCTTCCTCATCAAGAGTCTCACTCATCTGAAGGTAACCACCTCGAAATTTCATATTCAATTTTTTTGCTCCCTCAGCTTCTCTAACCTGAGCCTGGCTTGCATCTACCGTTGTTTTAGTTATTTTATAGCCTATATTATTTTCCAAAGCAATTTGAATGCTCTTTTCCAGGTTTAATTTTATTGGAGAGGAGGTTGCAAATACAAATACTTGACTTGTTAATAAAATAATTAATCCCAAGATAAGTATAAAAAATAATTTCCCTAAAAAATGACCTTTTTTTAATCTCATTTTTACCACTCCTTATTTCTTTTTTTCATTAAAACCATAATCCATGGTTTTTGACATATCTTCTAAATTTCCTTATTAATCCATTTTCTCCGGACAAAAAACGCTATGTTTAATGCTATGGTATTTTATTGAAAAAGTCAACACCTCAATTTTATCAATCAGCATCGAGTCAAGAAAAAAGTATACTTTTCTTTCTTAAAATACCCCTTTAAAGTTTACAGTGACGTTTTATAATATCACATATTAAATATTGTGTCCCTCATGAAAACAAAAAAGTATAAAATCTCAGAAAAGTAGAGAAATTATACATAAATGATTTATTACTTAATTCCCGTCTAAAGCGTCTAAAAGAGCTTTGGAGAGCACACGAAAAAGCATATCTTTTACTAAATTAGCGGCCAAAATGATGGAACAGAAATGTTATTCTATATGTAAACCTTAAAAAAACAAAAAAATACCCCTTAATTTAGCATAAGGTCATAAAATTTATAATAAAGCACAGCAATATACCCAATATAATTGGTTAGCAATTAATGATCTGCAATTAAATGATTATTTTTTGTTTTTAAATTTTTTTAATTGCTTATGCGTACTATGCTTTGTATTTAAAAGAAATATCTAATTTTGTTCTATAAATCAGCCTACCATCTTTTTCACTTTTGATATCCAATTTGTTAACTTCAGCTATTCTGATTTCCTGCACCGATTTGGCAGCTGTTTCCAAAGCAACTCTTGCTGCATCTTCCCATGATTTTTCACTGGTTCCCACAATTTCGATAATCTTGTATATGCTTCCCATATTGCACCTCCTTTTTTGGTTTTACATTATCAAATATTTAATAACAATCATTTCCAATTTTATTTACTCATTCAATTAATTTTATTTTAAAGAAATTATATACTTCATATATGATACATTCATTATAAGTTTAGAAAATCCTTTTTTTTATTAAAAAAACCTAAAAAATATTATTTTAAAGGTTAAATTCATAATCAAAATATGAATACCTTTTTTCCAAAATTAAAAACTGATAAAATTTGCATCAATAAAATATCTTTTTATAGCCAATACATGGTTTAGTTTTTTTTATACCACTTTACCTTCCCGTATTTAATG
>JGI24025J20009_10003463_pt1 | contig 10733 bp, 11 predicted proteins | sample Cruoilmetagenom3_FD_20009 | JGI IMG/M metagenome (IMG submission 20009) | reverse complement strand
AAGATTTGAACAGTAAGAATGTGTAAGGTCTTTCTAACTCTGTTTTATCTACTGATGATGTCGCCATGTGCTTAACACCTAATCATTATATGTTGTGTTCTGTCTGCTCTAAATGTTTTGCGTGTAGTGAGAACACCCGAAAGGTATATTCGAAATTATCCTCTAACACCTCAACTAACTCTTTCAACCATTCTTCCACGGGTGGAATTTTAATTCTAGCCTTTCTGGACTTCCGTTTCATTTTCTTTTTCGCCTCTTCCTAAGTGATATAACTCGTCGAGCGTTTCTTGGCGCGTCTCAACAGTTGCTTTCTCATTTTGGACTCATGTTGCAGTTCCTTTATCATTAAATCTCTCAATTTCAAATCGAAAAATTCCGCTTGTTCCTCAACAAGTTTTCGCCATTTTTTTCGCTCTCGTTTAGACGGCGTTTTTTCCATCTCCTTTCTTTAGTTTTGTTGCTCTTCTTTCGTTAGTCCATCTGTGAATCCAATCATATATCAAGAAGGCTAAAAAAACCAGCAGAACAAAAGCACCCATGACACCTTGAAAATCAACCATTTTAAGTTTCACACTCTCATACTTTCGAGACAGCTTGCATGATAGTACCTGTTGCCTGTGCAGTTGCGGATCACTACATCTCCTATTTTGAAGGGTTCATGACAACTTTTCGATGCACATTCAAATTTTTGGTGATGTTGCTTTTCAAGCGCGCGCGCGCGCTAAAATGAAAAGAGAGAAAATAAAAGGAGGTGACCGTATTGTGGAAAGTGAAGCTGATAAAATGGCTACCACGAATGGTTTTAGCAAGTCTGTTTATCGCAAGTGTTATAGTGCCATTCGAAAGTCGTTATCCGTGGGGCATAGAATACTGGTAGACTGGGTTGACAGCTTTTCCGCTTTGCTACTGCTGTTCTCGCTGTATATTCTCTTTGATTACTTGCTTCCGATGTCAACGTTCTTTCTAGGTTCCATCAGCCCAGTTTACGTTTATTCATGGCTTATCTTATGGGCGACCATTGCTGTACTGTTAGCAAACCGTGAGATTAAACGCAGAAGCAAAACCGTAACAGGCCCAAAATGGTTCCATAACCCTAACGCTATCAACGAATACCTTGAGCTTATGAAGGATTCTGTCAAGGATGAATAAAACAGCCCCAATTTACTCCCCTTTTTTGCGATGTGTTATATGTCCATATCGAATCCCTTTTCGCTAGTTTAGTTGGTCTAACGCTCAACAATAATATGGTTTGGAATGAGAACCCCCACAGGCGGCAAACTTGCAATGTGCATGCATATTTCATGTTTTTGTGGATGAGGACACGTAGCCCTCAAGAATTTGAGCATTAAGTCGGGGCCAGTTGGATTAGGATCCATCAGCAAGCCGAGCTTGGTTATTCTTTCTCCTTTTGTAAAGACCCTTGAAAAATAGTCGAAACATGCTCTCGCGTAGGGACATTTAAAGGGCTTCACTTTCAAGGTCGAACCATTCTCTGTTTCGATTTTGCCCATTCTAGACATCCAACACCTGACCATTATTTGACACCTCGCTTTCCCATCTTCTCTTCAACCTTTTTGCCAAGGTTGCCAAGCTTGCCAAGGTCGGGGGAGGACCCCCCTAAATTATTTTGAGCTTTTTCTATAGGTTTCTCTGGAATTTTTTTGGGGGGGTCTTCTGTAGGCTTGGTAACCTTGGTAACCTTGGCAACATTCAAAATTTTGTAGGCTTGAACAAGTTTAGGTGTTGGATATAACCCTCTTCCAGACTTCACCATTTTCTCGTTTGAAAGCACAGCCAACAAAGGTCTAAGTTGGTTCCTCTCAGCTAAACCGAATTTAGTCATCAACTGGTCTCTGGTTACCCTTCCCTGCAACACAATGAACTTGAAGATGTTTTCAATTGCCCCTTTGTCTAGGGTGCCTTCAGTTTTAGAGATAATGGTGTTGATTATGAAGTCCACATCTTCCTGGGTTAAAAGCTCATATTTTGTTTCTTGCGCTAACGTGTTTAATCCCGCTTTGCTGTATTCGTCCTTGAGGAAGCCTACTATGGCGTTCACATGATCCTCCGTCACAGTTACCGTGTTAAAGTTTTCCGTTGAAAGCGTTAAGTAAGCTAAGGCTGCAGATAACCGTGCTAACTTCCATTTCAAATCTATGCTTGCAATAGGAATCATTCCACAGAAGAAGGTGTTGTAAAGATTCGTTGCCTCAGAAAGAAGTGTTGTAACTGCCTTGTCTGTAAACTGTATCTCCGCTAGGTTGCTCCAACACCATTTTAATGCTTCTCCCAGAATTTCCAGGTCTTTATCATAGTTTCCCTTAAATTTCACGTTTATCTGTTCAGCTTTAACATCTCTTTGATCAGCAAAAACTGCAAGGTCCAGCCTTGCTATGCTTGTCTTGTCAAGGATTGTGGTTAAGGCTTGGCATGGATAAAGAAAGTTGGCTAGGCTCTTCGTTGTATATTTGTCAGCTTCACGATCCACTGCATTGGCAATCTTAATTTGGCGTGTCCTTGCGTACGCACTGTTTTTAGCAGCCTTCGCAATAGTGACTACTCCACTACGTTCAGCCTCTGCAAGAACACACCAATTTGAAAGGCTAAGTTTATGCGCTCCATCAACTGCCAAAAGCTTTCCGTCACAGAGAACAAGAAAGCCCCAATCTACAAACCAGCCTTCCTTTTCAATCTGTGTAGCTGTGCCTGTTAAACCAACCGTGCTAGCGGTCTCCGCTGTAATTAACATCCCCGTTTTAAGTAGAGCTATCATTTTCCGTATGGTTTCGCTTTTCGCCGTTGTTGTGTCTCCGCAAAGCATAACGTTACCCCATCCTTTCTGTAGCTCCCCGTTGAAACGAATCCACGTAGGCGTGAAGTACCCCAGCAAGGCAGCTTCAGCTAGGTTGCGTCTCTCAACAATCTGGCTATACTTCTCAAAATTATCGAGAATCCAATTAAGTCGTTGCTCAACATTTTTATCTTGAAACTTCGCCTTGAGAATGCTCAACTTTTCAACGTCAAAAAGGTGCACTTCCTCAGGGAAATCCACTTTATAAGCTAAAAGCGTGGTTTTCTGCGTTTTAGGGTTAGGCAACGCTACCCCTTCAACTCGGATGAGGCTGCTTGGCTGAAATGTCATAGGGTTATCCGAAGTGATGTAGATGTCATAAGCCTTATATTCAAAGCCTCTTTCGTCAACGATTTTTTCGCCGCGCTTCTCAAGTGTGAAAACTGGAGGCCTAACTCTTATTCGGTAAACTGAACGCCAAGTCTTGTCTTCAACATATATGTTTTTCAATCCAAGTCTTCTGTTTAATCGCCTTTGCTTGGTTCCCTCATTAACTCCCACCAATTTAATGTTAAGATGATCTTTCTCGTTGATTTTCCGTTCAAGGTGAACAGGGCTACCGTCTTCATCCTTATAGTCGGCTTCAACTTCTTTCGGCATTAGATACGCTATGCTTGTGCTTGCAACAACAGCCTCGACGATTACGGGTTTACCTGCAACTTCTGGGTCTTCAATCATGTTCAGATGATCAAGAATGATAGGCTTCTCTTCTCTAGGCTTAACATCCTTGATATATCCACGCTCCCTAGCCTTCTCCATAGCCTTCTTGAAAATTTCGCCTCTTAAAGCTCCAGGTCCCGCTTCCTCACAGGAAATAAGTCCTTCTTCAACTGCCAACCAGAGGAGAGGCCCTCCTCCAGAGTCATGTCTGAAACAATGCCACACGTTCTTAGATGGGTTTACCCAGAAGTTTTTACCGTTTTTATCGTATTTGGAACCGTGAACTGGATGCGGTCCATAATACTCTGATCCTCGCTTATGTAAGCCAGCTAAAGGCACAACTTGTAAAATGTCTAGGTTAATTTTTGTTTCACGTTTCTCCCGTCTGGCCGTTTCTTCAACACGTTGTATCTCTCTCTCTGAAACCACATACGGCTTCAACGCTTCCACAAGCTGGTGTTTCGTCACTTGCGCCAACGGCACATCCCTAACTACATGGTAGACGCCGCCATCGGGATGTACACTTCCAGGACCAACAACCATTTTGCCAGGTCCTTGAATGTCGCCAACGTTCTCGCCTTCTTTATCTCGCAAACGAATAGGTTTCTCCAATCCGCAGAGGTAATAACAGTGCCAGCCGTGGCTTCCGGGACTTTCAACCGTGAATGTTGAAGGAAGCTTCTCCTCGATTAAGCGTTGGATCTCTGGGATGTCCGCGTCAACTATTACAAGCCCGAAGCCACCTACTACGCCGTAGTTGCCACCTTTAGCCAGCCAGTCCGTAAGCTTCGGGTCCGTTGAGTACATTAATTTTTCAGGTTTCTGCCATCCCTTGCCGCCAACATTAGGGTTCTTATCTTTTACAGCAACAAGACAGAAGTGTGGACCTAAAGGATCGAGCTTCTCCGTGAGACACTTGGGGATTTCAACTTGGGATTCCGTCAACTTTTTATTCTCTTCACTCATCGGCGGAGCCTCCGTTTAAAACCTCTGAAATTAACTGTTGAATCTCTCCGTTGCTCATCGCGTCTTTCAGCACAGTTGAAATATCGCTTATTATTTTGCTGTCGTCAACTTGCTTTATGAACTCGGCTAAGTCCTTCTGCTCTTGTATCGCTGTAACTAAGCAACCTTCAGGGTAGCCTAACGCGTAATGGTTTCGAGGCCACTTCTCTTTGTTTTTTTGATAATATCGCCACAAACAACTGATGAGAACACGTCTGCTTAGAAGGTAGTAAGTTTTTAACTCATCCATTTTCTGACGGTAAGGATGTTCAAGTGTGGATTTCTCAGATTCCAAATCTTCTAACTGTGCCGTTAAGTCATCTATTTCTTCTGTAACTTCATCGGTTTCGTCTTCCATATCAGAGTGAATTTCATTCCACTGCTTTTCATATGCCTCATATGTTAGGTATTCTTCTTCGGTTAGATATTGGTGCGGACGTTGAGGCCCGTTTTCGATGTGGTCAACGATTTGTTCAATCGTCTGTCTTTCCAGATAGGTTCCATCTATTCCATATATCAAATTGCCTAATGTTTTAAATGGAGCATTTTCCCATACGTCTCCAGTGATTTCCTCTACTCTATCAGTTTCCACAAGATACTTGAGCAGTTCTTTTGCTACGATCTCCCTCAAAAACCGGTGTCCACCTGGTTGACCTGAAACAGCCTCGATTTCCAACCCGTACTGTCGGTCTATTCCATGCTCGGCAAGCCATCTGTCACTGTCGAAAGAAATTCCATTCACACTTAATTTTTTACTGTGTTTAATAGGGTATCTTTGAACCGCTAAATTTTCTGGTGTCGTATGTTCCACGTTTATGCCTATTCGATGGTGTTCTGTTACGTACAAGTCTAAAGTTTCGCATTTATCCACAAACTCTTGATCTATGGCAAAACCAAACGGATCGTAATCGGTTAAAGTGAAGACAACAACATCTGTAACGCCTTTCTGAGTTAACTCTTTTAATATTGCTTCTATCCCTGCAGTGTTGCTCCATCCATGACCGCTTATCATGTTAATGTTGAACAAGTTTTGTAGTGGTTTTAAATGAACGTAAGCGGAATCTTTTTCCACGAAAAGTAAGATGTTACTCCAACATTTCGCTTTTTCAACTGCTTCATAAGTTTCTCGGAGCGTGCGAAAATCATACACTCCTAAATCCGCGTATGTCAAAATGCCTTTTTTCACCATGCTTGAAAGAACATTCTCAAAACTACCCATAGTTTGTATTGTTTCAGCTCTTGACCCAATCGCTCTTAACAGAAGAGGTTTAACTGGGTTGTACCATACTTCACGAACTCCTCTATTGTCTGATGCGGACCAATCTAATTTGGCTGTAGCAAGAATAATGGCTTTCATTAATTTGTTAGCGTCAACTTTGTAACCACGCCTAACCCATTTTGCACTTTTCTGGGGGAAAAACCGAATGAAGTCTTCCTGTGTCATCGCTTGTAACTGGGCTAACATATAGTTAGATTGACTCATTGTTTAGCCCTCCGCAGCGTAGCCAAATCCTTTCGATATGCCAAATACAACTGGTCTAACTCGGGTTTCTGTCCACTGTGGAATAGCTTGTAAACTTCTAACTCTTCTATTGTTACGGCGTAACCATGTTCAGACTCTTCGTTTCTGTTGATTCCTGAAAGTGCTAAAATCCGAGCTTCTGTAAAACCGATTTCGCCTTTCTCAAGTTTCCTCTGTATGTTCTCGGGCAATTTTAAAAGAGCTAACCTCTGGGTGACGTAGGCTCTGGTTTTCTTTATTGAATCCGCTATTTGCTGGTGTGTTTCGCCTTGATCTACACGTTTCTGAAACTCCCTGGCTAACTCCAAATCTGAAAGGTCTTCACGTTCAACGTTTTCCACTACGCGAACACTGCCCAGTTTAGAATCTTCAATGTCTGCAACAATACACCTTATACTTGGTAAACCAGCAATTTTACAAGCTCGGTAACGTCTTTCACCTTGAACAATCGTGAAACCACCATTATTGTTCCGCATCACCGTGATAGGCTGTAGTAATCCATATTCTTTGATGCTTTCAGCTAACTCGTTGAGTTTTTGCCTGTCAAAGTGTTTGCGCGGTTGGTTGCTGTCTGGAGATATTTGTTCTAATGAAACGTTGAAAATCCGTTCAGTCACTAGCCTCTGACCTCTCTAGGCTCAAATTCTTCACACGTCGATGAACTAGCCGTTTTGTTCCATCGACCAGCTAGGCATTTACCAACCCACTTTTTGCAGTCAATACAGTGGCTTGCCACAACTATGAACCCCCACTCTTGAGGGTGCGGCGACCGATCGTTGAGCCGTTTTTGTAGAGCCAATATTGAAAGCCTTTATGTCTAAGAAAGCCCTTGTTTGCTGCAAGTTTCTTAACTAAACTTTTATGGTTTGGGTTGTTGAAGTCCTCGCTTTTTGCGAATGGCCCCTTTGGATTGTTTAGTCCTGGCTGCGACTGCCATTTAATAGCTTCAGGATTCAAAATTTCACTTTGTGTTTGTGGTTGCGTTTGAGCTGTCAGTTCTGAAGGTGTAAGCCACCCATCAATTAAACCCTCAACAGAAGCCTTCGCAATTTCAATGGAAGATTCATCTTCAATGTCAATTTCCATTTGATAAAATGTTTTTGTCCATCCTTCTTTTTCGTTTCCTCTTGTTCTGCCCTTGCCAACCACTAACTTCTTAATCTTGAAACTCATGGTTTTTCACCTCTCAAAATCCTTCTGATTTCCTCGATCTTGACTTGAATTTTATCGAGCAAAACTTGCCGTCGCTGTTCTGCAGAAACTTCATTCATTCAAAAAGCCCCCTTTTTTCCAAGTCCTTACGAATCAAATCGCGTAGATAATCAGCCATGTTGATATGCGCATTGGTCAACAACACTTTTTGAATGGCTTTCTGCATTGGATCTGTAATTCTTGTGCTAACTGGAACGGTTTCCTTCTCGCTTTTTTCAGTCTTTATTGTTTGCATTTGTTTTCACACCAATACGGTTATATACGCATACGATATATACACTTTATGAACATGTGGACAGCATCATATGAACATGTATAGAATAGGTGCAATAAATGAACATGTTAGAAGATGAAACATTCAAAAAAATAATGAAGTTCTTAGCTAAAAATCCGAAAGCGTCGCTGTATAAAATAGCTCGCGACACAGGTGTCAACCGAGTTAAGGTTGCGAGAAAAATTGAACAATACAAACTTACCGGGAAAGCCGAACTATTAAAAATGGAAAAAGGCAAGAGGAACGCAAAAAACTATTCGTTCACTTTTGGAGGAGTCATCAGTTACTTTATGGTGGTCATTGAACCAGAAGAGTGGAAAAACATAGATAAGATTGCTGAGAGTTACCCAAATATGCTTTTAACCTTCAAGAAATGGCATCTCTTTAAAGAAGCGGGCTTGCGCAACCAAATATTGCCTCATTTACGGCGTGCTTTTGAAAGTATCCAGTTATTTCTTATGGTAACTGTGTTGGCTAGGACCCCTGCAGCACTAGGAGACAAAAAACTGAGGTTAATGTTAGATGGAATGGTTCTTTTTATCCCTCTCCTCGTCGAAGGAGAAGAAAGAGAAGCATTAATGCGCTTGTACAAAAAAGATGGAGAATTAAGAAAATTCATCGACAGAAGTTTTGGAGTATATGAAAAAAACTATGAAAGGCTTCAGAATGCTAAAACTTCATGGATGAAAAACCCCTCTTAACAAACAGAAAAACTTGACAGCATTTAATCTTTAAACATTCCATTTTTTGATTTGTTCAGCTGAATAGACTTTTCTTTTTTGTTTACGCTCCCGTAAAGGAAATAAAGGGACATGAGTAACATAGTAACCGTGATAAAAATGGATAATCTTCGGGTTGCTGACTATTTGGTTAAGAGTGGGTGGAATAGAGAAAGAGCTAAGAAATATGCTGATGTTTTAGTTGGTGTTTTTTGGGGACTGTTAAAAACTGCCTATTAAAAATGAGAAGATAAAGTGCTTCGTGCGAAGCGTCACTGTTGAAAAATATTCTTAACTGTCTTGAATGTGTAGTATGGCTAAGAAATATCTATACCGTTGCAAGGCGTACAACAGAAAAAAAGGGAGACTGAGCCTCTTACAGGCTCTAATTTTGTTCTGACTCTTCACGAAACAGTTTCTCTAACTCGCCAACCTTCTTCTCTATCAGTTGAATACGCCCTTTCAAATCCATGTTTTCCGTGACTAAATTGTTCACCATAAGCTGTAACTGTCGGTTTTGCTCTTCAACTTCCACTCTTAACTTCGCCTTTAACTGTTCAACATCTACTTTCGGCGTTGAAACGCTAAGCAACTGTTCTCTTTCCAGGTACATTTTTCGGACGCTTTCATATTGCGGGCCCTTGTAGGCTTCGCTCATTTCACCTATGCTATGTCCTAACCAGAAGTCAACAACTGTGTCTGGAACACCACTATTCGTCATTAAACCACTCATGGACTCCCGTAATGCGTGAGGTCCTAACGGGTTAAAGTCGTTACCATTATTTTCTTTGTCAATGAATCCAGCTTTAACTGCTACGTTCCGCATCATGTCTTGGTCGTTATGGGTTTTCAAACGTTGTTTTCCCCTTTCTTGCATGAATAAGGGAGTATCAGAGCGGAAGACTACACCACGCGCTCTGGCGTCAGACAAGTATGCTTTCAATGCTACAACAGCGTCTTTTCCGAGGAACGTGTAGAACTCAACACCTGACTTGGGACGGTATATCTCAAGCTTTAGAGGATGCTCATTTTTGGTTAAGCCTTCAGCTACGTCGCCATAATTTAAAGTGCAAAGTGTTGAAGCGTCTAAACCCGCTTGGAAATGTGTCAATATAATAGCTCTATCTCTCGGAGTACGCGCGTGATCCACTAACACTTTGACTTGTTCACCATTCACTTTAATGCGTTTGTTTTTAACCCGCGGTCTTGGAAGTCTTTGTCTTCCTCTCAAACGAACTGTAATGCCGAAAGTAGCGTAGAAACTTCTTACAGCAGCCACCATCATATGCGCGAACTTGTCTGCAACACCTTTACCTATTACTTTGTGTTCGCCTTTNCCTCTGCTTTTTCTNGGATAGTCTTTTTTCAGCCAANTGTANAATTGTATTAAACGTTTGAGAAGAACNTCTTGTTTCTGTCTGGGATCTCGCTTTGCATCTTCTACGGCTTCATCAATTAAGCTGGAAGCTGTCATTCCAGTGAAGAGTGTGTAGGCTCTGAATGCTGTTCGGTAACTGTAGCGTGTGGATGATCTTGTGATTGTGTCTAACCATCGTTTGAGTGTTGGGTCGTTCCAGTTTACTATGTCGTTTTTCACGATGTTTTGAATCTCCTTATGTAAACATACAAGAAGAATCTACTATTTAAAACTTAAGGTGTGGATTAACTAAACTCGAATTTAGTTAAGCTACAGCTTACTTGTGAATGGTAGATTTAGTAAAAGAAAAAATACGGAAGAGTAGGAAAGAACTTCTTTTCTCTCTCTATTTAGAGAGTTATAAATTAATGTTTATTGCTAGAATTTGTAGAAATCATGGATTCCTTGTGAGCCTCTCCAGTGTCCAATGCTTTCAATATTTCAAATCCGATTGTATTCATATCATATTTGCTGTAGCCAGACTTTGGATCGCGGACTGGGCTTATGACGGCTCTGCTCTTTAGTCTCGTAAGAATCTTTTTACCTGTATCCTTGCCAAATTCAGCATACACTTGATCGTGGTAGATTGGTCCATTGTCTTTTATTATTCGCATGAGTTGATAGTCTATAGGTTCCAGCTTACGCATTAAATAGTCTAGTCCGCTTTCAACCATAGTGTCTTCAATGCTTACTAAAACTTCATCAGCCAAGGCTTGACGCATCTTATCGTACTCTCGGAAAACATCGTCTGGAACTGGGTCAAACTCAAAATCGTCTATCCAAGTTTTACGTCCTTTCGATCTGAAACCTTTATAGTCTTGCAGTCTACGGTAACGATCATATTTGACTCTTCCACGTGTGTAAAGCCACAACTCGTGACTGTATTTGTTTTGGAGTTGTTGAGTAGGCTCTGAAGGCTCAACCATAGTTGCTAAGAGAACGCCAATTTTTGTTCCCAACACGTCGAAGCCTCCTTTAAATTTGTCCCAAGCTGGATCGTGCTGTGTGCTTGCCTTGTTGCTGTGCGCTCCAAAGTCGTCCCAGAGCAACGCGGGGATTCTCATGTGTAATTT
>JGI24025J20009_10003462_pt1 | contig 10733 bp, 6 predicted proteins | sample Cruoilmetagenom3_FD_20009 | JGI IMG/M metagenome (IMG submission 20009) | reverse complement strand
GGGCGCAGCAATCCGGCTCCTGAGATTAGAGTGCAGATCCAGCCGAGCGCCCCGGTGACCACACCGCAACCCCCTCGCGCTGCCAATCCTAGTGCAGAGCGTTTGGCTGCAGTCCAACAGATCGCCAAGCCACAAACTGGCGATGATGCGGATGATGATTATTCCTATGGCTTCCGCCTGTGGAACGCAGGTTATTACCCCGAAGCGCAGCAGCAATTGAGCATGTTCGCCGAGAAATACCCTGATCACTGGCGCGCAACCTATGGCCGCAATTTGCTTGGCCGGGCCTATTTGGACGACGGCAAGCCGCGCGAGGCTGCACCATGGTTTTTGCGCAATTACCAGACCGATAAACAGGCCGCCCGGGCCGGTGACAGCCTGTTGTTTTTGGCCGAATCCATGATCGCTTTGGAAGATACCAATCGCGCTTGCATCGCTTTGGCAGAATTTGGCGAAACTTATTCTGCGCTGGCCAGCGGCAGATTGCTCGACCGGTATGAAAACAACCGGCGGAAAGTTTCTTGCAATTGATAAGGCGCTCCATCCACATTTGATCGCGCGCTTCCGCGAGGATATTGCTGCGCTGTGGCCCGAGGGCGACCGGTTGGCCTTGGCCGTTTCGGGTGGTCCCGACAGTTTGGCTTTGCTGCTGTTGGCCCATGGGACCAGACCTGGCATGATCGAGGCGGCAACTGTCGATCATCGCCTGCGTGGCGAAGCCGCCGCCGCTGAGGCTGAGATGGTGGCGCAAATTTGCCAACAATTGAACATACCGCATCAGGTGCTTCGCGTAGATGTGTCAGAAGGCAATGTGCAAAGTATGGCACGAAAGGCCCGCTATGGGGCGCTGACCAAATGGATGGANCAGCGCGAACTGGGCATGCTGGCTACTGCGCATCACGCTGACGACCAGGCCGAAACGCTGTTGATGCGGCTCAATCGGGCGAGCGGATTGTCNGGTCTGGTCGGCGTACGCAAACAAGGCGCGGTGCCGGGCACGCAGCACTTACGATCCCAGCCCTTGATCCAGCCCTTGATCCGGCCCTTATTGGGCTGGCGCAAGGCAGACCTGCTTGCGTTGGTGTCGGAAGCCGGGATCACGCCTGCGCAAGACGCATCCAATAGTGACGATGCGTTTGATCGTGTGCGGATCCGCAAAGCCTTGGCCGAGGCGGATTGGCTCGACAGCGAAGCGATTGCACAAAGCGCAGCCCATTTGGCCGATGCGGACGAGGCATTGGAATGGGCGGCCCGCCGCGAATGGGCGGAATGCGTACAGGTTGGACCTGACCAGATAACTTACACCCCAGCAGCCCCGCGTGCGGTTCGATTGAAGGTTCTGGCCCGCGCGATTGGCCATTTGGGCAGCGAGCCGCGTGGTGGCAGATTGGCCAAATTGCTCGATGCGCTGGAAGCGGGGCAGGGCGGCAATATTGGCGGTGTGATGGCCGCACTTGGTGATCCAGGTGTGGGCGAATGGACGCTGCGGCCCGAGCCGCCACGACGTCACCAATCATAGCGCCATAACCCAGCGCTTTTTCAGATCGATTCTGGCCTAGCCGTGGGCGCCAAATTCATTAGCAATTGCCGTCGATAGACGCAGGGACAATCCATAGGCTCGCTCTATCGGATCGATATAATCGCGCCCGATATGGTCATACCCATCGCCAGACCCTTCGGGATAATCGCTGGGCTCGTCGATGGCGAAATCGGTTATCTGAGGGAAGCTAGTGGGATAGGCCCGACGCAATTGTTCCAGCGCCTCGTCAATGCGCAGCGTGAACACCATTTCCAATACATCATCCCGGCTGACATCATTGGCGCGGCTGAACGTCGGGATAGAAACGGCTTTGATAAACATGTGCTGGAAAAGGGCGAGACGCAGCGCATGTGCGGCGCCAATATTGCGGCGCGTGTGTTCGCGGTCTTCCAGCGGATTTTCGTCAGGGATCAGGTCCAACAGGCGGTGTAATTTCAGCGCATCGACCCGCAATCGCGATGCCAGGCGGCGGAACACACCAGTGCGATCGTCCTTGGTTAAATGCTCTGCCAATGTTTGGCAGGCGCGCGACATATGGCTTTCGGTGCCGCGATAAGGGCGGCTGGCCCAATAGGCCGAGTTAAACAGTTCGCCATAGGCGGCAACGGTCTTGATGCTGGCCAATGCGTTGGATGACCGCACCAATCGGATCAATTGTCGGCCACGGTCGCTTTCCTGCAGCAGCGTTGCCAGATCTTCGTAAGAACCATCCGCTGCGCTGCCAATGCCAGCAATGACGTTCACTGGATAACCCAGCTGTTGCAGAATGGAATTATGCGGAATCGCTCGAATTTGACGCAGGCTCATATCGCGATCGGCAGAAAGGTCCCCTTGTCGCCGTGAAACCCGGCTGCCTGTGGCGTTGAGCAGGCCTAACCCAAAGGCGGTGACTGCTCTTGAATAGGTTTTGCTTTCAAGGTGTTCGCGCTGATGAGAACGAATGGCGCGATAGAAGTCCAAGCTCAGATCAGTCCGGCGATAAAACAGGTCAGCCGGCGCGTCTGGATCAGTGTTGGCAGGCTGTAATTGAGCAATGCGCGTTAGCGTAGCGCGAGCCAATTCGGGCGTCGCGAAGAACAAATACCCATCGCCGCCCTGAAAGCTGACCTCTGGTTCAAGCCGGATGCCAGCGCGGACGAACCGGCGTTTGGCCCAATGCGACAGTGGCCAAGCGAGCCGATCAGAAAAGCTGTCTGGGTGGGCGCCGCGGCCCATACTTTCGCCATGTGTGTTGAAGATCAGCGCGGCGACATCGGTCAGCCCATTTTTCTCCATCGACTGGCTGAGCCGGCCTTGCAGACGTTCAATCGCCAGACTGGCAGGTATTTGTCCAACAAAGCGTCCTGCATCAGAGAGAAGCCCGTCTGGATCGCCACGCGGCCACGTTTGCGGGCATAGTCCTGATAGGTTTCTTCGGCACACAACGCGTCCAGAAACCGCCCGCCATGTTCCAAAGCGCTTTCAGTTTCGAACAGAGGCGACACGTCCACCTTGTCCTCGATCCCAAACAGGCGCGCGAAATACAGCGCGGCCAGGATGGTAGAGGGCTGCTCGCACTCGGCAATCAACATGCGGATCGGCGCATCGGCGTCGATATGGTGCAAGATTTGCGCCATTGCCAGGAACTGCCGGATCGCCGTGGAGCTTTCGATGGCGAGGGCGGCAAAATTGGTTTTCAGCGGGGTCACGTCACCCAAAATTTTGCGCAATGTTGCCATTGCCCCTCGGCTGCCCAAATCCAACGTATTGTCAGGATCAATCCGTCGGCGGATCGCATTGTGCAATTGGCTGGAGTTCACCCGGAAGTGGATCCAGCTCATGCCTAGCCCATCCGCGCGCATCGCTGCGGCCAGAGTTTTCAGCGCGATTGCTCGTTGCGTTTCGGCCGCCTTGGCCTCTTCTTCCAGCGCCTCGATCAGCGTCGACAGGCTGAGCAATTTGTTCGGATCGTCCTGCGTTAACCTGTTGGCTACCTGTGACAGGGCGTTGGGTTCGCTCAAATCTTGGGAGAAGTCTTCGGCGCGCGCCTGCGCATAGGCGTGAGCGGGACGCAAAGTGTCCAGCAGCGGATGATTTGCATCAATGGCGGCCAATGATGCGCTGTAGCGTTCCAGCCGTTCGGCTTTCTCGCGCAAGCGAAACTCAATGGAATCAAACCATTTAATGTCTGTCCGCCCATCCATATCATAACCAATCCAGCTGGCAAAACGGAACGGTAGCGGAGCCAATTCGTGCCACTCACTGGGCCACTTTCCCGCCGCATGAGATAGCAATTCGCCCACAATCCCGTCGCGAGCATCCTGCGCATGAGCGATGGCGCGCATGGCGCGGCCATGTTCGTAATCCAGCGTCACTTGCGGACGTTCGTGCCCAATCACGCAGACATCTGCGCCGATTGCATCTGCGTGACTAGCGGCATTCGCTACTGCTTCGGATTGGTCGGGGGTGAGCAGAAATGTGGGGTGCGCCGTAAACACAGCATGCAATTGCGGGGTTTCCCACGCAGTTTTGAAGTCGGCAAAGTTTGTGTTGGACAGGCTTGCACCCAATGCAGCGGTATTCTCTTCCAGAGAGACCGGCGCGACTAGCCTGCGCAGACGCGTTGCCCGACTTTTCATGCTGTCGCATTCCAGTTCTGCAACCATCGCTTCAATTGCGTCCAGATCCATATCGCCAGCCTCTATGGCACGGGACAGGTCCAGCCCTAGTTGGAACACAGGGTTGAACAGCGGCGTTTCGCGGGTGCGGACATGCAACTCGCTTAGGCGATGTGCCAAATCGGCGGTGGTTCTGAGCTGGGGATGGGTCATCTGTTCAGTTCCAATGTTTGGTTGGTCAGGACAGAGTTCTGTCCATGCAGTTTTGGTTGAGCGCGGTTACGAATGTTCTCTGACAAAGGCGGTTGCCGCACCCAGCAATCCGGGCTGCGGGTGGCTGACAATCTTTACCGGGATGCTGGCCATCAATTGCTCATAACGGCCCTTGAATCGAAAGCGCTCTGCAAAGCCAGAGCCTTTCAGCGTTTCGCGGATGCGATAGCCAAGCCCGCCTGCAATCACCACGCCGCCAAAGCCGCCTTGGGTCAAGGCAATGTCACCGGCGACGCTGCCCAGCGCGAGGCAAAAACGATCGACGGCTGCTGCTGCCAGACTGTCTCCGCCGTCTTGGGTTGGGCTGGTGCCCTTGGTCCAGATCTCGATATCGTCGAGTTCGGGTATGGCGCGGTTCTCCATCGCTGCGAGTGTGGCATAGATCTCGCAAATGCCGGGTCCAGAGACGATCCGTTCGACCGAAACGCGCGTATGACGCTTTCGCAACCGGGCCAGGATGGCATCTTCGATTGTATCGACGGGGGCAAAATCTGCATGGCCACCCTCGGTTGCTTGGACGCGGTACGATCCGGCGTCATCGCGCCACATATGCGCCACGCCCAGCCCAGTGCCGGGGCCGATCACGCTGATGGTGCCTTGTTGGGCAAGCGGCTGATCAGGTCCCGCCAAATAAAGGAAATGCTCGTCGTCCAGCTGGGCGATGGCATGGGCCACCGCTTCGAAATCGTTGACGATGGTATAACGCTTAACGCCCAGCTTCTCGCGCACCATGGCGGGCCGGATGACCCATGGATTGTTGGTGAAGCGGATCACATCGCCATTGATTGGGCCAGCGATGGCCAGTGCAACATCATCGGGCAACGTGCCGCCCATGCGCGCGCGATAATCCTCCCACGCAGTCTGAAAGCTGGCATGGTCATCGGTGTGCAGAGTTTGCGGATCGTCCAGCTCTATGCGGCCGTCATCATTGACCTGCGCCAGCGCAAATCGGGCATGCGTGCCGCCGATATCAACCGCTACCAGTTCGCGCACTGCTGCCATTCTTACAATCCCGCGCTTGCCAAAACGGCAGAACCGCCTTGTTCAGCGCCATCGGCTTGGTTGCGGAACATGGCGAACAATTCGCGGCCAACGCCAATTTCCGGCACTGGATTTTTGGCCGCCGCACGCGGGGCCAGCTCTGCTGCAGTCGATAGAGCGCCAGTAGTGGCGCAGACCTTTACCACATCGCCATCGCGCAGCTTGGCCAGCGGCCCGCCGCCTAATGCTTCTGGCGTGACGTGGATTGCTGCTGGGACCTTGCCTGATGCGCCCGACATGCGGCCATCTGTTACCAATGCGACGCGATAGCCCCGGTCCTGCAAGACACCCAATGGCGGGGTCAGCTTGTGCAGTTCGGGCATGCCATTGGCGCGTGGCCCTTGGAACCGGACGACCACGACCACATCCTTGTCCAACTCGCCCTCCTGAAACGCTTGAGCAACGGCGGCCTGCGTTTCAAACACGCGGCATGGCGCCTCTATGGTATAGCGATCTTCGCTAACGGCCGAGCTTTTGAAGCAACCCCGCCCCAAATTGCCGGTCAACAAGCGCATTCCGCCATCGGTATTGAACGGTTTGGAGACAGGGCGCAGCATTGTATCATCGCCAGATGGCCCAACTTTGCGCCATGTAAGCGTCTCATCATCATCGAGGCCCGGCTCCATCGCATAGGCGCTCAGATCGCTGTCACCCACTGTCACCACATCGCGGTGGCACAGCCCTGCCTCCAGCAATTCGCCGATGACATAGCCCATGCCTCCTGCATTATGGAAATGGTTCACATCGCCAGAACCATTGGGATAGACATGGGCGAGCAAGGGGACGACCGATGACAATTCGGCCAGGTTGGTCCAGTCAAATTGAATGCCAGCGGCCCGCGCCATTGCTGGTATATGGATTGCATGATTGGTTGATCCGCCGGTGGCCAGCAGGCCAATCGCGGCATTGATAATCGCCTTCTCATCGACGCATTTGGCCATGGTCCGGTCAGTCGTGCCGGAAAGCTCGGCCAAGCGATGCACGGCTTTGCGATCGAGTTGCTGACGCAATTTGGTGCCGGGTTGGATGAACGCAGCGCCGGGGATATGCAGCCCCATCATCTCCATCATCATCTGGTTGGAATTGGCGGTGCCATAAAAGGTACAGGTGCCGGGGGAATGGTAGCTGCCCAGCTCGCTTTCCAGCAATTCCGCGCGGCCCACTTTGCCTTCGGCATAAAGCTGCCTGACGCGTTGCTTTTCCTTATTGGCAACCCCGCTCGGCATAGGGCCTGAGGGGAGGAATACCGCGGGCAAATGGCCAAAGCGCAGCGCACCGATGATAAGTCCGGGCACGATTTTGTCGCAAATTCCCAGCAGCGCCACCCCATCATACATAGCGTGGCTGAGCGCCACGGCAGTTGATAGGGCGATCGTGTCGCGGCTGAATAAGGACAGTTCCATGCCATCCTCACCCTGCGTTACACCGTCGCACATGGCTGGCGTTGCACCGGCGACTTGCGCCGTTGCGCCCACTTCGCGGGCGTAAATCTTCATCCGTTCAGGATAGCGACCATAAGGCTGATGCGCGCTCAGCATGTCATTATAGGCGGTGACGACGCCGATATTGGGGCCGCGGTTATGTTTCAATGCGTCTTGGTCTTCCAATGCGCCCGCAAAAGCATGGGCCAGGTTAGAACATGACACTTGATTGCGATCGGGTGCGCGATCGGCTTCCCGGTCCATCAGATCAAGATATGCTTTCCGGCCCGAGCGCGATTTCTCGATAACCTGTTTGGTCACCTTGGCAATGACAGGATGCAGATCACTCATTCCAACTTACTCCATCACGTTCGGCCAGCGCTATTGCGGCGCTTGGGCCCCAAGTGCCTGCCGTATAGGCCTTGGGCTTCTGATCTTCAGCTTCCCAAATCTCACGGATGGAATCGACCCATTGCCATTGGGCCTCAACCTCGTCGCGGCGCACAAATAATGTTTGGTCGCCTTCGATCAAGTCAAGCAATAAGCGCTCGTAAGCGATCCGCCGATGCTGGCCCACAAAGGCATCGGGCATGGCGATATTGAGCGGAACGGAGCGCAGTCGAATACCATTCTGACCCAGGCCAGGCACTTTGGCCGTCAGGTTTAGGGTGATATTCTCTTCTGGCTGGATGCCAATAACGAGCCGGTTGGGCTCCATCGTCGCGCCCATATCAGCAAAGATTGAGTGCGGAACGCTGCGGAATTGCACGACAATCTCGGTCACGCGCTCGGGCAAGCGTTTGCCGGTTCGCAAATAAAATGGAACACCTTTCCAGCGCCAATTATCAATGTGACCCTTGATCGCTGCAAAAGTTTCGGTGTCGCTATCCTTGCCCAGTTCCTCGTCATAACCAGGTACTGCTTCGCCAGAAATAGCACCGGCGCGATATTGGCCGGTTACTGTTTCGCTGGCCGAGACCTTCCGCATGGCGCGCAGCACTTTTACTTTTTCATCGCGCACTGCGGTTGCATCAAAGCTGGTAGGTGGCTCCATCGCCAGCATGGCAACCAATTGCAGCATGTGGTTTTGAACCATGTCGCGCAGTGCGCCTGCATCATCATAAAATTCCACACGGCCTTCTAGCCCAACCGTTTCGGCAACGGTCACCTGCACATGTTCGATGTAATTGGAGTTCCAGATTGGTTCGAACAAGACATTCGCAAAACGCAATGCCAGCAGGTTTTGAACCGTCTCTTTGCCCAGATAGTGATGATCGATGCGGAAAATCCGATCTTCAGGAAATGCCTGTGCTACCGCATCGTTAATCTCGCAGCTGGAAGCCAGGTCGACCCCCAATGGCTTTTCCAAGCACATGCGAACATGATCACCGTCCAAACCCGCGTGCTGTAAACCTTTGATGGTGGGTTCAAACAGGCTGGGGGCCGTTGACAGGAAAATTGCCAGGCCCTGTTTTGGGTCACCAACTTTTGCGGCAAGATCTGAAAAACCATCCAGCGTTGTCGCATCAAGCTGCTGGTAGGTTAGGCGATTAAGGAAATTGGCCATCCCGCCGCGCCGTTCAGCAGGTAGGTATTTTTCCAATGCCTCGCGCGCCATATTGCGGAATGAGGCATCATCCAAATCCGATCGGGCTGTGCCGACGATGCGCAAATCGGGATGCAGCAATTCATCAGCGTCCAAGGCGCAAAGCGAAGGCAACAGCATCCGTTGCGAAAGGTCGCCGGTTGCGCCGAAGAGCAGCAATCGATCAGCGGTGAAGCTCATATGCTTTCATTCCCCAAATCCGTCTTGCGCTATATTTTGCCCGAACAGCTGTCTGGTGGGACACGATCTGCAAGACTTGTGTCAGTCTACCCTAACAGCGATTGCCTTCGCTCACCATACTGAGCCGCACAGTTGCATAGCTATTCATTGGGTATGGTCTCTACCGAGACGCTTGAACGCAGAAAATTGCACGGGCCATAGCTGGTCAAGAAGCTGACATCGGCGGCATCGCGGCCAATGCCTATTTTGGCAAAGCCTGCTGCATCGGCCATGCCGGTGGCATCAACCAAGTGCCACGCGCCCGCGCCGCGACCTTCGCAGTCTTCCAGATAGACCTCAGCCACAGCATGGAAATCCGGCGGATCAACTTGCGGAGCATAGCCAGCGACATAGCGAGCAGGGATGCCAGAGGCGCGCGCCAAACTGATCAGCACATGGGCATAGTCACGGCAGATTCCCTGCCTTTGGATGAAGCTATCGCGGGCATCTGTATGCGTATCAGAAACGCCAGGCTGATAGGTGAAATTGGTGGCGATCCACTTGGTGATGGCCGCAATTCGTTCGCCAGCACTGCCATGGGGAAATGTTTCGGATACAAAGGATTGGAACTGTTCTGCCTGACAATAGCGGGAATCGAACAGGTATTGTGTCGTCTCTCCGGGCATCGTTTGCAGCGGCGCGGCGGACAGATTGGCAATCTCTGGAGAGGGGCGCGTTACTAAAATTTTGGCTGAGTAATCGACTTCGATTAGACCCTCGCTGCGCAACCACAGCCGTTCTCCCAGATTGTCTTGGGCGGGAACGCGTGTGGCTTCGTGGTCCGATGTCAGATCGGTGCTCGATGCCAGAATCCGTTGGCCTGATGTGTCTGCCGCTTCGAATTGGAGCAGAACATCGGTAGGTTCGCTTAACTCGAACGCAAAATGGGTGGTGATGGATAGGTCCATAGGTGGCCGTATGCTTGGCAGGTCTGTGCTGTTTGGGAAAGCACGCAATTCAAAGGAATGTTCAGATGCGGCACTGAAGGGCGGGCAAGTTGCGTATCCAAGCCAGAAGATCAGCCCCAAAATGAAAATGGGGCCCGAAAGGACCCCATCTCAAAATTTGTTTTTGTTGGAGTTCAACCGAACATCCATTCCCAGAAATTCCACATAGCTCATTCTCCTGTTAAGCCCAAGTTGAGCACANGATTACGTTAACCATATTTGTTTGTAAAGTCTAAACCACGTTTGTTAGNCTTTCGTTCGANCTATCATTTAAATAAATCAATAAGTTAGCTAGAGATATCGGCCGAGAAAGTGCATATCCCTGCACCTCTGAGCAGCCAATCTCTCGCAAGATTTCCAGCTCTTCGGCGTGTTCTACACCCTCTGCGACTACTGTGATTCGCGCTTCGTTGCCCATGGCTATCAAACTGGTCGCGATGGCGCGTGCCTTAGGGTCGACGGTAATGTTCTTGATAAACAAACGGTCGATCTTCAATTCGTCAAAGGGTAGCTCGTAGAATGTTTCAAAGTTCGCTTCGCCGACACCAAAATCGTCCATGGAAATACGCACGCCCAAGGATTTGATTTGCTTGATGATAGAAGCGGCCTTGGCCAAATCGCGGATGCGTGCAGTCTCTGTCACTTCCAAAACCAGCAGATGTGCGGGAAACTTGGTGGCCTGCAATGTGTTGCGTACCATCTCGACCACGCTGGCATCGCTGCACAATGTGGCGGAAATGTTCACGGACATTGATATGCGATGCCCATTGGCATGCAGTAACCGTCCTGCCGTGCAAGCGCTTTGCAAGACGTAGCGAGTGAGATGTTCCATCCGACCGGCTTTTTCACATTCCTGGATAAAGTGAAGGGGCGGAATGAAACCGCGCTCGGGATCGTCCCAGCGCACCAGAGCCTCAACTCCCTTGGTCTTGCCGTTCTCAACTGCAACTTTGGGTTGGTAAACGCAGAATATCTCGCCAGATTCCATAGCTGCATCGATCCGTGCCCGCATGGAAATGTCCCACAGACCATCACGAGTATCGGCATGTTCTGCCAATTTGATCGGGCATAGCGCCTCTGATGTTTCTT
>JGI24025J20009_10003460_pt1 | contig 10738 bp, 19 predicted proteins | sample Cruoilmetagenom3_FD_20009 | JGI IMG/M metagenome (IMG submission 20009) | reverse complement strand
TTTAGCTCTATCGGATAGTTCTTTCTCATGTTGTAAGCCAATTTCTATGGTAAGTTTAATATCGTCTAAAAGATTTTGTACCCATTTCCGTAATTCTCTTTTGGCTTGTATCATATTCATATCGGTATTTTCGATATTATCTAAATATTCCCTAATCTGCTTTAGTGTAGTATCGAAATACATTTCTTTTATGACTTTCCAACCTGCACTGTTTACCATATCAATCAAGTTATGTGCATCTTTAGCCGATAAGGCAAGTTGGACTTCTTCATCGGTCGGTTTTGGTTTATCTGGCATATTTTATTCCCCCTTTATTTATTTTTAACAATTATTCAGCTCCTATTCCTCTTGTCATTCCTGCTTCTGCCCTACCGAGATAATTTCCCCCGGGCAGGACAGACGGGGTCCTCTCTCCTGCCGCACCGGTCGGAGAGTACGACCGGGGGGGAGCAATCTTTTTTGGTTTCTCCAATTCCTCAACTTCAGGAGCTATTTTATCTATTTCCTTTAATCTCAATAATTCGGCTATTCTTCTGGCTATGTAGGCTATATTACCGTAAGGTTTCATGGCCGGTTTACCTTCATTATCATATATCGGCACTTCGTTCCCCATCATATCCATCTTGGTGGCAGGAATGGCAACACCTGCCAATACCTTCATGTAATCTAATAAATTTCTAATCTCGGACATCCTCTCCATAAATCCCGATATTCCCGTAGGTATGAAGTCGGGATTGCCCTTCATCATAATCTGTTCTCTGGTGATATATTCCAAATTGAAGTCTTTCGCCTTCTCGCCTAATATCCTTATTGCAGTTTCTTTTTTGAATCTTTGTATATTGTGACGATAGATAATACCCAAGATTTTACGGAATGGTGGTTCGAGATAGAATTTTATTTTGGTATTGATCGGTAGCATGGATTCTTCTTTCATCATGGCCAGTCCGCCCATCGTTCTATGGACATCACCCTCACCGGAAGCGGGCATAACCTGCGGAGTTGTACCGGTGAGTTCTTCTATAATTTTGTTAAACATTACAATTAATTCTTGAATCGTCCTTAAAGCAGCAGCCTGTCCGGTAGTATCTATTGCCCTGACTCCTCCTAATTGTCTCACTGGTAAGACTCTGCCCGGTCTTGTCAATATAGTCTTCGCCTTACCCAAATAACGGTTTATTACCGCTTCATACATGGGGTTGGCTACTATGTTCACACAATCAGTTAATTTGTTATACAGATTGGTCAACATGGGGGCGAGTGCCTTAATGTCCTGTCCTATTCCAGTACCTATAATTTCATCTACCATGCGATCATTGACAAAAGGTACGAATATATCGTTACACCAGTAGGGATAAGCAGTTGCCCTGATTACTACTTTTTGGTTGGCCACCACGATAATAGCCGGTATATACTCATCATCAAAGGGGTTGGCTTCGGTGAGTTCCTCTATATTTCCTTCGATAAGTTTTTTGGGTACTAGCCCGTGATATTCGAGTGTTTGTACTTTATCTTTATATTCGAGGTCATCTTTACTCTCACCCGGATAGGTGGTTTCTTTTAAGGCATCAATATTAAAGTATATACCGTCAGGATTGTTCTTGGTTTTCTCTTTTCCTTTAAGATAATGAATGGGGACGTTTTCTTTCTCGTAGACTTTCCATGAGGTCAGATCCAAGCAGTTCGGATCAGAAAAGAAATGGAACAAATCAACACATACCAGATCGGGTCCGTCAAATGTGGTTACTTCTTTTACAGTTTTATTATCTACCCTTTGTTTTTCTACAGTGTGTTTCCAGGGAACGTAAGCAACGGCATATCCGTAGAGAACGAAGTTTTTAAGAATAGGAAGCATCTTTTTTTCTATCTCTAAAGTGGTTAAATCGTAGATTATCTTATAACGTAATAATTCAGCGTTCTTTTTATCTGACTCTTCCCCCGGGGCGATGTCGAATGACTCCGCACCTTTCGAGAGTAATATATTAATATAGTGCGAACATAAGGCACGGACAATCTTCTTCAAGGTAGGAACGATGATGTTGCTCTGCCATATTTCCTTACCCTTAAGTAAGATACCATTATACTGGTCTCGCATTTTCTTCCAGTCATTATGATAGGGCTGCCAGAATCTTTCTGCTCTATGATACTCGGTCATTACGAAATCTAATAGAACTTCATTCTTCTTTTTAACAACTTGTAATTCAGAAAGCATAAATGCCACCTATTAATACTTTATTCCCCTTTTTACTATTACAAATCCCACAAGAAGGTACAACGTTCTCCCTTACATTATTTCCACCTTTGCTGATTGGGATTATGTGTTCTTTAACTAATCCAGTTTTACTATTACAATATGCACACTTATGGTTAAATTCTATTAATACATCTTCCCATTCTTGAAGCGTTAAAGTATTAATTATATTTCTTTCTTTTGCTCTTCTTTTTGCCTTATTCCTCTGTAATGTTATTTTACCTTTGTCAGTTTTAATATATAATCTATGATATTTTTTTTCTCTTTCATAATATAATTTTCTTCGTTTATCAAGAAGTTTCTGTTTATTTTTCGTATAATATATTTTATGACATTCCAGTTCTCTTTCCTTATTTTTTATATAACGTTTCATGCGATATTCTGGATTCTTCTCTTTAAACTGTTTGGCATATTCAATGTATTTTTCTTTATTTTCTATATAGTATTTCTTTTTATATTTTTTATTATATTTCTTTATCCTATCTTTATTTTTTGCACGCCATTGCTTCATATATGCTTTTTTATCAGACATTGCATATCCTTTTACCCCGACTCCCGATTATTTTTTAATTATTAACTTTATAAACCTATAAACTCCTGACATTTATCTTCATAATCTTCAGGTATCTCGTCATAATCCGTCAGGTGGGTTTCCTCAGTTACTACCGTACTCATGTACCTGAAGGCTGCACCTGCGTGTTTATGAATGGTCGCATCTTCAAAATCTCCGTACTCCTGATTGAGGTCATTCCACTTTTTGCCCCACTGCTCTAAATGTGAAATCAGAAGGTTGACTCCCTTGCTGTCTGAGTTGAACTTACATCTTCGCATGATGGCTCTGGCGTTATCTACGCTATTACTGAAACTGGTTCTTTCCACATCATCGAAGACTATTCCGATCTTCTCTGCCTTCTCCTGACGTGATAATGCCCTCGTTTCTTTATGGTCGAGACTCCCCATTTCCCGGTCTTTGATATCGAAAGGTGCATAATGAGTACCGTAAAAGTAACCTTTTTCTTCATTTCTTTCTTTCAGCTTTTGTGCATAGTAAACGAATGAATAACCCGTAGCCTCGATGTAATCCAGGATATGGACCCAATTACCTATCATCTGATAAAATACGATACTCATAAAGTCGCCCACTCCCAGATCCCAGGCGGTATTTACCGGTACGGTCTCATCATAAGCAAGGCTTAGTATCCTTCCGTCATTGGCAGCAGTTTGGAGTTGCCTCCCTAAATAAGTGCCTTCTATTCCCTGATTGAAGGAACAATAATACTCCTGATTGATATAATCTTCGGTACGGTTATTGTCCCTCTCCCTCTGGATGTCTGCTTCGGTTACCAGTCTATTGCCCTTATGGTCGAAGGTATCTTCCACCGTAGCGGTGATGTGGTAACAGTTCTCCGGATTATTCTTTGCCGTATAGAATCCACTTTTGAAATGGTTGTTTCCGTTAGGTGTGGAGTTATATACCTCCCATCCTTTGGTCTTTCTTATCATGGGGGTCACAACATCTCTTCCCCTGGGGTCCTGCCTTGAAAATTCCGAATAAAGAGATCCGTTGCTCGGCTTTCCCCTCAAATCTTTGTACTGTAGTTTATTAGTTCCGAATATCTGTATCTGAGAAGTCCCCCCGATGGCGTAGACGGTCAGTTTCATGTCCTGATTATCTTTGCGTGCTATCATCTCATGGGGGACATAATAATTTATAAAGTCTCTTCCTTCTTCATCCTTGCCCTCCCAGATGGCATCTCTGCCCTGTTTAAGCGTAGGCCAGATATATTGATAGGTTCCCGGTCTTTTGAAGGCCGAAGGAAGAAGGAATCTACAGAAGGAGAGTAAGTCTTTTCCTCCTCTACGGTGTACATTCATCCACACTTCTTTATTGTCAAAGAACGCCTTTACAATGGGTATTTCCCAATCATATTCTTTAAAATGGTAAGGAAGATTGATGTCAAGTTCCATAATTCCCCTTTATATTTTTAGATAAAACTTACACAATTTTATTTTAACAACTTTCTTAATTTGTGGTGTAAAGTAGCATGTTCTTTATGACTTTTGAGTAATCTTAAATTCTCGATATGGTCATCATCTATTATCCCATTACAATGATGTACAATTTCCTCTGGATTAAGACATCTTCCTAAACTTTTAGCTATTATTAATCTCCCTCTCCTAACATATCCATTATCACTCATTTCATAATAAGGACTGTCTGAACTAATTAATACTAAAATATATCCCTCTGCATTTTTTTTAATTCCACCATTCCATTTAGGATGTTTGTCGCCTTTCTGAAATCCATACTTCTTACCATTTTCAATCATTACACCTTTTAAACGATTCCTTGTTTCTACACAATATTCCTTTAATTTCATAAATTTTCCCCCTTTAAATTGATAAAAACTCGATAATTTTATAAAAAATTTTAGTAGAGTATGGGAATAACATATCTATATATTCTTTTTCTCTCATATATGCCCCTCCGCCTTCGATATATTATCCTTATTCCGAAAATCGATTTTTGGATTTTTCAATCTTTTACTCCACCGATGGCCGACTGGTAATCGAGCCTTATATATCAAGGCTTTCAATTTTCACTCCAGGCCTGACCTTGACAAGCCCAGACAAGCTCAAACAAGCTCAATCAAGCCCGGTTATAACTCATTTATTTACTTAACATATTATTTATTATAGGACTATAAAACGCTGTAACCGTTGCTATTCCTCACTTTTAGCGATTTCAATTTTCTCTTTTATCTTCTTTTTTCCGTCTTTTCCGTAGATAATCTCTTTTAAAGTGACTGAAACAGATCCATCTCCCATTCCTGGGAGTTTTAACCTGGTCTCATCTATCGGATATTTGGCTTTAAGGCGGCAAGCCATATCTAAATACTTGGCTACTACATAATAATTGGGGATTGTTTTCTTGTTTTTGCCTGTACCGGTGGTCCTGGTAGCATTGAGGCCAGCTTGCAGTTTTTCGCTAAGAATATGATCTGTTACGCCTATCAGGTTTAACATTTCCGTCATTTTTACGTCAATCTTTGACAATAAAAGACTACCTAGCCTTCGAGCTGATTCTAAAGTCACGTTCGGATGAATTTTCAGATAGGCCTTTGTAGCATTACCTTTTAACTCAATATACGCTTTTAGAAATTCCTGTTCTTTTATAGTCCTCTTTAATTTTCCCATGTTTAAATTATATGTTTTTTGACCGAGTTCAGAAAGTTTTAAGGTAAAAAGTCGTCAATTCCGTCCGTTTCGTCTATTCTTTCCATAATATCCAGATCATCAATTAAAACCGGGTTATTATCTTCTATCTTTGAAGGAAACAAAGGATATTTATAATTTTTCTTTGATTTTTTCTTTTTAGTGGGTTCTGATCCGAATTTCAAGCGGGGTTTTGATCTGATCCGGTTGGTTTTTATCCCGGTCTTTTCGAGGGCATACTGTATATAACCATTGTTAACTTTATACTTTCTTTTTATTGCGCTGTATTTAAGGCCTGAAAGATAATCTCTAGTGATCTTCTTATATAGTTTTATTCTTTCCTTTTTATTTATCATGATTGATTTTATAGCACAATTTTAATTTATCTTCAATGGTAAATGATTTGTTTTAAAATATAACTTGACAATTAGGGTTATTTGTGATAAAATTAGTTAGATAAAAAAATAAAGGTTTTAGGAGGTTTTTAAATGTTAAGAATAAGCAAAAAACAAGTTTATCGGGCTTGGAAGAACAGAAGAAAAGAATTAAAAAATATCTGTATTTGGGAAGGGTTAAATACTTGGACATTATATCAAGATTCTTTAAATGGGATCTGGATTAATGAAAAGTTATTTAAAAGTAATAGAGCGGTTTATGATTATCTGTTATTCGGTGAATAACTTTATAGACTCCATTTTAACCGGTGGAGTTTATTAAGGTTATTTACTTTGATACTATTTTATAAAGGAGGTTTTAAAATGTGGGTTATAGTTTTTAAGGTTAATAAGATTACCGGGACAGAAGGAAAATATAAAAATATTCTAATAGCCCGGAGGCATCTCAGGAGATTACAAAAAAGATACTTAGGGACTCAATTTAATTTAAAACAATTTAATAAAAAAGGAGGTTTTTAAAATGAAAAGCGTTCAAGCAAGTGTAGCAAAAACTATTAGAAGGGAATTAAAAGAAAAGTTTCCTGGTATTAAGTTTTCTGTTAGATCTGAATCTTTTGCTGGTGGGAATAGTGTAGATATTTATTATACTAATGGAGTACCGGAGGACGAGATTAGAAAATTAGTTAATAAATATCAATCAGGATATTTTGACGGTATGGTTGATATGTATAATTATTATGGCAACCGAGATTATCCCACTGCTAAATATGTAATGGTTAACAGAAAAATTACTGATGACATCCGAGAAAAAACTAAAATTGATATAGCTAAAAGATACGGGATCAAGGATAAAAACAACGAACAAGAATGGTTTGGTAAGTTCAATGCTTGGTCGAATACTGTTGTATATAGAGAATTAGTTGATAAAACTATATAGCCGTCAGAACTCCGGGCGTTGTTTCGCAAAAGAAACAATTCCCGGGGTTGTGATTACTTAATTTTATTTATTAAAAAAGGAGGTGAAAAATATGGCGGGTTTTGGGTTGGATGGTATTAATGAAAGGATTGAATGTCCTTATTGTGGAAGCTTTGATTGTTGCGGAGTAGATGATAAAGGTAATTTAATTTGTTGCCATACACATAAAATAGTTACTGAAAAAAGTCTAAGAAAAATGGTAAAGAAAGATCCAGCTTATTATACTTATGTAAAGTAAAAGGCCTATACAATCATAAAGGCCAGTTTAAATTCGTTGCTTATACGCTAAAATTGAGCGTTAAAAATATGAAAGGAGGCCTAAATTGACTAAAATATCGTATATTAAAAGTATTATTGATGATAAATTTAAACGAACCGGCCTAGGTAATGTTGCTTTCTCAATGAGATTTTTGGGTAATAATGAAGAGAAAGAGCTTTCCCGGTGGTATGTTATAACTCGGGAATCATGCGGATTTGTAAAGTTTGAGAAAAGAAAGGGGGTTTTTGATGAGGATAATGGCCAGTTAAAATTTTTTTAAAGGAGGGTTAACATGGAGTATTATACAAAACAATATTGTATTGTATGTGGTAAAACAATTAAAATTGATGCTTTAGATTTCTTAATGAATTTAGATAAGCCGGTAGTTTGTGAGAAATGTAAAAAAATTAAGAAGGAGGAAAAAAATAATGCAAATCACAAAATTAAACAAGAAGGCCTATCATTTAGAGGTTGAGGGTGCTATAATTAATGTGCGTGAGGGTCTGTTTGATCGGTTTGGTAGAACAGTAACCGAGATCTCGATTATTCCCAATAAATATACTGGTAAGCCGGTCTGGCGTTTATTAGGTCATTCTAATAATAGAGTAGTGCAATTAAAAAATTTAAAAGTGGGGTGATTATGTGAAAGTAATTAAAAAAAGCGAATTGAGAGAGCTGGTCAAAAAAAAATCCCTCCGGGAAATTGCTAAAATGTACGGGGTTACTTACGAGAGAATCCGCCAGGTATGTGTTATGTGGGGTATAAAACGGAGGGGCTGGAATAGGATTAAATTAATAGACGATGAGGCTAAGAAATAAATCTTAGCCTCTTTTTTTATTTTATTTCTTTTAATATTTCTTCTTTAAATGGGCATTTGTCCCATCCCGGACAACCTTTTAATATTCTGCCTCTTTTGTAATATATGCAATCTACGCAAAATATCTTTTTTTTGTGTGCGGTAAGGGTGATATTATCTTTTGTCTTTTTAAGTTTCTTACCATATCTTTCAATAAGTAATTTTTTTAAAGGTTCTCTTCCGTAATTACTTTTATTGATAGACTTTTTTCCCCCTCCTATTAAACTTTTTAGATATCTTTCATGATATTCCTTTTTATGATTCTTGTAATAAATTTTAGAATATTTTTTGTCCATTATGGTATCCATTTGTGATGGCATTTAGGACACTCAATATAATGTTCAATTTCAGGTTTATATCCCTTTGAAGCAGGAAGATATTTAGTTATTATTTTATTCCAGGTTATATTCTTTCCTTCAGGAACTTTGGTTAAATCAGGGTATTTCTGGACAAATTGAATCGAATACCAGAGTATCCGGCTGGACATATTTAAAGATAGTGCAAGGCCTTGCACTATCTTTTCCCCATAAATCTTGTTGCGTTCAAAATTGTCATGTTCCTCTAATATACGCTTCCCCAAGTTGTGATAACCTTCTACGAGGGCCCAGCGAGAGATATAAACAGCTTCGGTTATTATGCTGTGGCAATCGCTTATTAAACTGGAATACCATTCTGTATTTACAAGTTCATTCATCTTTTAATTCCTTCTCAAATTCTTTAAGTAATGCTCTTAATTCAGGAATAGTCCATTTACGCACTGTATTAGCCTTTATTCGCATTTCTTCGTACCACTTGATACCTCGCCTATCCTTTATCCAATTAATAAATTCTATGGGGTTTTTGTGCGCTGAATTAGTCTGCAATGTGTGCCAGCCAGCGTTTAGACAAACTCCATTGTTTAAATTCCACCGGACAGAGAGATTGCTTCTCGAAAAAATATGATGTGAATTTAAGTATCTTTTTTTTCCGCTTCTCTCACACCGATAGCCTGCTCTTTTCTTAACAAGTTCAGCCCATAGATTATCAAGTTGCTTTTTAAGTTTCTGTCTTTCAGTCTTACTTTTCTTTTTTGATTTCCAATCTTTTAAGTTGGCTCTAAATAATACAATTTTGCTCATTTTGTCTTCTCACTTTAGCTATATTTTCAATGCAGGTTGAAACGGTTTAGTTAATTTATTACTTTTTAAAATATTTTCTTTTGCCGGTAATAATTGTAAATTGCTTAATGCCCAGCATCTCCGAAAATTTATTTGTCCGGGATTATCATAATTCCAAGCTGAAATTGGTATTATATGGTCGACGTGTAATTTGCCATCCAAAAAGTCATTCCAATCGTAGCCTTTAGGTATAGTTTTTTTTAACCTTTTTATCAAATCTTTTAATGTATAACCAACCAAATCTTCCCAATATCTACCACCCTTATTACCTTTTAAAGATTTACTAATTGACTTTCTCATTTTATTGTTAATATTAAATTTTAAATCGGTTTTATATCTATGTTTCTGATATTCATTATTATAATCAGGATTATCCTCTACCCACTGTTTCTGACATATTTTTCTTTTTTCAGGATTATTTTTGCGATATTGTTTACATTGTTCTAATGCTTTTTCTTTATTTTTAATATAATATTGCTTCCTATATTCTGGGTTTTCCTTCCTCCATTTTCTTATATATGCTTTTTTATCAAACATAATTATCTCCAAACAAAAAATAGAACGCATTTCGGATTGCTATTATTTCTTCTCTTTATTTCTCCTCTTTAATATTTTATTGATTTCCAATACTTCACTTCCCCGGATAAACCAGAAATTCCCCATTTTCTTACCGAATGTTTTATTCTTTTCGAGTAGAGCTATTATTTTTTTTACACTTATCCCTGTTCTTCCTGATACATCTTTAGGACTATATAATTTGTGAGAATAGATTTTATATTTTATTTTCACTTTTATATATTCTCCAATACTTTAAGTATAAACATAACCATCATTACCGCTAACATCACAAAAAGCGCCCACCAACCTAAATCATTATCATCTTTTTTACCCCATCTTAATTTCATTCTTAACCTCCTTATCTTTCTTCGGGAAGTATTTTTGCTCCAATTTTTCTGTAATATCTCGAATAATCTCCATCTTATTCCATAGTCCTTGATTTACGTCTAAATTCAAGGATTGACTAATTAATTCTTCCCACATTGCCTCATACTTTTCGCCCCGTTTAAGTAATTCAACTATTTCTTGGGCTTCATCAAATTCGAGTGGTTGTTCCCTTCCGATACAAACCATTCCTATGGCTTCTTCAACGTCCATATTAATCAGTCCCCCCTACTTTAATATCCTTAATTTCTTCTTCTGTTAGATAGTAACTATCTTTTTGTTCTAACTTCTTAACCCTGATTTTTAATCCCTTAATCTCGTTATTTAAACTTGTTAGCTGTCTCAATATCTCTTTATTCTTTTTGATTGATTCTTCTATATTCATAATTTCACTCCTTCATTTTCATTTTAAAATCTAAAATCTTTTTATCTAATTTCTCATGGCTCTTTGTATCGCTTTCAGGTATATATTTTTTATAGATTCCCATATTTAATAAATTAGTTTTGTTTATCCTGATAATTTTGTCTCGCTCTTCGTAATATTTCATTATTCCCGGATTATCTACATAAAATTGCTGAGTTAGTTTTTGCCTCTTCCAGTTAGATAATTGCTCATACTCAAAAACTTCCAAAGGTTTAGTAGGTAAAGACTTAAAATATATATCGTCTAAAGTTTTCACCCCCCAGT
>JGI24025J20009_10003457_pt1 | contig 10751 bp, 8 predicted proteins | sample Cruoilmetagenom3_FD_20009 | JGI IMG/M metagenome (IMG submission 20009) | reverse complement strand
ACATATTTACACCCCAAAAAACACTTTTAACCTCCTAACAACAAGTAAATACAAACGATTTTGGTTTTTTCTCGGTTAAAAACTACAGGAACTTCAGATTAGAGTAATTGGTGTAATCTGCGGATTAAACTTGCCTTTTCTATTCAGTGCCTGAGCTGTTACCTGAATTCTTCATTCCTCATCACTCGGTTCCTACAAAAAACGGTCGAAAATCAGACTCGTCCCGTTCAAGGGCATCATTTATCTCTTTCAAAAGCCTTGGCCTGTCATGAGGCAGGCGGCCGTGAAGGTTGATGTAGTTCGTATAGTGGTCACTGGTAAGGAAAGTTTTAATGGTCAGGCCTTCGAGGAAGGTCCTTGTTTCCCTTAAAGCGTCGTGAGGCGTCAGCATCTTAAAACGCCCTGCCAAGACATCATCCAAAATAGGTGTATTTATCTTTGGCACAAAGGTGCGCAGCCGGACAAAGTCGGGCGCGATTTCATTAATCACCCTGGCAGTCTCTTTTGCATGCTCGTATGTTCTTTCCTGGCCTCCGATCCCCAAAATAACATACAGGCTTAATTCGATCCCGGCGGCCATTAACCATTTGCCTGCTTCGATTTGCTCCTGGACATGGGTTCCTTTGCGAATATGTTTCAATATGACATCATCACCTGATTCAAGGCCCACATGAATGCGTCCAAGGCCCGATTTGGCCAACTGTCTAAGTTTATCCGGTCCTTTCTTGTGGATAAATTGAGAGGACCCGTAGACAGTGATTCGCTCAAGACAGGGAAAGGTTGTCCTGGCAAAATGACACACATCAGCCAGATTCTTTGTGTTCATAGCTATTGTGTTTCCAGCAGGGAGAAACATGGTGCACACGTGAGGGCCGTAGATCTTTTTTGCTTCCACCATGTCTTGCTTAATATCTGCTACCGGCCTGACGCGGTATTTAGGGCCGTTCTTATAGACCATGCAAAAAGTGCATCGGTTATGAGGACATCCTATAGTGGCCTGGATTAACAGCGAATCTGCTTCGCTGGGAGGCCGGTATATGGGACCTTTATAGCGCATGGAGATGCCTTGTCTTTTTATGCACGCTCATTAATAAATCTCCAAAGGTCCTTATCCGTTTAGATTTTTTGCTCGTAGGACTGACCCGGAACCAGTCCCTCCGGGGCCGGATATTATTCATAAGACACGGGAATTTCTTTTCCTGGAAGATGCAGTCGTATCCATTCAGTCTGAAAGGAGACGCTTTTCACCAAAGGGAATTGGCGGCGGGAATGACGGGAAGTGCGGGTCAAATTTGTTGAGGCGAATTGACGGCACAACAATAAGACTTCCCGGCCGATGCACCTTCAATGCCCTGAAAGGGGAAAGGCTGATCATAAATACGCCGGACGGCGGTGGATGGGGACTAAAGTAAAGGGGACGTCGCTTTCCAGCGAACTGATAAACAACGTCCCCTCGGCTTTCTTCAGCCCTCTTTTTTACATTGCCCAGCTACTATTTCTAATTGGTAGCAGGAGCAGCTTCTTCAACAGCAGGAGCAGCTTCTTCAACAGCCGGTGCTGCAGCCTCTTCTGCGGGAGCTACGGCCGTTGTTTCGGCTGGTGCGGTAGTGCTAGTTTCTTCCTTGCAACCAACGAAACCGAAGCACATCAACGCTGCAAGACAAACCAATACAATTAATTTTTTCACTTTAATTATTCCTCCTTTTCGTAACAAACCTCTACCCTCTTCTCCATTTTTTCCTCGGCAAGGGCAATCTATTCTCCAATTACCGGGATAAGATGAAACCAAGGCATATTTATTAATTAGCTGGGGCAGCTTCCTCAGCAGGAGCAGCCTCTTCTGCTGGCGGAGCAGCCTCTGCCGGTGCAGTCACATTTGCTGTCTCTTCTACTACGACCACAGCTTCCTCTGTTGTAGTGCTCCCCACTTCCTGTAAACCCATGAAACCAAAGCACATTAACATTGCAAGAGATAGCGACACAATAGTTCTTTTCATTTTAATTTCTCCTTTTTTTTGAAATGAAAAAATTCATTTATAACCCATTTTTTCTTTAACTACATATGTGCTTATTAAAGCCTAATATTTTATAGCAAAGAATATACCAAATTGGGTTGATCAAATTAACTCCCTGATTTTAAAGAATGTTTGTCGTGAATGAATAATATCGAGAGGATATTTTTATGGATCATCCTACATAGAGTGAAGAGCGAAACATTTTACACAAGCTAACCATTTGTTAATTCAACATTTTTTCATGTAGGTTTTTTCATACGCCTTAGTTCTTTTCCCGGTCGCAGCGGCCATTATGCTGTGTCCATTATAAATATGGCTCATGAAACCAAACAAATCATGTGCTATAAATGAAGACGGTTTGCTTGTTCCTTACAGGCAAATAACAGCATTGTTTTAAACCGACCAGGAGGTGTTAGAATGAGGGTGCTTATCTTGAGTGCGGATGGATTTGAAGACAGCGAACTTCTGTGTCCTATGTACCGGCTTAAAGAGGCAGGCTATCAGGTGGACATAGCCGCGCCGGAATGGGGCCGGATAAAGGGAAAGCGGGGTTATACAGTGACTGCCAACCTGGCTCTGGACGACGTGCAACCCGACGGTTTTAGATTGCTTCTTCTGCCTGGTGGTAAGGTGGCACCTCAGACGCTTCGCTCAATTCCGCAAGTCCAGGACATTGTGAGCGCATTTGTGGACAAGGGACGGCCCGTGGCCGCCATCTGTCATGGCCCCCAGATTCTATTGTCGGCAGGGGTCTTGGTTGGGCGGCGGGCCACCTGTTATAGAGGTGTGGTAAGGGAACTGGAGGCCGCGGGTGTGCTATACGAGGACTCGGAGGTCGTGGTAGATGGCAATATCATAACCTCTCGCCAACCTTCGGACATCCCTGCTTTTATGGGCGAGGTCATACGGGCCTTGGCCCGATTACTAAAAAGCACTAGAGGATATGAAGACATAGCAGGCGATTAATAGACGGACATCCCATAACGCAATTTCCCTTAGAATGGATCAGTGATTAGGAACTGTCCGTAAATAAGTTGGACAATATTGTGTTTGGATTTGTGTTGACTTTGGCCGATCCTCAATCACAAAATCCTCAACATAACACTGCTATGCCTGCGGTTTTGCTCAATCGGATCGGCCAAAGTCGGCTCAAAGACGGGCGCAAGATGTTCAAGTTATTTGCGGACAGTTCCTTAGTGGATCGGCCCCTTACCCACGGGACGGTTATTGGCGGCCAGAATGGTCTTTCGCAATCTGATGGAAAGGGGGGTCACTTCCACCATTTCATCGGCTTTGATGAAGTGGATGGCCTTCTCCAGGGTCATGGGCATGGCCGGGGTCAAAACTACGGCGTCATCCTTGCCCGAGGCCCGCATATTGGTGAGTTTTTTCCCCTTGCAGGGATTCACATTGAGATCCACTTCCCGGTTGTATTCCCCCACGATCATGCCCTCATACACCGGATCATTGGGCGCCACGAACAAATGCCCCCGGGGTTCCAGCTTGAATAAGGCGTAAGCCACGGCCTTTCCCTGGCGGTCCGAGACCAATGATCCCGTGTACCGGGACGGAAAATCTCCCAGATAATCGTCATACCCGAAAAAATAAGAATTCAGAATTCCTGTGCCCTTGGTATCGGTCAAGAATTCCTCCCGGTACCCGATTAGCCCCCGGGAAGGCATGATGAATTCGATTCTCACCCGCCCCGTGCCTTTGTTCACCATATTGCTCAGGCGAGCCTTTCGATGGGCCAACTTTTCAGTTACGACCCCCACGAATGGCTCGTCGCAATCCACGAACACATGTTCCATGGGTTCCTGGCGCTTGCCATTCTTTTCCTTATAGATCACCTCAGGTCGTCCCACGCACAATTCAAAACCTTCCCGGCGCATGATTTCGATGAGAATTGCCATTTGGAATTCCCCCCGGCCCTTGACAACGAAGCATTCTTGACTGCCGGTATCTTCCACGCGAATAGCCACGTTGCGCAGGGTCTCTTTCATGAGCCGTTCCCGGATTTTGCGGGATTGAACAATTTTACCTTCCCTGCCCACCAGGGGACCGTTGTTGATGGCAAAGGTCATGGAGACCGTGGGTTCGTCCACGCGGATGCGCTTTAAGGCCTTGGGCTCGGTTCGGGTGCAGATGGTATCTCCGATTTTCACATCGTCGATACCCGAGATCACGATGATATCTCCGACATCGGCGCGGTCCACGGCTTCCAGCGCCATGCCCTGGTACACCTGGAGTTTGGTGAGCTTGATGGGCAGGCGGGAGTTATCTTCCGTGATACAGACCAGGCCGTCATCAAAGGAGATGGACCCGTTCAGGATCTTGCCCACGGCCAAGCGGCCGAGATAGTCGGAATAGGTCAGATCCGCCACTATCATTTGAAAGGGGGCTTCCGAATCGTAAACAGGTCCTGGGATTTCCGACAAAATCGTATCAAAGAGCAGGTGGAGGTTTTCCCGGGGCTCATCCAGGGCGGGTTGAACAATGCCCTGACGGCCAATGGCATAGAGGACCGGAAAATCCAATTGATCCTCGGAAGCATCCAGGTCGATGAACAGATCGTAAATCTCGTCCAGCACCTCATCGGCCCGGGCATCTTTGCGGTCGATCTTGTTGATTACCACCAGCATGACCAATCCGGCTTCCAGGGCTTTTTTCAAAACAAACCGGGTTTGGGGCAGGGGGCCTTCCGAAGCATCCACCAGCAAAATAGCGCCGTCCACCATGGCCAGTGCCCGTTCCACTTCCCCGCCAAAATCCGCGTGGCCCGGGGTATCCAGGATGTTGATCTTGGTATCTTTCCACATGACCGAGCAGTTCTTGGCCGCGATGGTAATGCCCCGCTCCCGCTCCAGATCCATGCTGTCCATGATCCGCTCATCCATTTCCTTGCCTTCCCGGAACAGGCCGCTTTGGCGGAACATGGCATCCACCAGGGTGGTCTTGCCATGGTCAACGTGGGCGATGATAGCAATATTTCTCAATTTTTGATTTTGTTGTTTGATCATAATAAATTTAAAGCCTCTCTGATCTCAATCATCCATTTCAATTCATCATCTTTCAACGCCCTTTCACAATGAATAGACTCGGATTATGATGAATCATTTTGAACATGCATTTATTTAGATTTCGATATAATGATTGTGGCAGGGTTATAGGAAGGAAATTATACAAATCGTACTTCTGCAACCGATATCGCAGTCAAAAATCATTATCAAGGAAGTATATACTACTTTGAGGATGTTCTGGCAATGCGGTATATGCCCCTCATCCGGTTCATTTCGCGGAATCTATCGGTCATTTTATGAGGGCATGGTTCTGTTTTTCGGCCATTGAACCACCATGAACTACACGAAAAGCGTTATTCATAGGCTCCGGCGATTTTGAACGGGCAACGGAATGGATTGTGGCCATGAAGCATCCCTTGAGGGCCCCTGATGCCCTGCACCTTGCTATTGCAACCCGAGAGGATACCTTTTTTTGGACCTTGGACAAAACCCTTGCCCGTGCCGCTAAGTGGGTTGGTCTTAAGACACGCAAATGAAGTGAGGAGCCCTTTTATATCAATTGTCGTCAGTAAAAACCACTCAAGTGGTTCCACGCCGGCAGGAGGGACATCTTCGCTCACATGGACAACCCGTACTGCTTCTTGTCAAAGATTTCTCAATTGACATTTATGTATAAATAAGGCATATGAATACATATGAGAACAACATTGAACATAGATGATGAAATACTAAATAAGGCGTCATGTTTGACGGGAGTTAAGGAAAAGACTTCCTTGATTCGACTCGGATTGGAGGCACTGATTGCCCGCGAGAGCAGTAAAAGACTCGCAAAACTGGGTGGAACAGAAAAAGATCTCCAGCCAATTCCCCGCCGGAGACCATCGGTATAGTAGCCATGGTTATGGTTGATACTTCTATTTGGGTTGACCATTTACGGAAAGGTAGCCACCACCTTGAGAAATTGCTCCTGGATACAAAGGTGGTGTGCCACCCTTTCATAGTTGGGGAATTGGCCTGTGGTAATATCAAGAATCGAAATGAATTCCTGTCGTTAATCCAAACCCTTCCGGTGACTCCAGTGATCGACCTACATGAATTCCTCTATTTTATCGACCAAAATAGACTGATGGGCAAAGGAATCGGTTTTGTTGATATCCATCTCTTGGCTTCAGCACTGTTGTCAGAAATGCCATTATGGACATCTGACAAAAAACTAAAATCAGTATCAATAGAACTCAATATAGCCTACAAGTAACAAGGCTTTGATCTCCAAATCTGGAGATAATGTTTTTCTGGTTGTTATGTGTAAAGATGGGCTTTTGGGTAATGCGTGGAGTTAACGCTCGATTTGGTGAACCCTGAACCCGTGAACGGTTACGGTATTTTTATGCTTAGGCAAGCCAGGTAGGATGCCCACAGAGTTTTAAGTTCAGGAGCAAGTATGCGAAGAAGAAAATATCAATTCACATGAGCAGCGGATGGGTAGTCGTCGAAGGTGCATTCCTCAGGTTGGGGCTGAGCACAGATAGTACATCAATTGGTAGAGAATTTTGGAATTACACTGGCGGAATTAGCCCGCCAAGTGGGAGTTTCCACGTCTGCTATCTCCAAAGCCCTTAACAGGACAATGAAAGATTAATTCAACTCAGTCAACAATGTCCCCCAGTTTTCCCATCATTCGGGATTGCTGGGGGTGAGTTTTACCACGGGAAAAATGAATATAGAGGAGATCCATTGGCAGCAAGTGGACTCGGGACAAACCGGAAGATGAATCTATGGAGGTCACAAGCATGCCCGACATGAATGATGAAGCGGAAGTGCGCCGTCGCAATGCCGAGTTGCAGAAGCGCGTTGCCGAGCTGGAGGACGCTATTACCGAGCGCAAGCGGGCGGAGGAAGTCGTTCAAAAAGCCAAGGAATATGCCGATAATATCGTAGCAACCGTTAGAGAACCAGTTGTGGTCCTGGATAAAGATCTACGAGTGGTATCAGCGGGTCGTACCTTCTACACAACGTTCATGGTTAGTCCCGAGGAAACCGAGGGGCAGTTATTATACGACCTGGGGAACTGCCAGTGGGACATACCTGCCTTGAGGAAACTCCTTGAGGAAGTACTACCAGAGAAAACAACCATTGAAGATTATGAGATGGTGCACAACTTCGAAACCATCGGACAAAAGACGATGCTCCTCAATGTCAGAAAAATCATAAGAGGAGAAGAAGAACTAATCTTACTGGCTATAGTGGATATCACCGAACGGAAGTGGATTGAGAAAGCGCTGAATGACCGGGTTGAATTTGAGAAGATCGTCGCCTCCATATCAACAAGCTTCCTCAACCTTGCACCGGATGAGATTGACATCGGGATAGAAGATGCACTCAGAACCATCGGAGAGTTTTCCGGTATCGATCGCAGTTATCTCTTCCGGTTATTCGATGACGGAACGAAGACGGACAACACCCACGAGTGGTGCGCCGAGGGGATCGCGCCACAGATCGGGAGCTTAAAGGAGTTATCGGTTGCGGACTTCCCGTGGTTTCTGGGGAGACTCAACCGGTTTAAGACCGTCCACATTCCAAGTATTGCAGACCTTCCACCCGGGGCAGATGCTGAAAAAGAGATCCTGCAATCAGGGGATATCCTATCAGCCATTCTCGTTCCGATGGTCTATGGCGGGACTCTTGTCGGATTTATCGGGCTTGATTCGGTGAGGCAGGAGAAGAGCTGGTCTGAAGAGAACATCGCACTGCTCAGGATAATATGCGAGATCTTTGTGAATGCACTGGAGCGCAAGCGTGCGATGGACGCGATTCAAAGTTCTGAGACGCGGTTTCATGCCATGTTCGAAGAAAACCCGCTTGGAGCTGCCATCATCGACAAAGAACGGAAGATCAGGGAGGTGAACGATGCTGCTGCAGCCCTGATCGGAAGACCAAGAGAAGAGATCATCGGCAGGATGTGCCACGAGTTTATCTGCACGATAGCAGAGAACGACTGCCAGATCTACGATCACGGGCTGACCTTTGACCACGCTGAAGGGATCCTCCTCTCAAAGGATCGTGGAGACGTTCCTATCGAGAAGACGGCTACACAGATTACAATCGATGGCGATACGATGATTCTTGAGATGTTTTACGACATCACCAGGCGGAAAGCTACGGAAGAGGCGGTCCGTGAGAGCGAGGAGAAGCATCGAACGATTTATGATTCTTCCAAGGACGCCATAATGATGTTAACCCATGAAGGGAGATTTTTAAGTGGAAACCCTGCTGCTGTAGAAATATTTGGCTGTAAGAGTGAGAAAGAATTCATCTCACGAACCTCGTATGATTTATCTCCACAGTATCAACCTGATGGGGCATTATCGTCTGAAAAAGCTAAACAGATGATAGCAATGGCGATGGAAAAAGGCTCGCATTTCTTTGAATGGACACACAAGCGGATGGATGGCAAGGAATTCCCCACCACTGTTTTATTGACCAGGATGGAGTTGCAAGGCAGAAGGATGTTACAGGCTACGGTTAGAGACATCACAGAACAGAAAGCTGCGGAGACCGCGCTTCGGGAGAGTGAAGAGAAGATACGGATGATAACCGCTTCCGCTAATGATGCCATCATCATGATGGATCATGAAAGGAGTATATCATACTGGAATAAAGCTGCTGAACGGATGTTTGACTACACGGAAGAGGAAGTAATCGGCAAAGACTTGCACGCACTCCTTGTGCCCGAAAGATTCCATGCCGGTTTTTCGAAAGGGTTCAAGGGATTTAAGGAAACGGGACAGGGCGCTGCTCTTGGAAAAACACTTGAACTGGCTGCTTTTGGAAAGGACAGTAAGGAATTCCCGGTCGAACTTTCCCTCTCTGCGGTGAAACTGAAAGGCAGATGGAATGCGATAGGGTTGATAAGGGACATCACCGAGCGCAAGCAAGTAGCAGCGGAACTGGCAGAAACCAATCAGCAGTTAGAGCAGGCCATCAAACAAGCCAATCAGATGGCCGAAGAAGCCAGTGCCGCCAACCAGGCAAAGAGCGAATTTCTGGCCAACATGAGTCACGAGATCCGCACACCCATGAATGCGGTCCTGGGTTTTTCCGACATGCTGCTTGATACTGATTTAGATGAAGACCAGAGAGATTATGTAAGCACAGTCAAAAGAAGTGGCGATTCTCTACTCTCTTTGATCAACGATATCCTTGATTTCTCCAAGATCGAGGCAGGGCAGTTGGATTTTGAGGAGATTGACTTTGATCCGGAACTTTTGGTCTATGATGTCTGTGAAACGGTTCGCCCAAGGATTGAATCAAAACCTATCGAGGTCTTATGCCGTATCGGGGATAACATTCCTTCAATGGTTAAGGGAGATCCAACACGGTTTCGTCAGGTCCTGACAAATCTGATGGGCAATGCTCCCAAATTCACCGAGGCCGGAGAGATTGAAATCTCCCTTGATATTGAAGAGGAAAAAAAGACCCAGGTAAAACTTCATGCAAAAATCAGGGATACAGGCATCGGTATCCCAAAAGGTAAATTGTCCACCATATTTGAGCCTTTTCAGCAGGCAGATGGATCAACTACAAGAAAATATGGCGGTACCGGTCTGGGCTTAGCCATTTGCAAGCATATCTCAGATCTCATGGGAGGGGAGGTCTGGGCGGAAAGTAGAGTTGGCAAAGGGAGCATCTTCCACTTTACCGCATGGCTTGGAAAGGCAGAAGAAAAAGAAACCAGGAGATTTGTCTCTGTATCACTCTTCGGCAAGAATGCTCTCATTGTTGATGATAACCGGAGCAACCTGGATATCTTAAGGCACATTTTAGAGTCGGTCGGTATGAATGTAGTTGCTCTAACAAACGGAAAAGATGTTTTACCAGCTTTACAAAAGGCCTTGGAAGAACAAAATCATTTTAACCTTTGTATCTGCGATATCCAGATGCCCGGCATAAGCGGATATGATGTGGCAAAAGCAATTCATGGTTTTAAATCCGAAATCGAAGATCTTCCTCTGATTGCCCTATCCTCTTTAATGGAGCGAGAAGCCAAAAAATGTGAAGAGGCAGGATTTGATGGATTCCTGAGTAAGCCCATTCGCAGGGAAAAGCTATATAAGATGTTAGAGAGACTATTGGGTAAAAAAAAGGATGAAGAGCTAAAACCGAAAATTGTTACGCAGTATTCAGCTCGAGAGGATATGAAGCATTCTGCGCGTATCCTTTTAGCAGAAGATAACCCAGTCAACCAGAAACTTGCAAAGATGATGCTGACCAAGGCCGGATATCAGGTGGAGGTGGCCAATAACGGTCAAGAGGCCGTTGAAAAATACACAACATCTCCCGAGGATTTTGACCTGATCTTCATGGATGTTCAGATGCCGGAGATGGACGGAATTAAAGCGACACAAACTATCAGAGAAAAGGGATTTGACACTATTCCGATTGTTGCTATGACAGCCAATGCGATGAAGGGTGATAGGGAGATATGCCTTAAGGCAGGCATGGTTGATTATCTTGCAAAGCCGATTAAAAGGGAGTTCGTCTTTGAGATCCTTGAAAAATGGGTTTTTAATAAAAATGTGCCGTGAATTCCTGAGAATTAGGGAGATTTTAGACAGAAATTAGGCATCCTTCATTTTGTAGTTTACACTTTTTCAACATAGACGGATGCCAGCCATTAGCTGTTAGCCGTTAGCTATTAGGTAAAAACTTTGTATAA
>JGI24025J20009_10003454_pt1 | contig 10755 bp, 11 predicted proteins | sample Cruoilmetagenom3_FD_20009 | JGI IMG/M metagenome (IMG submission 20009) | reverse complement strand
TTTAAAATATCTATTTCATCATCAACCCATAAAATGTTTATATCACTCATATTGTTATCTTTGTAAAACTATTTATAAAATAATTATTTTGACCGAAAAAAAAACGAACAAACTCAAAATATTAAACGATCCAATTTACGGTTTTATTACTATTCCTAACACTTTAATTTGTGATTTAATTGATCATCCTTATTTTCAGCGTTTAAGACGTATTTCACAAATGGGTTTATCGCATTTAGTGTATCCTGGAGCGCATCATACACGTTTTCATCATGCTATTGGGAGTATGCATTTAATGCAAAAAGCAGTGCGAAACTTAAAATTAAAAGGAGTTAAAATTTCAGATGAAGAAGCTAATGCACTTTGTATTGCTATTTTATTGCATGATATTGGTCATGGTGCATTTTCACATGCGTTAGAACAAAGTATTGTCACTGGAATTCATCATGAAGCAATTTCATTAAAATTTATGGAAGCTTTAAATGATGAGTTTAAAGGACAACTTACATTAGCAATTACCATTTTCACAGAAAAATATCATCGTAAGTTTTTACATCAATTGATTTCTAGCCAGTTAGATATGGATAGATTGGATTATTTAAATAGAGATAGTTTTTATACAGGAGTTGCTGAAGGAAATATTAGTTCGGAACGTTTAATAACTATGTTGAATGTAAAAGATGATAATCTAGTTATTGAAGAAAAAGGTATTTATTCTGTCGAAAAATTTATAGTTGCAAGGCGGTTAATGTATTGGCAAGTTTATTTACATAAAACTGGCTTGGTTGCTGAAAAATTATTAGGTAAAATTTTAAAACGTGCTAAAGAATTATCATTATCTGGAACTAAATTACCTGCAAGTAAGGCATTTACTTTCTTCTTAAATCATCAAATAAGTGAAGGAAATTTCACATTAGAAACACTTAAAATATTTGCTAAATTAGATGATTACGATGTGTTTTCAGCAATAAAAGAATGGATTTCACATGATGATAAAATTATTTCAAAACTATCTGAAAGTTTAATTAATAGAAAATTACCCAAAGTAATTCTTCAAAAAGACCCATTTGCTAAGGTTGAAATTGAAAAAATAAAGACAAAAAGTTAAAGAAAACTTTAATCTAAGTGATTCAGAATTAGATTATTTTGTATATCACGGTAAAATTCAAAACCAGGCTTATGATGCTACCAAAAATAATATTCAAATTTTATATAAAAACGGTACAATTAAAGATGTAACTGAGGCTTCAGACCATTTAAATTTACAAGCATTGTCAAATACAGTTTACAAGTATTATATATGCTATCCAAAGAAATAGGTAGTGTTCAATTTTTTATTTATTTTTGCAATTCATGAAATTTACAGCAAACCAAATAGCAGAAATTTTAGAAGGTGAAATAGACGGAAATGAAAATGTAGAAGTTTATAAGCTTTCAAAAATTGAAGAAGGAGAGGAAGGTTCTTTAACGTTTCTCTCAAATCCAAAATATACACAATTCATTTATTCCACAAAAGCTTCAATAGCCATAGTCAATAAAAGTTTTATACTAGAAAATAAGATTGATACAACACTTATAAAAGTTGATGATGCATATAAAGCATTTTCTAAATTATTAGCTTTTTACGATGAAGTAAAATCTAATAAAGTAGGGATTGAATCTCCAGCATATATAAGTGAAACAGCTAAACTAGGAGAAAATATTTATTTAGGTGCATTTGCTTACATTGGCAATAATGTAGAAATAGGTGATAATGTTAAAATTTATCCAAATGCATATATTGGAGACAACACTAAAATTGGTGATAACTCTACAATATTTGCAGGTGCAAAAATTTATTCTGAAACTATAATAGGTGAAAATTGCTCAATCCATTCAGGTGCTATTATTGGTGCTGACGGATTTGGATTTGCTCCAAATGAAGAAGGTGTATTTAGCAAAATACCTCAAATTGGGAATGTAATTATTGAAGATTTTGTAGATGTTGGCGCAGCAACAACAATTGATAGAGCAACATTAGGTTCAACGGTTATAAGAAAAGGGGTAAAGCTAGATAATCAAATTCAAGTAGCGCATAATGTTGAAATTGGTGTAAATACTGTAATAGCTGCACAAACTGGTATTGCTGGTTCTACTAAAATTGGTGAAAATTGTATGATTGGTGGCCAAGCTGGAATTGCGGGCCATTTAACAATTGGAAACAATGTTCGCATGCAGGCAAAAACAGGAGTAAGTAAAAATATTAAAGATAATGAAATTATTCAGGGAACACCTGCATTTGGTTATTCAGATTATAATAAATCCTATGTGTATTTTAAAAAGTTACCTGAATTAGCAGGTATTATAAATTCACTTCAGAAAGAAATAAAAGCTTTAAAAGAAAAATAATGAGTAGTAGTACGCAAAAAACAATAAAAAAAGAAATAAAACTTTCAGGCGTTGGCTTGCATACAGGTAATAAAGTTACTATGACTTTTAAACCTGCACCAGTAAATTATGGTTACGCATTTGTTAGAGTTGATTTGGAGGGAAAACCTGTAATTGAAGCTAGTGCAGAATATGTTATAAATACACAAAGAGGAACAAACCTTGAAAAAAAAGGTGTTTTTGTAAATACCTCTGAACATGTTTTAGCGGCTGTTGTTGCTTTAGGAATTGATAATATATGTATTGAAATAAATGCACCTGAACCACCAATTATGGATGGGTCTTCAAAACATTTTATTGAAGCATTAGAAAAAGCGGGTATAGTTGACCAAGAGGTTGAACGAGAAGAGTATATTGTAAAAGATATTATTTCATATAAAGATGAAAAATCAGGAAGTGAAATCATATTAATGCCATCTGATGAATTTCAAATTACTACGATGGTAGATTTTGGAACAAAAGTTTTAGGTACTCAAAATGCAACACTTAATTCATTATCAGACTTTAAAAGAGAAATTGCAGATGCAAGAACGTTCAGCTTTCTTCATGAATTAGAAATGCTTTTAGATAATAATTTAATTCAAGGAGGCGATTTAAATAATGCAATAGTTTATGTAGATAAGGAGATTTCTATTGAAACTATGGATAAATTAAAAAAAGCTTTCAAAAAGGAAAATCTAACCGTAAAAGCAAATGGTATTCTTGATAATTTAACATTGCGTTGGGCTAATGAAGCAGCACGCCATAAATTATTAGATGTTATAGGTGATTTAGCTTTAGTTGGTACTAGAATTAGAGGGAAAGTAATTGCAAATAAACCAGGTCATTTAGTAAATACGGTTTTTGCTAAGAAACTGCAAAAAATAATTAAGCACGAAAAAAGAAACAACATACCAACATACGATTTAAATCAACCACCATTAATGGATATTCATCAAATTATGAATATCCTTCCACATAGACCTCCATTTTTATTAATTGATAGAATTTTGGAATTATCAGATAATCATGTTGTTGGAATGAAAAACATAACAATGAATGAGCCGTTTTTTATTGGTCATTTCCCTGATGCTCCTGTAATGCCAGGAGTTCTTCAGATAGAAGCCATGGCTCAATGCGGTGGAGTATTAGTATTAAGCTCTGTGCCAGATCCAGAAAATTATTTAACATATTTCATGAAAATGGATAAAGTTAAGTTTAAACAAAAAGTATTACCAGGTGATACTTTAATTTTTAGAGCAGAACTAATTACACCAATAAGAAGAGGAATTTGCCATATGCAAGCTTACGGGTATGCCAATGGAAAATTAGTTGTTGAAGCAGAGTTAATGGCTCAAATAGCAAAAAAAACAAAAGAATAATATGAATCAACCTTTAGCATATATACATCCAGGAGCAAAAATAGCTACTAATGTAGTAGTAGAACCTTTTACAACCATTCATAATGATGTGATAATAGGTTCTGGAACTTGGATAGGCTCAAATGTAACCATTATGGAAGGCGCTAGAATTGGAAAAAACTGTAGAATTTTCCCAGGCGCTGTAATTTCTGCAATACCTCAAGATTTAAAATTTGATGGAGAGGATTCTTTAGCTATTATTGGTGACAATACTACAATTAGAGAATGTGTTACAGTGAATAGAGGAACTAAAGCACTAGGAAAAACTCAAATTGGGGACAATTGTTTAATTATGGCAACATCTCATGTCGCACATGATTGTATTGTTGGTAACAATTGCATATTAGCTAATGGATCCATAATTGCAGGTCATGTAACTATTGGAGATTATGCTATTTTAAGTGGTTTAGTTGCAGTACATCAATTTATTCATATTGGAGATCACGCATTGGTTTCAGGAGGTTCATTAGTGAGAAAGGATGTTCCACCGTATACTAAAGCAGGAAAAGAACCTTTATCGTATATAGGTATTAATTCAATTGGATTAAGAAGAAGAGGGTTTGACACTGAAAAAATAAGAGAGATTCAAAATATTTTTAGAATTTTATATCAAAAAAATTACAATACATCACAAGCTTTAGAAAAAATTGAAGCTGAAATGGAAGCAACAAAAGAAAGAGATCAAATAATACTATTCATTAAAAATTCCCAAAGAGGAATTATGAAAGGATATATGGGTAGTTAACTGTATTTAAGTAGATTAGAGTTAATTATCTAAATTAAAAGAATAAGTAACAATTTAACGAATAAACGATTGAATGGCAACAACATCAGATATTAGAAACGGATTATGCATTAAACATAATAACGATATTTTTAAAGTAGTGGAATTTTTACATGTAAAGCCTGGTAAAGGACCAGCTTTTGTTAGAACTAAATTAAAAAGTTTATCATCAGGAAAGGTATTAGACAATACATTTCCTGCAGGTAGAAAAATTGAAGATATTAGAGTTGAAACTCGAAAATATCAATTTTTATACCCAGAAGGTGAAACGTTTCACTTTATGAACACAGATGATTACAATCAAATTACATTACAAAAAGAAACTCTTGATTCTCCAGATTTATTAAAAGAAGGCGAAATAGTTACCGTTATTTTTAATACAGAAGATGATATGCCTCTTTCAGTTGATATGCCAGCTAGTGTTATTTTAGAAATTACGCATACAGAACCTGGTGTAAAAGGTAATACAGCAACTAATGCAACTAAGCCTGCAACTGTTGAGACAGGTGCAACAGTAAATGTTCCATTATTTATTAATGAAGGTGATAAAGTTAAAATTGATACGAGCAAAGGAGCTTATTTAGAACGTGTTAAAGCATAAAATTCATGAAATTTCCTCGCATACATAGTTTAGAAGAAATAGCAAAACTAATTGACGTTTCTTATGTTGGACCTACCAACTATCCAGTTACTGGTTGTAATGAAATTCATGTAGTAGAAAAAGGAGATATTGTTTTTGTTGACCATCCAAAGTATTATGATAAAGCTTTAGAATCAGAAGCCTCAGTTATATTAATTAATAAAAAGTAAAGTGTCCACAAGGAAAAGCATTATTAATTTCTAAAGATCCTTTTAGAGATTTTAATAAGTTAACCAAGTATTTTCAACCATTTAAAACTTCTAACTTAGCTATTTCAAAATCAGCAAAAATTGGTAAAAGTACAATTATACAACCTAATGTTTTTATTGGTAACAATGTTGTAATAGGTGAAAATTGCATAATATATCCTAATGTTGCAATTTATGATAATTGTGTTATAGGAAATAATGTAACTATACATGCTGGTAGTATATTAGGTGCAGATGCTTTTTATTATAAAAAACGTAAAGAAGGTTATGATAAATTATTGTCTGGAGGGAGTATAATTATTGAAGATAATGTAGATATTGGTGCACTTTGTACTATTGATAGAGGCGTTTCTGGTAATACAACTATTAAAAAAGGGACTAAAATTGACAATCAGGTACAAGTTGGACATGATACAATTATTGGAGAAAATTGCTTAATTGCATCTCAGACAGGAATTGCAGGCTGTGCTGTTATTGAAGATGAAGTTACAATGTGGGGGCAAGTAGGAACAAATAGTGGAATAACAATTGGAAAAGGAGCTGTAATACTTGGTCAAACAGGTGTTACAAAATCTGTAAAAGGAGGGAAAACTTATTTTGGAACACCAATAGATGAGTCACGAAAAAAGTTGAAAGAAATGGCACAAATAAAACAATTAATAAAAAAGTAAAAAAAGTAACATTTATTTCATTCTGAACATAGAAAAAAATTACTTTTGTAAAAGATAATTCTTTAATTTAAAAATATACTTTAATGAGCGTTTTAGTAAATAAAAATTCAAATATAATTGTACAAGGATTTACAGGTGGTGAGGGTACATTTCATGCTACACAAATGATTGAGTATGGTACCAATGTTGTTGGTGGTGTTACACCTGGTAAAGGAGGTCAAACACATTTAGGTAAACCTGTTTTTAATACCGTACAAGATGCTGTAGACCAAGTGAAGGCAGATACTTCAATAATTTTTGTGCCACCAGCATTTGCTGCTGATGCAATTATGGAAGCTGCTGCTGCAGGAATAAAAGTAATTATATGTATTACTGAAGGAATTCCTGTTGCTGATATGGTAAAGGTAAAAGCTTATATTGATAATAAAGATTGTAGATTAGTAGGTCCAAATTGCCCGGGAGTTATTACTGCTGAAGAAGCAAAAGTTGGTATTATGCCAGGTTTTATTTTCAAAAAGGGTAGAGTTGGTGTTGTTTCAAAATCTGGAACATTAACTTATGAAGCGGCTGATCAGGTTGTGAAAAAAGGATATGGAATTACAACTGCAATTGGTATTGGTGGTGATCCTATAATTGGCACAACAACAAAAGAAGCTGTTGAATTATTAATGAATGATGATGAAACTGATTTAATTGTAATGATTGGTGAAATTGGTGGACAATTAGAAGCTGAAGCTGCACGTTGGGTAAAAGCAACAGGTAATAAAAAACCTGTAGTTGGTTTTATTGCTGGTCAAACAGCTCCAAAGGGAAGAACAATGGGACATGCAGGTGCAATTGTTGGAGGAAAAGATGATACAGCTCAAGCAAAAATGGATATTTTAAGAGAAAATGGTATTTACGTAGTAGAATCTCCTGCAAAAATAGGAGAGAAAGTTGCCGAAATTTTAGGATAACATTTTTTTAAAACGATATATAAAAGCTTCCTATTATGGAAGCTTTTTTTATTACAAATGTGTATATTTGATTTATTAAAAAATTAAGCAATTATTAGAATATGAAACTTTTAGAAAATAAAACTGCAATAATTACAGGGGCAACAAGAGGAATAGGAAAGGGAATAGCAATAACGTTTGCAAAACAAGGTGCTAATATAGCATTTACGTATAGTTCTTCAGTAGAAGCAGCGAATGAACTAGAAAAGGAATTAAAATTATTAGGAGTAAAAGCTAAAGGATACCAATCTAATGCGGCAAATTTTGATGCAGCACAAGAATTAGCTGCAAGTGTACTAAAGGAATTTGGTACTATTGATGTGTTAATTAATAATGCTGGAATTACAAAAGATAATTTATTAATGCGTATTTCTGAAGCTGATTTTGATTCAGTGATTGAAGTCAACTTAAAATCGGTTTTTAATTTAACAAAGGCAGTTATAAGACCAATGATGAAGCAAAGAGCTGGTTCAATTATAAATATGAGTTCTGTGGTTGGATTAAAAGGAAATGCAGGTCAAACTAATTATGCCGCATCTAAGGCAGGTATTATTGGATTTTCTAAATCTGTGGCATTAGAATTAGGTTCAAGAAATATAAGAAGTAACGTAATTGCTCCTGGTTTTATAGAAACTGAAATGACTGCAAATCTACCAGAAGATACCGTTAAAGAATGGAGAAGTGCCATTCCATTAAAACGAGGTGGAACATCTGAAGATGTTGCAAATGCTTGTGTATTTTTAGCTTCTGATATGAGTTCATATATTACAGGACAAACATTAAGTGTTGATGGAGGAATGTTAACTTAATATTAAAATTTAATATTGACAGAAACAGGTTTATATATAATTTTGATTGGAATCATAGCGCTATTATTAGCGCTTTTTCAGTATTTACACAAATCGAAAAGAAATAAACTTCATTATATACTAGCATTTTTAAGGTTTAATACTTATTTCTTAATTTTATTATTAATTTTAAACCTTTCCATAAACAAAAATATAGTTGAAACTATTAAACCAAATTTAATTGTATCTGTAGATAATTCAACTTCAATTAAGTATAACTCTCAAAATAAAACGGTAGAAAATTTAGTAGAATTGTTTAAAAATAATGAAGCTTTAAATACTAAATTCTCAATTAATTATTACAGTTTTGGAAATAATTTAGAGGTATTAGATTCTCTAAGTTTTAGTAAAAATGAAACAAATTTAGCACTTCCTTTTCAAGAGTTTTCAAAGTTGTATACTAAAAATTTAGCTCCTGTTGTGTTTATTTCTGATGGAAACCAAACAGTGGGAAACAGTGTTGAATTTGTAAATTATAAAAGTCCTGTTTTTCCTTATGTTATTGGGGATACTACTGTTTATGAAGATATTTATATTAGGCAGTTAAACTTAAATAAATTTACCAATATAAATAATAAGTTTCCAGTAGAACTATTTATAAATTATACTGGGGCAAAGTCAATTTCTAAAAAACTTACAATTTATAATAAAGGAGCTAAAATTTACAGTAAACAATTACATTTTACTACGAATGAAAGTGTTAAAAATGAATCGTTTTTTTTAACTGCCACAACAAAAGGAACTCAATATTATACTGCAACAATAGAAGAGCTTGATAGAGAATTAAATACTGTAAATAACAGTAAAAACTTTAGTATAAATGTTATAGATAAAAAACTTAAAATATTAATTTTAACTTCAACTATTCATCCAGATTTAGGGATGCTCAAGAAATCTATAGAAAGCAATCACCAATACTCGGCTACTATTTCCAATATTTTAAATTATAAAGACAATATTTCTGATTATCAGTTAATTATATTAAATCAGCCTACGGTAGAATTTAAAAATATATTTGAGAGTGTAATTGCTAAAAAGGTAAATTATTTTATAATTTCTGGGCTTAGTACAGATTGGGATTTTTTAAATAAAATTCAACAAAATTTCACAAAAAAGGTAATAAATCAATCCGAAAATTACCATCCAGTTTTTAACACAAATTATTCAAGTTTTTTAAGTGATGATATTGGCTTTGCAGATTTTGCACCGTTAGAAGATAGTTTTGGAGATGTTACTTTCAATATTCCATACAATACATTGTTATTTAAAAAAGTTGGAACCATAGAAACACAAAAACCACTGTTAGCCACTTTCGAAAATGAAAACCAAAGAAGTGCTCTTTTATTAGGTGAAAGCTCTTGGCGTTGGAGAATGAATAGTTATGTTGAAAACAAAACATTTGAATATTTTGATGGTTTTATNTTAANTTTAATTNAATATTTATCTTCAAATAAAANAAATAAGCAATTAACGGTTACTATACAACCAATTTATTACGCCAATGAAACCATACAAGTTTCAGCAAGTTATTTGGATAAAAATTTTAATTTTGACAATAGAGTAAAACTTTGGTTAACTATTTCAAATAAAGAAAGTGGTTTTTTGAAAAGGGTTCCATTTACAACCTTAGATAGTAAATTTGTTATTGAGCTATCAAATATTCCTACAGGAGAATATAAATATACTGTTAATGTTGAAAATCAATCCCCTAAATTACATGGTAGTTTTAAAATACTTCCTTTTGAGGTTGAACAACAATTTACAAATGCAAATAGCAGCGCCTTAAAAATGTTAAGCAATAAAACTAAAGGTAAAATTTATTACACCAATCAGGAAGATGATCTTATTAAAAATTTGATTGCTGACCAACGTTTTAAAAGTATTCAGAAAACAAACATTGTTAAAACACCTTTAATAAATTGGAAATGGATTTTAGCATTAATACTACTTTCACTTACTTTAGAATGGTTTACACGAAAATATTACGGTAAAATTTAATTTTTAGTTTACATTCGCAAATAAATATAAACTATATTAAAATCAATAATTTTGATTGAAATCTATTATTTATTTTTAAAATAATAACAATATTTACAAAATAATTTTATCTAAATTAGGTTTAGTATTTGTGCATAAACTAACAGTTATCATATTATCAATTACAATTTTGCTTCAAAGTTTTAATTTTGAAGTAAAAGATTTTAATAAAATACCTACGTTATTAGATCATATTACTTGCCATTTTGACACAGGTGATAGTTTTGCCGATTTTATTTCAATGCATTATGGCAGTGAAGTTAACATGCACAAAGATGTACATAAAGAGCATAAAGAATTGCCTTTTAAGCAAAAGCATTTAGAAACGTCTTTTCAATATGTTTACATGATTTTTTTAGAAGGTTTTTCTGGTTCTTTCAAGGAAATAGCTTTTAGAAAAAATAATTTTGCATACAATGAACCTACCTCAAACTTATTTATAAATAGCATTTTTCAACCACCACAAAAGTAACATAATACAATTTTTTTATAATTAACTTTGAATAGCACTAAGCTGTTATTCAATAATATACATTATTAACTAATTAANTTATGTTACAAAAAATCATTAAGGTAAGTATAGAAAATAAGCTTATCATTTTATTAATTACTGCAGCTATATTTGCATTTGGTATATTTTCATTAACACAAATACCTATTGGAGCTGTTCCTGATATTACAAATAACCAAGTACAGGTTATTACTACATCAAGAAATTTGTCTACTCAAGATGTAGAACAATTC
>JGI24025J20009_10003452_pt1 | contig 10766 bp, 9 predicted proteins | sample Cruoilmetagenom3_FD_20009 | JGI IMG/M metagenome (IMG submission 20009) | reverse complement strand
AAGATGCGGATGGGGTGGGATCATGCCAGCCTAAACGCGCCAGAAATGGCTCGCATTGCCGAGGATTTGGGCGTCAAAATGATCACGATTCACGGCCGCACTCGCAACCAGATGTACAAAGGCAGTGCTGATTGGAGCTTTGTTCGCTCCGTCAAAGAGGCCGTGTCGATCCCGGTTATCGTCAATGGCGATATTTGCACCATCGAAGACGCGTCAAAGGCGCTTGAACAATCAGGCGCAGATGGCCTGATGATTGGGCGGGGTGCCTATGGCAAACCATGGCTGCTGGGCCAGGTCATGCATTGGTTGAAGACCGGTGAGGCGCGCGAAACGCCCAGCTTTGACGAGCAATACGCCGTTCTGGTTGAACACTATAATCGCATGCTCGACCATTATGGTCGCGATGTGGGTACCAAGATCGCGCGCAAACATCTGGGCTGGTACACAAAGGGTATGCATGGCTCGGCAGAGTTCCGCAATAGGGCCAACTTTATCGACGATGCTGACGAGGTGTTGGGTGAGGTCGAGCGCTTTTACGCTCCATTTTTGCATCGCCGAGCCGCGTGACGGTGGTCCAAGAGCGGCCAGATGCAGCGGCTCAGATTGGCGGCTTGATCTTTGCAATGATGCTAATCAACGCCGAGGGACAAATTGTAGAGATCAATCAAGCGGCTGAAAATATGCTGGGCGTCAGTGCCAAACGGCTGCTTGGTAGACCTATTGCTGATGCCTTGGCGTTTACCAGTGACCGCGTGACGAGCAAGCTTGTGGCAGACGAATCTGCCTTGGTTGCCCGCGATGTCGGGCTGAAGGTTTCGGGCAAAGAAATCAGCATCAATATGACTGTGTCTCCGCTAACCAGCCATCCTGGATGGCGTGTCATAACCATGTCTGACACAGGACGAGATAATGCTTCAAACCAAGATGATGACGATGCTGCCGCCACCTTGGGCGCACCGGCTATATTGGCGCATGAGATAAAAAATCCCTTGGCTGCGATCAGGGGGGCAGGACAATTGGTCGCACGCAAACTCCAACCCAAAGACCGATCGCTGGCGACGATGATCACCGATGAGGTTGATCGCATTGCTCGGTTGATCGATCGGATGCAACAATTGGGCAGCAGCACACCAGATCCGGTGGCGCCATGCAATCTTCACGCTGTCACTCAAGCTGCAATTCGCACCGTTCGTGCGGCTAGTGACAGCCAAATAAAAATCGTTGAAGAGTTTGATCCTTCACTGCCGCATGTGTTGGCCAGCAGCGAGGCGTTAGAGCAGGTGCTGATTAATCTGATCTCCAACGCGCGAGACGCTGCCATGTCTGGCTCTGACAATCCATGCATTACTGTGAGGACTAGATTTGTCGGCGGATTGGCATTTAGTGCGATCAGTCTGGGGCGCAAAGTGCGACTTCCCATGGAAATTACCGTCAGCGATAACGGCGCTGGCATCGATCCGAAACTGCGCGAACATGTGTTCGAACCATTCGTAACCTCCAAGAAATCAGGACAAGGCCTTGGTTTGGCCTTAGTCCGCAAACTGATGCGTGAAATGGGCGGCAGGATCAGCCACGACCGGGATGAACCTCGCGGCACAACCAGTTTCCGGATCAATTTGCCGCTAGCCCCCGAAAGTGATGCCCGATGAGCGCCAAGATCCTATTGATTGAAGATGATGCGGCTATCGCGACGGTCGTCACTGCAGCGTTGGAAGATGAAGGCTATGTGGTCCATCATTCAGACAGCATCGCGGGCCGCAACCGCTTGCTGGCTGATCATACATATGCCGTAATGTTGACCGATGTGATGCTGGTTGATGGCGATGGCATTACGTCGCTGGATGAAGCTAAATCTGCGGCACCCAATATGCCGCTAATCATTCTGTCGGCTCAGAACACTTTGGATACGGCCGTCAGGGCGAGCGAAACACAAGCCTTTGAGTATTTCCCCAAGCCATTTGACTTGGACGAATTGGTTCGTGCTGTGGGGCAAGCAGTTGGCGAGAATTCCAGCGTCGATAATGCGCCGGAGGTTGAAGGCGATGGCATGCCTTTGGTTGGACGCAGCCCCGCCATGCAGAGCGTGTACCGAATGATTACGCGTGTCCTCCGCAACGATCTTACCGTTCTAGTTACGGGAGAATCGGGCACCGGCAAAGAGCTGGTCGCAGAGGCAATACACCAACTCGGCGCTCGTAAATCGGGGCCATTGGTTGCTGTGAATGCTGCGGCCATTCCGGGCGATCTGATCGAGAGCGAATTGTTCGGCCATGAAAAAGGCGCGTTCACAGGCGCTGTAGGACAAGCCATCGGTAAATTTGAGCAAGCCAATGGTGGCACTCTGTTTCTGGATGAAATCGGCGATATGCCAGCAGAAGCGCAAACGCGTCTCTTGCGCGCGTTACAGTCTGGTCGGATCCGGCGCGTAGGCGGACGTCAGGAGATTGCAGTTGACGTTCGCATTATCGCAGCGACCAATCGCGATCTAGCGCCCATGATTGAAGCCGGGACTTTCCGGGAAGATTTGTTCTATCGGCTCAATGTTGTCCCGATAGAACTGCCGCCTTTGCGAGAACGCACGCAAGACATCGATGTTTTGACCAAGCATTTCCTTGTCGAAGCAGCTGAGGAGGGCCTACCCCGTCGCGCCATTACCAAAGAAGCCGTCGCAGCTTTGGAAACTCGTAAGTGGCGCGGCAATGTGCGTGAATTGCGCAACGCGGTTTACCGTATCGCTTTGATGGCGCGCAAGGAACTGATCGAAGCCGAAGACCTGCAAGAGATTATTGGCGATGAAGCGGTTACGAAAAGCCCGACCCAAGACCAGGGTTTTGGTCCTGCTTTGGAGCATTGGCTGTCAGGCAATCAGCCTAAATCAGGCGCTCTCTATCACTCAGCCTTGGCGGCATTTGAAAAGCCATTGTTCGAGCACGCGCTGGAGGAGACGGGCGGCAACCAAGTCCGAGCTGCGCAATTGCTTGGTATCAACCGAAACACATTGCGCAAACGATTGAGTGAATTGGCCATCAACCCTGATCGCTTTGCGCGCACGTTTTGACGCAATTGTGGAGAAAACACTTGCATGATTGCAACACTGGCGTTGTAATCTAGCAACGATGAGTTCCTCTTTGGCCACAATAGACCGTAAGTCTCCACGATGGTGGCGTCGCTTTGTGGTCGCCACGCGGAAAGCCAATTTCTTCCGCTGGTTAGAGATCGCTTCTGCTATCGCATTTGCTCTGGCGGTCTGGAGCACATGGTTTGCCTTCACCAATGCCCCACCGGGAGGACAATTGCTGCCATCGGCACAAGTGGCGGTGTTGCTGATCAGCACGTTGATCCCGGCGATGACATTGCTGGTGTTGCTCGGCAGGCGGCTGGCATTGCGACGAGCCGCAGGCAGCACAGCTAGGCTGCATGTCCGGCTGGTGTTCTTCTTTTCCTTGGTTGCTGCGGTCCCAACATTGTTGGTCGCAGCTTTTGCAGCGTTCTTGTTCCAATCGGGCGTGGATTTTTGGTTCTCGGACAATTCTCGAGGATTGATGCAGAATGCCAATGAACTGGCCCAAGGCTATTACGAAGAAAACCAACGTAATGTTGGCGACGAAACCATCACTATGGCGGGAGATGTTCGTTTTTATCTCTCTGGCCTCGAGGTAATTACGCCAACCGAATTGGCGCAAGAGAATTTCGCTGAATTCGTGACATTCCAAATGCAGGGGCGTGAGCTTAACGAAACTGTAATCTTGCAGCGAATTGATGATGCAAATTTGCGCGTCGCGGCGTCTTATGACCTGACCGAGGGTAATGACCCAACCATGATTGCAGGCCCTGCACTGGCGTCATTGGGGCAGGGTGAGCCGGTTTATATATCAGCCAATCCGACCAGGATCGAAGCACTGGCACCGATTGATTTGGAAAGTGGATTGTTCCTGTACAACGCGCGCAATTCAGAGGCCCGATCATTTCAGTCTTGGGAGCAGGCCAAGTCCATTTCATCAGCCTATGAAGTGTTGATCCATCGAGCCAGAGCGCTCCAACTACGATTTAACCTGGCGCTGTTCTTGGTCAGCCTAGGCTTGGTTGGCGTTTCCGTTTGGTTTGCGCTTCGCTTTGCAGACCGCCAAGTTGAACCGCTCACCGATTTGGTTGCTGCAGCCCGCAAAGTGGGGGCAGGCAATTTTGACTTGCGCGTTCAGGGCCGCACCGGAGCCGACGAAATTGGACTGCTTAACAGAGCGTTCAACCGAATGACGGTGCAACTGGAAAAGCAAACCGATGATCTGGTCAATGCGAATAGACAGATTGATGACCGACGGGCCTTCACCGAAGCGGTGTTGGAATCGGTTACAGCAGGCGTGGTTTCGGTCGACAAGGACGGCCAGATATTGTTGATGAACAGCTCTGCTCAAGATCTGCTCATAGGCGAGGCTGAACCATCTGCGATCGGCGCTAACTTGTCTGACCTCTCGCCAGAAATTGGGAATTTGATTGAAACTGACCAGAGCAGCGGGATCGTGACCCAGTCAAAAGCGCAAGAATTGCTGACATTGGCGGTTAAATTGGCCCCTGCCAGGGGCGGACATGTTATTACCTTTGAAGATATAACCCGCCAATTGCTTGATCAACGTCAAGCAGCTTGGTCCGATGTGGCACGCCGGATTGCGCATGAGATCAAAAACCCGCTCACCCCGATCCAACTCGCAACGGAGCGGCTAAAGCGGCGTTACCGCAAGCAGATCGACAGCGATGGCGAGTTGTTTGATGAGTTAACCAACACCATCGTTCGGCAGGTCGGCGCGCTGCGTCAGATGGTGGATGAGTTTTCCTCGTTTGCGCGCCTACCAAAGCCTAATTTCCGGACCGAGGATGGTGCAGACTTGGTCAAGCAGGCCCTGTTTTTACAAGAGGTGGCGCATCCACACGTCGATTTTTCTTTTTCGTTAGATGCGCCGGATGGTTGCGAATTGAGCTGTGACAAGCACCAATTGGGTCAAGCTATGACCAATGTTCTCAAGAATGCAGTCGAAGCTGTTGAAAGCCGGGCAATTGGTGCCGAACCGGACTATCGCGGCAAAATCTCCATCGAGATGACCGCAGATGACGAGATGCTTTGCGTCGCGGTTGAAGACAACGGAATTGGCTTACCCCAAGAGCGCGACAGGATCGCTGAACCCTATATGACCACGCGCGCAAAAGGCACCGGACTTGGGTTGGCTATCGTGAACAAGATCGTCGACGAACATGGTGGCGATATGAGCTTTTCTGCAAGCGAGAGTGGTGGAACCCGGGTGATGCTCCGCTTCGCGCGGCACCCCGTTGAAAAACAAGACGACAAGGCTGCCTCATAATGGCCCCGCAATTAGCACAAACTTACCCACGCAACTTCCCCCAAGTTAGGATAGACCTGTAATGGCTCTGGATATTTTGATCGTCGATGATGAGCGCGATATTCGCGACTTGGTCGCTGGCGTATTGAGCGACGAAGGCTATGAATGCCGCACTGCTGCGAACAGCACCGATGCCCTAAGCGCGATCGATGAGCGGCGTCCCAGCTTGGTCTTGCTGGATGTGTGGCTCCACGGGAGTGAGCTGGATGGCTTGGAGGTTTTGGATGCGATCAAAACTCGCGAGCCAGAATTGCCGGTGATCATCTTCTCTGGACACGGAAATATCGACACGGCGGTTTCTGCCGTCAGTCGCGGGGCAATGGACTTCATCGAAAAGCCGTTTGAGGCCGAGCGGTTGATGCTGCTGGTTGAACGCGCGACCGAAACCGAAAGACTTCGCCGGGAAAACACCCAATTGCGTGAAGATTTCTCAAAGGGAGAGGAATTCACCGGCAACTCAACCCAGATCAACAGCGTCCGTGCCACTTTGAAACGCGTGGCCAACACTGGAAGTCGCGTTTTAATTTCTGGCCCGGCAGGTGCAGGCAAAGAAGTCGCTGCGCGTTTGCTTCACAGTTGGAGCCAACGCGCTGACAAGGCATTTGTTATCGTTAATTCTGCCCGCATAACTTCGGATCGTTTCGAGCAAGAACTGTTCGGCGAAGAAAGCGACGGCAAACTGGTCAGGCCAGGGCTGCTGGAATTGGCAGATGCAGGGACGCTCTATCTGGATGAAGTGGCGGACATGCCGCTCTCCACGCAAGCGCGAATTCTTCGCGTGCTCACCGACCAAAGTTTTGTCAGGGTAGGGGGTACCCGTCAAATTGGCGTTGATGTGCGGGTGGTTTCGTCGACCTCGCGCGATCTGACTGCTGAGATTGAAGAAAAGCGGTTTAGGGAAGATTTGTTCTATCGCTTGAACGTGGTGCCGGTATCAATCCCATCATTGGCAGAGAGGCGAGATGACATTCCTGCTTTGATGGAGCATTTCTTTACCCGCTATTCCAGCGAGCAGGGCATCACCTCACCATCCATTTCCGACGAAGCTATGGCCGCACTGCAAGCCTATGACTGGCCCGGCAACGTGCGCCAACTCCGCAATGTGGTCGAACGGACGATAATCATGACCCCCAGAGAAAGCCTAGGGATGGTTGAAGCAGACATGCTCCCAAGCGAAATTTCCGGCGGCAAGATGGAGACCAGCGACACGGGCTTTGCCTCGATGATGGGGGCCCCTTTGCGCGAAGCCAGAGAGAGTTTCGAACGCGAGTACCTCAGCATCCAGATCCGACGTTTCTCTGGAAATATCTCAAAAACAGCAACATTTATCGGGATGGAGCGGTCAGCATTGCATCGTAAGTTGAAACTGCTGGGTATGGCCGATCGTAAGGAAAGCGATCGAAAAGTCTGACTGACACCAGTAAAGTTCGGCGTTGCAATCCAAATAAATGCCCAAATATAGCATTGCTTGAGCCCGCGTTTCGGGCCATTAGAACGACGGTTACACGGAAACTTGAGAAATCAGGTGACCAGATTGCGGACTGCAAGAGCGGCCGCCAATATAAAAGGAAGATACAATGACCGAAGGACGGACCCTTTCTGCGCGTCCAAAGCCAGCTGCACCAGCCAAGTCAGCTAACGATGGCAAGCATGTCAGTTTGCAGGATGCATTCCTCAACTATCTTCGCAAGAGCAAAACTCCGGTGACTATGTTTCTGGTCAAAGGCGTGAAGTTACAAGGTATTGTGACCTGGTTCGATAATTTTTCGATCCTATTGCGCCGCGATGGACAATCACAGCTCGTCTATAAGCATGCGATTTCAACAGTCATGCCTGGTCATCCGGTCGATGCTGAACAATTCACCAGCCAGCAAGGCAATAAGAAGCAGCGCCTGTTGCAGGACGTGTTCTTATCGCGGGTAAGCGAATCCAATGTGGAAGTGACGATGTTCCTAGTGAACGGCGTCATGCTTCAAGGCCGGATCGCTGCCTATGATCTGTTTTGTATGCTGCTGGAGCGCGATGGATTTGTGCAATTGGCATACAAACATGCTGCATCCACCATTCAGCCAACTTCGCCGGTCGATTTGACCGATGAATGGGAAGGCGAAAGCGACTGAGTTTTGATGATGACCTGCTGGGTGAAGTAACGCGCGGCGCGCGAGCGTTAGTGCTGTGCCCTGATATCAGCAGACAGAAATATGATCTCGACGCAGCTGAAAGGTTGGAAGAGGCGTGCGGCTTGGCGTTGGCTATTGGCGTGGTCATCGCTGATGCGAGCATTATTCCGGTACGCGATGTGCGTCCCAACACACTGTTTGGTTCAGGCCAAGTGGACAATATTGCTGCCGCTTGCGAGCTCCACGAAGCTGAACTGGTTATCGTGGATGGTGCGCTCAGCCCAATTCAGCAACGCAATCTGGAAGACAGGCTGAAGCATAAGGTCATCGACCGAACAGGATTGATTCTCGAAATTTTTGGCGAGCGTGCAGCGACGGCTGAGGGACGATTACAAGTTGAACTAGCGCATCTCGACTATCAACAAAGCCGATTGGTTCGCAGCTGGACCCATTTGGAAAGGCAGCGCGGTGGCTTTGGCTTTCTTGGCGGTCCAGGTGAAACCCAGATTGAAGCTGACCGCCGCATGATCCGCCAACGGATGGGGCGGCTGCGTCGAGAGTTAGAGCAGGTTCGCCGCACTCGTTCGCTGCATCGCCAAAGACGGGGAAGGGCGCCTTGGCCCGTTGTGGCACTGGTGGGCTATACCAATGCTGGAAAATCGACCCTGTTCAACTATTTGACCGGTTCAGAGGTGATGGCAGAGGATCTGCTATTTGCCACTCTTGACCCGACTATGCGCGCAATTGGGCTGCCCGGCGTGGAAAAAGCTATCCTATCGGACACAGTTGGCTTCATCTCCGACTTGCCAACACAATTGATAGCAGCTTTCCGCGCGACATTGGAAGAAGTGACCGCGGCCGACATTATTTTGCATGTGCGTGACATGGCAAATTCGGCCAATGTCGCACAGAAAACCCAAGTCTTGAGCGTCTTAGCAGATCTGGGCTTGGTTGACCGTGACAATGGTGAAAGCCAAATCCCAATTCTGGAAGTTTGGAACAAGGTCGACTTACTCAGCCAAGATGAAGCCGAAGAATTGGCGGCTGTCGCTGAAAGTCGCGATGACGCTATGGTCATTTCGGCAACGTCTGGCGTTGGTATTGATGCCCTTATGCAGAAAATTGGCACTATGCTCACCAGCGAAGCGCAAGAAGTAAGCCTAACCTTGCCGGCAAGCGATGGTAAGCGGATTGCTTGGCTGCATGCACATGGTGATGTTCTGGAAGAAACCGATGCCGGAGAAGGGGAGCAGGGCCCTCAAATTGCCTTCAAGGTGCGATTAAACCCTAAGGAATTAGGCCAGTATGAAACTCTGTAGATTGATTGCGAAGACCGTGATTTAAATTTCTGTTTTCTTTACCTTTTGCCATAATTCTTCTTGTTGCTCGAGCGACAAACCATCGATGGAGCCACCGGCTAATGCTTCCATCCCTTGGAAACGAGTCTCAAACTTACCATTCGACGCTCTTAGCGCTTGTTCTGGGTCTACGCCGTATCGGCGCAGTATATTCACCACGACAAACAATACGTCGCCGGCTTCCATGATGCGCTCTTCATCGGTTTTTGCATCGGCAAGCTCCTCAAACTCTTCACTTAACTTGTCCATGGGGCCAGCAATATCAGGCCATTGAAAGCCCACGCGAGCCGCGCGTTTCTGCAGCTTGTCAGAGCGAGAAAGCGCTGGAAGTGCCTTGGCAACGCCTTCTAAGGCGCTGGTAGAGCCTTTATCGGCGCGCTCTTTGGCTTTGAGGGCCTCCCAGCGGCCTTCATCCATCTTACCATGCGCATCAGCGAAGATATGCGGGTGGCGGCTTTCCATTTTCTCAGAGATTGCATTGGCCACATCGTTGAATGCAAAATGGCCTGCTTCTTCAGCCATGCGTGAATGGAACACGACCTGGAACAGAAGGTCACCCAATTCCTCTTTGAGTTCGTCCATCTCCTGGCGTTCGATTGCGTCAGCGACTTCATACGCTTCTTCAATGGTATATGGAGCAATGCTGGCAAAGTCTTGGGCCAGATCCCAACTGCAGCCTTTGTCCTTGTCGCGCAGGGTCGCCATAATGGAGAGAAGGCGGGATATTGGATCGTTCATATCGACCTTAACATTAGAATGATAATATATATTATGTTAAAATAAGTTTGGTGAAGATCTGACAAGTTTCCGACCTATCCCCCTCGAACAAAGTCAAAAATAAGGAAAACCCCCACGAAAATGGCAATCCAGGTCAGCACCATCTTCACGGCCTTGCTCCAATCGAGCTTATGCGAGGCCAAAGCACCGCCACACAAAATCAACCAACCCAGCAAGGCAACAATCTGAACCACTGAATGTTCGTTCATGCGACCAATTCCAATCCGTCAAAGCCAACAACAACATTATCCGGCGTTTCGTCGCACAATGTCTGATAATCCATACTCTTGTCCAAATGGCTCAAAACCAGTTTCCCAGCAGAACACCGCTCGGCCAATTCCATCGCCATTTCAAGATGAGCATGCGTTGGATGTGGTTCGCGTCGCAAACAATCACTGACCAAGATGTCGACATCCTCATACAGATCGAGCATCTTATCGGTGATCGCGCTGTAATCGGTCGCATAGGCTATGGATTTGCCATCCGCCTCGAACCTAAAGCCGGTTGTCTCGGTTGGGCCATGCGGCATCTGGCACCAATCAACGCTAAATCCGGCAAACATTCGCAGCCGTTCCAGCGTATCCAGAGATACGATTGTTGGATACCCATGCTGACCGGCAAACACATAGCCAAACCGTTGCCGCAGACGGCGCACTGTATCCTCAGCCGCAAAGCCGGAAATTGGTCCTCCGCGACCATACCGCATAACCCGCAAATCATCGATCCCATGGCAATGATCAGCGTGATCATGGGTCCAAAACACACCATCTATATGCGCTATATTATTGGCCAGCATCTGTTGGCGCATATCACTGGATGTATCGACCAGAAGACGCTTTCCATCGTCGCTCTCTATCAGAACAGACACTCGCATACGCCGATTGCGAGGTTCTTCAGGATCACACGCCCCCCAATCATTACCGATACGGGGAACGCCGGTAGACGTACCTGAGCCGAGCAATATGACTTTCAAAGCGCAGCCTTGCTGAACAATCTACAAAAGTTGGCGCCAGTGCTATCGGCCAATTCAGCAAATTCTTCGCCGCGCAATTCGGCTACAAACTTAGCGGTATTGGCAACGAAAGCCGGTTCACAAGGTTTTCCGCGATGCGGTACAGGTG
>JGI24025J20009_10003451_pt1 | contig 10768 bp, 8 predicted proteins | sample Cruoilmetagenom3_FD_20009 | JGI IMG/M metagenome (IMG submission 20009) | reverse complement strand
GATACAGGGAAAGGAATATCAAAAGAAGATTTAGCAAAACTAGGAGAGAAGTTCTATAGAATAGAAAACTATCTAGAGTCCCAGATTGTAAGACCAGGAGGTACAGGTCTAGGACTATATATCACATTTGGCTTAGTCAAACTAATGGGAGGACAGATGCATGTTAATAGTGAACTAGGAAAGGGTAGTGTATTTACATTTACTCTACCAAAGTACACCGGACAAAAAATAAATAGAACTAAAGACTCGATAGATAGGTTTGAGAAATTAGGCCTCAAGAGATAGTTACTCTCTGACATATACCCATATTCTGTTATATTCATCTAATACAATAAGCCTTTCTAAATCTTCTCTTTCTGATAGAACAGTGTCTTTTTTCGCAACTCCATTAAAAATCGTTTGCTTACTCTCTACAGATACTTCTTTAAAAGAATCCTTAGATATATCCAATACATAATCTTTTTGTTCTAAAAAAGAGTATGCAGGACGAAGGGAAATATATCTCTTTGTACACTCATATGGAAGCACTGTTGGGAAAAGATTCTTTTCATACAACAGTTTAGCCCTACTATCATAAACATAGATAGTTGTACTAAACTCTTTTGTACTAGAAATGACACGATGCTCATATTTACAATATACTAACCCCTGATCAAATCCATAGATACACCTCTCACAGGTCTCAATTTCATTTCTTCCCCTAGTAATTGTATTGTAAATAAAGGTCTGACCATATGAAGAAAGTAATACATTAATATCATCTATCCAATATATATTTACAGGCACTAACCCAATATCAATCATATGCTCTTTAATATATATACACTCTGCTTTGGGAAAAAGAAGAGAAAGTATACTTAAAAACCAGGTAAATATCTTTTCAAACATATGGATGGATTAATAATTAGGATGAGGATTATCACCAGTAAGCCTACCTCGATATGTTGTATATCCTAAAGTAGGAATCTTACTCCAATCAGCATTAATATACTCAACAGGATTAACATGTGAAGATGAATATCTATTCTTTCTTGTTTCGAAATGAAGATGATATCCTAATCTCTGACAATTCCACTTACCACTGTTTCCACTCACACCAATGATAGAACCCTTCTTTACTGTATCTCCGACCTTTACACTGTAAGAATCTAAATGAAAATATGTAGAATGCATACCATTGGTATGTTTNACTATCACATACCTACCCCCCTGAAAACACTCTCCACCATATTTGTCATACCCAGTACTTACAACTTTCCCATCTCCAATACTTAATAATCTATTTTTGTATGCTCCAAAATCAATACCCTTGTGTGGACACTGGTAAGCTGTACACCCATGCCACTGTGTAACACCAATATATTTCTCAAAAGGAAATGAGAAAGGTTTGTTAGATTGAACCTTTTGAGGTTTGTTTACTCTTACAAACTTACTAACAAAACTTAAAAAATCTATCCACTCCTTACCCTTTACATATGAGGAAACCTCTAACCTCAAGTTTACATCTCTTCTTGATATATCCTTGGAATATATATTTCTAACAAAAAAAGTTGTATCCCCAAAACCCCATGTTGAATTTGGTTGCTCAACCCCATCCACCTGAATATATCCAACATATCTTAAATGAAGAGTACCTTTGTAGGTATCAGTTAAAACTTTCTTGTATCCAAACCAGGTACTTGGGTCCAATACTGAAAACTCCTTCACATCATATATCCTTACATTACCCTCTATCTCATCAAAATACTTACCCTTAACCTCTAAACTTAAATACTCTCCCCAATCAATATATTCAACCCCCGTTACCTCTACACCCAAATCACAGGTAAAAGAGGCATCTGTTTTTCCTTTCTCTCTAAATATGAAGATATCACAAACCTCTTTAGGCTTTTCGTCCTTAACTCCTAAAATATTTTCCTTCTTTACTACAATCTCCTCCCTCATATCCACATCCTCTGGTAAAACATACCCCTTTTTCTCTATCTCTTTTTCTTCAACATCCACCTGTATTACCTCGGGTAACTTCGGCTCCTCTTCAATTTCTGGCCCTGTTACTTCTGGCTCTTGTTCTTCCTCTGGGGGAGGAAGCTCTACAATATCTTCACTGTAAATACCATATTCTAAATTAATGTAGAATTGTCCCCAGTACATATATCCGAAATCTCCAGTAGCTTCATTGTAGTAACGAGTTCTTGCAAAGTACAAATCAGTTTCATAGAAGGTAATAAATGTAGAAGAGTGTGTCATAGGGGAAGTTTCCATATATAGCTGGGAGTAATCCTTGTCTGTATACACCTCTACCACATATTCATAACCTGGGCCTTTGTATGACCAAGTAATATATATCTCTTTACTAGTCCAAACAGGATTTAAGGCTAATATGGGAGAGAGTAATACCAAAGGAAACATACTTCCATTTTAGTAAATATATATGAAAAAATATTTAAATATATTTGTAGTTAACTCAAATATTGATATAATCAAAGGCCATGCTAAAAATATTACAAGGACTATTNGATTCCAACGAAAAACAACTAAAGAAAATTCAACTGATAGTAGAACAGGTAAATGCCTTAGAAAAGGATACCAGTAAACTTACAAATGAACAGTTAAGAGAAAAGACCAAAGAGTTTAGAAAACTACTTAATGTAGACTTAGATAAATGTAGAAAAGATTTTAATAGATACAATGAGGTAGAACTTACAAGGATCTTGGAAGAGGAGAAAAGTAAGTTGGTAGAAATATTACCCGAAGCATTCGCAGTAATTAGAGAAGCATCTAACAGAGTTGCTAATCACAGACACTTCGATGTACAGGTAATGGCTGGGTATGTACTCTTTGATAACAAAGTAGCAGAGCTATTCACTGGGGAGGGAAAAACACTAGCAGCTAATCTACCACTGTATCTGTATGCATTGACAGGAAGAGGAGCACACTTAGTTACAGTAAATGACTACCTAGCAAAAAGAGATGCAGAATGGACAGGACATATTCTAAACAGTTTAGGTATGACAACCTCTGCAATTAATTCAGGTGTACAGTACAGATACATATCTGATAAGGAAGCGATAAAGCTTAAGGGGGACGGAGCTAAGGAGTTAATCAAGGAAAGAGATATCAAAGCTCAAAAGGAAGGAAGACTTAAATATGATCATATGAGTGGTGTAAACTTAATTGAATGTACTAAAAAAGAGGCATATGAGTGTGATGTGGTATATGGAACTAACAATGAATACGGTTTTGATTACCTAAGGGACAATATGGTTACTAAATTGGAAGATAGAGTACAAGGTTCTAGATACTTTGCTATCGTAGATGAGGCAGACTCCATCCTAATTGATGAAGCAAGAACCCCCCTTATCATTTCCACTAGTGCACAAGCTTCAAATGAAATGTACAGAGACTTTGCCAACCTAGTTAACTCACTTCAACCAGAGAAAGATTATGCTGTTGATGAGAAATCTAATTCTGTATCTCTNACNGATGAAGGGACAGATAGGGTAGAAAAGATCTTGAAAGTAAAAAATATATATGAAGANCCACAGCTTACATATCATTTAGATAACGCGCTGAAAGCAAAAGAGCTTTACCAAAGAGATGATGAATATATGCTAAGAGATGGAGAGGTACTCATAGTTGATGAGTTTACTGGAAGAGCTATGCCTGGAAGAAGATACAGTGAAGGATTACACCAAGCTATTGAAGCTAAAGAGGGAGTAGAGGTTAAAAGAGAGAGTAGAACTATGGCTACCATTACTCTACAAAACTACTTTAGGTTGTATTCATATCTTTCAGGTATGACAGGTACTGCTTTAACAGAAGCAGAGGAGTTTGCATCGATATATGCTCTAGATACAATCGTTGTACCAACTAACAAGCCAGTAGTTAGAAAAGATCACAATGATGTAGTTTACAGAACCCAAGGGGGTAAGTTTAAAGCGATAGTGGAGGATATTAAAAAGCACAATGAGAAAGGTCAACCTGTATTAGTAGGTACTACATCTGTAGAGAAATCAGAGGTGCTCTCTGATATGCTTTCTAAGCAAGGGGTTACGCATGAGGTACTCAATGCCAAATATCATGAGAGGGAGGCTAAGATAGTGTCTCAGGCGGGCCAGAAGGGTGCTGTAACCATAGCCACGAACATGGCAGGAAGAGGAACAGATATTGCACTTGGAGATGGAGTAATCGAACTAGGAGGACTTTACATAATTGGTTCTGAAAGACATGAGTCTAGAAGAATAGATAACCAGCTAAGAGGTAGAGCAGGAAGACAGGGAGACCCTGGTTCCTCAGGATTCTTTGTATCCTTTGAAGATGAATTAATGAGACTATTTGGAGGAGACAAAATGCAGATGATTATGTCTCAGGTAGGAATGGATGATGATATGCCGATATCATTAGGAATACTTGGAAGAACAATAGAGAATGCACAAAAGAGAGTAGAATCTCATAACTATGATATTCGTAAAAGATTAGTTGAATATGATGATGTACTCAATCAACAAAGAAATATCATATATGGACTTAGAACAGAGATACTAGAAATATCCAACCAAGAAACAGAGAATCTAGAAGTAGATTTAGAAAAGGATGTTAAGTATGTAAAAGAGTTAGATATAGAAACTTTACAAGACAAATTAGATGGTTTCGGAGTAACAAATGAAGAGTCTTGGGATATATCCCTTTTGGATGATTTAAAGTTTAAACTTACTCCTTTAGATATTTCAATATTAAAGAAACTACTAGATCATATTGATTTCTTAGTTAGTAGCCAATTACAGGGTGATATGGAAATTGATAATGTAGAAGAGAGAAATCTGTATATCCAAATTAAGAATTTAATAACCGAAGAGATATTTGAAAAGGGTGTAAAGAGATTGAAATTTAAAAACAGTATTGAATTCTTTAGAAGCTTGGATGAGAAGAGTGTTGTAGAAAGAACAAAGGAATTAAAGAAATTAACATTAATATCCTTCATTGAACATATATATGGTATTGGTAGATTACCAATGAAAGAGCTTTCTAAGGTTTTAATACTGCAAAGTATAGATAGGTATTGGATGGAGCATCTGGATAATATGCAGGACTTAAGAGAGGGCATATCTTTGAGGAATTTAGCACAAAGAGATCCTTTAGTAGAGTACAAGAATGAAGGGTTTCGATTGTTTGAGGATATGCTTAAAAATATTGATGAGAATGTAGTTAATAGATTCTTTAAGGTAAGAGTAGTAAGAAGAGAAGATCAATTAAGAGCTCCAGTACAAACTAAGAAACAGGAAGTAAAGAGTTTGACAGATAATAGGCCTGGGAAGGTATCTAAGCAACAGACAGTAAGGAAAGGAAAGAAGGTAGGAAGAAATGATCCATGTCCTTGTGGGAGTGGAAAGAAATACAAGAAGTGTTGTTATCCGAAGTATGGGTAAAAATAGTATTTCTTATAGGTTCATTGACCTATATCCTCAAATTGTAATATCCTAGAATACTGTAATTATTAAATACTATGGCTAAACAAGACGAAACAAAAAAAGTGCTTCCCCAAACTAACAGTGTTCATGTTGTATTCTTCTCCTGTCAAAACTGCGGACAAGAAGTAGACTACATACAGTTTTGTCCTGATTGTGGTAATGCAATGAGAGTTATTGATGTAGTAGAGAAATTTGGAGAAGAAGCAGATGAATTTGTAAAAAAGATTGAGGACAGATTAGCAGATGGAAACTTGTCTAAGGATAATGTTGTAGAGAAAAAAATAAATAAAGAAGAATCTAACGTTATCATACTCACAGAAGAGGATCACATAGATGATATAGATGATGTAAACTCAGTTGAGGATATTAATACCCTAGGTGATATTTTTCCTGATGATGGAGATTCTGATTCTAAATCTACTTCTTCAGACTCTGTAGATCTCTCAGATATGGATGACATTGTTGCTGAATTGGACAAAGAGGATGATGATTTTTCCATGGATGATTTTGGAGACGAGGGTCTTCCAGAGTTATAACTCTTCCTATTAACATATTTGCAAACACTTAAACTATTCTCTAAGAAGAGATATAATGCGGGTATCTAGAAATAATGAATAGAGAACAACATTACAACATTGCAGTAGTATCTGACCCGCTTTACAAATATGGAGGTGCTGAAAAGCACCTAAGTTACATATTAGAAACTTTTCCAAATAGTACCCTCTTTACTGCATACTGTGATAAAGATTTTGTTAAAAAGAATTTCCCAAAGGTAAAAATAAAGACCTCTTTCATGCAGTATTTACCATGGAAATTAAAACTAAAATATCCATATCAGCTATTCCAACCATTAGCATACAGACTCTTTCGTTTTAAAAATTTTGATGGAATAGTGTCCATATCGATAGGGTTTGGGAAGTATGTAAGTGGTAATATNCCCCATNTAAACATATGTATGTCTCCTCCTAAGTTCTTGTGGCAAAAAGATAGTAGGACATTAACAAGNGANAAACAACTAAAGGGACTAAATAGGTTTCTTTTTAAAATATACTCCCTCTTTACAGATTCCTTNTTAGAAAATATCTGGAAGAAATGGGATAGGAATGCTGCTAGAAAAATTGATAGTATTGCTGCAATATCAAATACAGTTAAAGCTAGAGTTAAAAAATACTATGATATTGATTGTGATGTAATATATCCACCTGTTGAAGTAGAAGATATTGGGAAGGCAACAAAGAATGTAGAAAAAGAAAATTGGTTTCTGTATTTGGGAAGAGTAGAGAGATACAAAGGTGTAGAGCTAGCTATTAGAGCATGTGCTCAGGCAAAAGTTCCTCTTAAGATTGCAGGTATAGGGGACGATTTAGATAGGATGAAGGATTTAGTTAAAGAGCTTAATGCAAGGGGTTATGTAAATTTCTTGGGTTTTGTTTCTGATGAGGAAAAGATTAGGCTTTTAGGTAAGGCTAAGGCTTTAATCTTTCCAGTTAAAGGTGAAGATTTTGGTATTGTTCCCGTAGAAGCTAATGCTGCCGGTACTCCTGTAATAGCATACAGGGATGGGGGAGTAACAGAGACCATCTCTGATATTAATCCTAAAACTGGAATATTTTTTGATAAATATGAATACAAAGAGCTATCAAAAATAGTAAAGAAATTTAATGAGAAAGAATTTAAAGTAGATAGCTGTAAAAAACATGCTGCTAATTTCGCAGTAGAGATATTCAAGTACAAATTACACAGATATGTTGAAGATATATTAGAGGGAAAGAAATTTAATGTCTAAGGACACTGTGTTTGTATTAAAATCTGTAAACTATTCAGAAGCTGATAAGGTGTTAACGGTATTTGGTAAATACCTAGGAAAGTTCNCACTCTTTGCAAAAAGTATTAGAAAGATTAATAGTAAAAACAGGGGTAATATGCAAACNTTAAATACATGCAATATATCTTTCTATGAAGGGAAAGGATTACCANTATTAACTGAATCAGAGTTGGTATATGCTCCAGATACTCAGATATTAAAAAAGAGAATAGATGAAATAGCTAGGGTGTTGGGTATGTTAAACAGGATACTTCAAGAGTATGATCCTAATGAGAAAGTATTTAATATGTTAGTTAGTATATCTAAGAGAAATTTTGATATTGTGAGTGTAAATAGGTTTAGAACAATATTCCTAAAAGAGATGGGCTTTTTAGCAGATTTTTCGGTTTGTACTATATGTGGGTCTAAAGATGACTTAAAATATATTGACCTTTCCTCTTTTGCTCTTCTTTGTAAAAACTGCTACAGTAAAGCAGGAAAGGGCTACAAACTTAAGGATAATGTATATACAGATGAATCATTTACACAAGCATTGGATATGTATATTAAGAGGGTAATTGAGGAGATTTAAAGAATGAAAATAAAAACTGCCTTAGTAACAATTCTAGCACTTGTTTTGTTACCAATATCATTGGTTTTAGCTATAGATTTACCAGAACAAACTCAGGTAGTTACTGTGTCTGGGAGAATAACTGTAGATATATATTCTACTCTTTCATTAAATCCTGTTACTGTAGAAATCTATCAACCTAGTACTGTAACGATTAGAGTACTTTCACCCCAAGGTGAGGGGATTCCTGGTAGAACAGTTATAATAATATCTCCTGAGTTGGTGATTACACAACCGATTAATGGTACGGATGGAGGTGGAAGGACTACGGGTACAGTATATTCTATGGTCCCTGGCACATATACTGTTTGTGCTAAGGATATTACATTTGGGTATGATATTAATATCGCAAATTGTAAAACTTTGTATATTGTTCCAGTTCCAGTTCCTACTCTTTTACCTGAGCCTTACTATACAAAGGGTACTACAAATACCTTGTTATGGAACAATCTAGGTACAGGGTATGAATACTATGTTGAGGTAAGTGAGGACCCAAATTTTGGAACAGTAATAGGGGGCTCTGGTTGGAGTAGTAATCCATCACATCAGTTTACCTCTTTGGAAAATGAGAAGATGTATTTCTACAGAGTAAAAGCTAGAAATTCTTACGGAGGTGTTAGTGATTGGTCAAGTAGTGTTTACAGTGTTCAGGATGCTCAACCTCCAGTTGTTGAGATAGTAGAGATAGGGGGTGTTGGGGAGAATACCACTACTGCATGGAATCCCGATGATACTGTTGAGATGATTTTTAAGGTAACGGATAACCTCCAACTTGAGGATGTTACATTCCTTTGTGTAGATTCTGAGGGTAATACATACTCATGTGTAGATGATTATGAAATGGAGGGGGATCTTTTAATAGTATCTTTGGAATTAAGAGACTTAGAAAGGATATCAGGAACGTATTTAAGACAATCATATAACTTTTGTGTAGAGGCAGTTGATGCTGCAGGAAATGTAACTAGAAATTGTAATATTACATTACCCATTCCAATGGGGGAGCAAGAGGAGCCTGAAAGGCCTCCGATAGTGGATAGAATAGAAAAGACAATAGATGATATTAATGAGGCTTTAGATGACACCATTGGACAGTTAGATCCCGATAGTTTAGAAACTATCACTACTGCTACGAGTGTGGTTACAGTTTCTACTGCTTTACTCATTACGATAGGTACCCTACTTAATCTGCCATATTTCTTACTTCAATTCATATTTAATCTTCTATCATGGCTTGGGTTTAGAGGAGGGTCTAAACCTTTAGGTTATGTATATGATTCCCTTACAAAAGATCCAATATCTCAGGCTGTAGTGAGGGTTTACAATACACAGGGGCGTATGGTGTGGTCTGATGTTACAAATGGAAAGGGATATTTTTCTGCGAGATTAGATCCTGGTAAGTACAAGATAGAGGTTAGGGCTGGAGAATATACATTCCCTTCTACAATAGTGTTTGGTAAGGAGGATTTTCCTCTTACTAATGTATATCATGGAGAAGAGTTTGAAATATCGGATGATACTACCTTAAATTTTTCAATTCCTNTAGACCCAGTTGAGGCATCAAAGTTNAGGGTATGGAGAGAGATTATTTGGGGTANATTTAAAACACTTTTTAATATTTTAAATATATTGTTGTTTGTAATAGGGTTGGTATTTGCTATATATCTTTACTCTAAGAATCCTTACTGGTTAACAAGGCTAGTTTTGATACTGTATATTCCATCGTTTGGTTTCATAGTAAGAAATATATTTGATAAAAGAGAGAGGTTTGGTGTAGTTACAGATATAGAGGGCAATCCAGTAGAGGGGGTTTCTGTAAGTTTAAGAGAGGCCGAGTTTGATAAGGTGGTTATTAAAAGGGTTACAGATAGTAGGGGTAGGTATAGGATTCTTGCAAACAAGGGTAGATACTATCTAGAGATATTAGAGCCTAGTTACAAGATTGAACAGATAGAGGGTGATAGTGAGATATTAGTAGAGAAAGATGAGCGGTGGATTATTAATGATATTATAGTATCGAGGTTAAAAAAGGAGTAATGTATTGAAAAATATGTATTCTACTGGTATTATTCTGTTGTTTTTGGGTGTATAGCTCAACTGGTAGAGCAAACGGCTCTTAACCGTTAGGTTCAGGGTTCGAGCCCCTGTACACCCATTTTATTTCCTCATGAACTTACAACGAATCTAATATTGATTGAATGTCCTTTATATCATAGTGACCTCGGACTTCAACTATAAAAAAACACAATTTTACATCTTTGAATAGTTGTTCTAGGAAGGAATCCCTCTTTTTCCTTTTGTATCTTAGATGTGAACTTCCATTAAGTTCTATTAATGCAATAATTTGAGAGTTGTTAGTGTTAATCAGTACAAAATCAATAGATTTCGCCTTAATTCTGTTAAGATCACTCATTCTCGTTTTTCCTTTAGAAATTGGTTCAACTATATCCGCTAATCTAACTTGGCACATAATTGAAATATATGGGGGTAAGTGTTGAAGAAGATACTTATAGAAACTGAGCTCTGAAGAATTGAGTAGAAAGGTTTTTTTGCGAAACCGTGACTTTGATTCTTTCTTTAATAACTCGGAGATTACGAAAATAACGATGAACAGTACTATTGGAACGATGATGTATATTTCCATTGATTCAGTATATAAATGTTATATATTCTGGTCAACAGAAATGAACTCTGAAAGTATTTGTAACTGATTAAAAAGGTTCGACATCTGTTTGTGTATCCCATATTCCTACTAGGTTTTGATTATGATTTAAGGATCTTTTGTATAGACAAATCATATATTTTCGTATATAAATTAAATAGAATAATTTAAGCATTTAAAAATATGAATCCAGAAGATAAACCAAT
>JGI24025J20009_10003448_pt1 | contig 10772 bp, 11 predicted proteins | sample Cruoilmetagenom3_FD_20009 | JGI IMG/M metagenome (IMG submission 20009) | reverse complement strand
GCCGGATTAAAGTAACAGGCTCCATAATCATCAGCAATAGCCACAAAAGCTCCCCCCATCCCTTTAGCCCGGGTATGAGTAACAAGAGTAGTAAATCCATTTTCCTGCACATTAAGATAATTAGCAACTGTCTTGACTGAGGAAGAAATTAATATTCCTGTAAATAATAAAACTATAAATTTTAATCCTTTTACTTTTTTAATCTCCTTCTTTATTTTTTCACTTCTGGGAAGAGTTAACTTCATCCGAAGAAAGGATTGCGCTTCTCCTGCCATAAATCTACCTCTACATTATCCTTAATATAAATACAAAACATGTCAATCTTTTCTTACAAATACTATTCATAATATGAAAAGAAATGCTAAATTTAAATATAGTTCACATGTCCCTCGAAGAGGAAATCTTCTCCTATCCTTCGCAAGGAATCTATCTTTACCCATGGACTTTCTTTTAAAAAATTAATCCCTCTGCCTTCTACCCAGCTGAGAGTTTTTCTCCCCCCTATTATTCGTGGTGAAAAGAAAAGGAAAAGTTTATCTACAAATTTTTTTTCAAAAAAAGAAGCTATTACCTCTCCTCCTCCTTCTACCAGAAGTTTCATTATCTCCAATCCTCCTAATTTTTTTAACACCTCTGAAATATCCACTCTCTCCTCTTCATCTTTTACCATCACTATTTTTACTCCTCTATTATTCAACTCTTTTATCTTTTGTTTCTCAGCCTTATGAGTAGTAAAAATAAAAGTATCGGCTTTATCTTGATCTTTTAAAACTTGAGCTTCAAGAGAAATTCTTAACTTGCTATCAAGAATGACACGAATATAATGTTTCTGAGAGGGAGAAAGAAGAGAAGGATTGTCTTTAATAACAGTGTTTACTCCCACTAAAATAGCATCTACTTTGTCTCGGAGACGATGGGCAAAATCACGAGATTTACTTCCAGTTATCCATTTTGATTCACCCAGATGAGTAGCTATCTTTCCATCTAAGCTGGCAGCTACCTTTACTATTACAAAAGGAATTCTTTTTTTTATAAATTTTAAATAAGCTTCATTTACTTCTTTAGCCTCTTCTTCGCAAATCCCTATATCAACATCTATCCCCGCCGTTCTTAATTCTTCTACCCCCTTTCCTGAAACTAAAGGATTGGGGTCTAAAGTAGCTACTACTACCCGACGAATCCCACTTTGAATTATCTTTTTTGTGCAAGGGGGTGTTTTTCCGTAATGACAGCATGGTTCCAGAGTAACATAGAGAGTAGTTCCTTTTACCTTATCTTTTGCTTTTTTAATAGCTTCTACCTCAGCATGAGGCCCTCCAAAGTATTGATGAAAACCACTGGCAATCATTTGTCCATCTCTGGTAATTACTGCTCCCACCATAGGATTAGGAGAAACTTTTCCTTCTCCCTTTTTAGCTATCTTTAAAGCTAACTTCATCCATTTTTTTTCCATAAAATTAATTCCCTTTTGTGTCATAAGAGACAAAGTCTTCACCGAGAAATCTCCAACTTCTTGAGACGAGTATTAAGATTAACATATTTATCCTCGAGGATGATTAATCGCCGATCTAACTCTGCATAAGAAAACTTTATAGCTGAAAGAATTTCTTGATGGGCTTTTTCATTTTCCTCACGAAGATCACTTATTTCCTGATGAATCCCCTGGTGNGCNTTTTCNTTTTCCTCACGAAGATCACTTATTTCCTGATGAATNTCTTGATGNGCNTTTTCATTTTCCTCACGCATCTGTTGATGGGCTTTTTCATTTTCTTTACTAAGACCTTTAACAGCATGCCACATTTCTTTACGCATCTCCTGGTGATCTTTTTCGTTCCCATCACGAAATTCATCTATTTTCCTATTTAATATAATATGACCCTCGGCTATTGTTTTAATATCACCTCTTAAACTTTCCGCCACTACATCAAAATGCCTCTTTATTTCTTCTATTACTTCGGACTCCATCTTATTTCTCCTCGAAAAAAAAATTATATCAATCCATCTTTAATTAATAGCTCGGTAATCTGGATAGCATTCAAAGCTGCTCCTTTTCGTAAATTATCAGCTACAATCCACAAATTTATACCTCTATCTATAGAAATATCCTCTCTTATTCTTCCCACAAAAACTTCATCTTTTCCTGCACACATCAGAGGAAGAGGATAAATATTATCTTTAAGATTATCTCTAACAACTATCCCCGGAGAATTCGAAAGAATTTCTCTTACTTTCTCTATCTCTATCTTCTTCTCTGTTTCCAGAGTAACTACCTCAGAATGAGAATTAAAAACAGGCACACGAACACAGGTTGCTGTCACCCCTATTCTTTCATCCTCCATAATCTTTCGGGTTTCATTAACTAATTTCCATTCTTCCTCAGTATAGCCATAAGAAGAAAATTCTCCTATATGAGGAAGAACATTAAAAGCTATTTGATAAGGATAAACTTTCTGGATAATCTTTTCTCCATATACCCATTGATGAATTTGTTCCTTTAATTCTTCTATAGCTTCCCTTCCTGTTCCTGAAACTGCTTGATAAGTAGAAATAATCACCCGCTTAATTCGGGTAAAGTTATGAAGAGGGTTAAGCACCACTACCAACTGGATAGTAGAACAATTAGGATTAGCAATAATTCCTTTATGACTCCTTAAGGCATCAGGATTTACTTCAGGAACTACCAATGGCACCTCATTGTCCATCCTGAAAGCACTACTATTATCTATTACCACCGTTCCTTGCCTTGCGGCTATTGGAGAAAACTCTCGAGAAATAGGAGCGCCTGCTGAAAATAAAGCTATTTCTATTCCTTTAAAAGAGGAAAAAGTTAACTTCTCTACTTTTAATTTTTCTTCGCCAAACTGTAGCTTTTTCCCTTCTGACCTTTCTGAAGCTAAAAGCCTTAAGTTTCTCACAGGAAAATTTCTTTCTTCCAATATCTTTAGCATCTCCTCTCCTACAGCGCCTGTTGCTCCTGCAATAGCTACATTATATCCTCTACTCAAATTTTTACTCCTTATCTAATTGAAACTCTTGATGGATAATTCTCACTGCTTTTCTACTATCCTTCCTCTTTACCACACAGGAAATTTTTATCTCAGAGGTGCTAATCATATCAATATTTATCTCCCCTTTACCCAGACAAGTAAACATCCTTGCCGCAACTCCTGGATGAGAACGCATTCCTGCTCCCACTAAAGAAATCTTAGATATATCTGCATCATAAATTATTTCAGCTTTAAGCTTTTGTTTTATTTTTTCCATAATTTCTTTAACTTTTCTTAGTTCCTCTTCCATTACTGTAAAAGAAATATCATTCTTCCCCTGCCTGCTACTACTTTGAACAATCATATCTACATTAATTCCTGCTTCAGCTAATTTAGTAAAAATAAATCCAGCAGTTCCCGGTTCATCCTTTACTCCTTGGATAGTTACTTTTGTTTCCTTCTCGATAAGTCCCACTCCTGAAGCTACAAATTGTTCTATAAAATTTTTCTTAACCAATTCTCGTTCCCTCCTCTTCAGTAAAACTTGAACGAATATGCAAAGGAACTTTGTACTTACTGGCTATTTCTACAGCTCGAGAATGAATAACTTTTGCTCCCGAGCCAGCTAACTCTAACATCTCTTCATAAGAAATGTATTTAAGTTTCCTTGCTTGAGGAATTATAAGGGGATCTGCAGTATATACCCCCTCCACATCTGTATAAATTTCACATAAATCTGATTCTAAAGCAGCGGCTACAGCTACAGCAGTAATATCTGAACCCCCTCTTCCTAGTGTGGTAATAGCATTTTCTGGAGTTACTCCTTGAAATCCAGCCATAATTACGATTTTCCCCTGGTCAAGTTCTTCGAAAATTCTTTTAACTTCAATTTCCTGAATGTGAGCTTTTGTATGTAATCTATCAGTAATAATCCCAATTTGAGAACCAGTAAAAGCTATAGCTTCCTCCCCAAAAGAAGAAAGAGAAATGCTTACTAAAGCTGAAGAGATAACCTCTCCGCTGGATAAAAGTAAATCTAATTCTCTTTCTGGTGGATTAGAATTTAATTGAAGGGCAATCTTTAATAGGTTATCAGTAGTCTTCCCCATAGCAGAAACTACAACCACTAATTTTTTCCCCTCTTTTTTTGTACGAATTATCCTTTCAGTTACTTCTCTAATCCTTTGGGGAGAAGCAAGAGAACTTCCTCCATATTTTTGCACAATTAAAGACAATTTTTCTCCCCTCTTAGTTGTTCAAGCACATATTCTCTAATTTTTTGAGGAGAAGGAAGAGGCTTAACTATTTTCCCTTCTTTGATATCTCGAGAACCAGAAATATGAAACATAATATCCTCACTTATTAATAAGATGACAGGCTACATAATGATTATTACCTACATTTATTAAAGGTGGCTCTTCTTCTCTACATTTCTTCATAGCGTAAGGACATCTTGGATGGAAACGACATCCTGAAGGAGGATTTATANGACTGAAGGGACCTCTCCTTTAAGAATCATTCTTTTTATTTTTATTTCTGGATCAGGAATGGGAATAGCGGAAAGAAGAGCCTGGGTATAAGGATGAAGACTTCTTTTAAATAATTCTTCAGTAGAAGCTATTTCTACCAGTTTTCCTAAATACATAACCCCCACACGATTACTGATATGCTTCACTACTAATAGATGATGGGTAATAAAAAGGTAAGTTAAATTAAAATTCTCCTGTAAATTAGAAAGCAAGTTAAGTATTTGAGCCTGCACGGAAACATCCAGAGCCGATGTAGGCTCATCCAGAACTACAAAATCAGGACTTGTAGCTAAAGCTCTGGCAATAGCAATTCTTTGTCTTTGCCCCCCACTAAATTCATGAGGATAACGAAAAAAATGGTCCCTGGTTAATCCCACATAATTTAAGAGTTCCCCTACTCTTTCTCTCAGAGCTTTTCCATTGGCAAGTTTATGAACTTTTATAGGTTCAGCTACAATATCTTTTACTAACATCCTTGGATTTAGTGAAGAAGAAGGGTCCTGGAAAACTATCTGTATTTTCTTTCTTGCATTTTTTAATCTTTTCCCTTTAAAAGTAGAAAGGTCGTACTTTTTCTTAAGCCTTTGAAATTTACGAGAATCTATTTCTTTTCTTATCTTTTCGGGAACATCAAAATAAATACTTCCGGCGGTTATTTTTAACAAACGAAGAACAGTCTTGGCTAAAGTAGTTTTCCCACATCCTGATTCTCCTACCAGACCAAAACACTCATTTTTCTTTATTTTAAGATCAACCCCATCTACCGCTTTTACCTCTCCTATCCTTTTTTTAAAAACACCCCCCAGAATAGGATAATACTTCTTTAATCCCTTTATTTCTAACAAAATATCCATCTTTTACCTTATCACCTTAAATAATTATGGCAGGCTACCCAATGGTTATTTTCTACTTCCTGGATTTCAGGTTTTTCCTGAGAACAAATTTCTAGAGCATAATTACACCGAGGATGAAATCTACAGCCTCCTGGAGGATTTACTAAATTGGGTACATTCCCCTTTATACTTTCTAAATCTTTTCCCTCCCAGGTAGGAACTGAGTTCATCAAAGCTTTTGTATAAGGATGAAGAGGTTTTTTAAATAATTCTTTTACTTCTGCTATTTCACAAATATTTCCAGCATACATTATAGCCACACGATCACATAATTCCGCCACTACTCCTAAATCATGAGTAATAAAAAGGATAGATAGCCCTAATTTTTCTTTTAACCTGCGTATAAGGTCTAAAATTTGTGCCTGGATAGTTACATCTAAATTGGAAGTTGGCTCATCAGCTATCAATAATCGGGGATTGCAGGCAAGGGCAATGGCGATAACTACCCGCTGCTGCATCCCTCCACTTAACTCGTGGGGATATCTTTCAATTATCCTTTGGGGATCGGGAACTCCTAACTTAGTAAGAAGATCGACCACTCTTTTCATAGCCTTTTTTTTTAGCCAGATTTTATATCTATTAACCAAAGGAAGAATAGAAAAAAATTTTATTCCCAAAGATTTAGAATTTTCCAGCATTTTTTTATAAATTTTCTTCTGCAGGTGATAAATAAAAATCTTAAGAAAAAAGTTACTTTCTCTTATATTTTTTTCAATTTCTTTAATAGCCGCTCTGCATAATTCTTTTTGCTGATGAAGAAGAAAACTTTCGGAAATTTGATCTCCTATAGAGTAGACAGGATTTAAAGAGGTACCTGGCTCCTGAAAAATCATAGAAATTTCATTCCCTCTCACTCCCCTTAAGAAAACCTCCTTTTTACTTAAAAGATCTACACCTCCATCGTCTACAGATAATTTTCTCTTACCCCAGAAAAGAACTTTTCCTTCTTCTACTTTTCCTGGAGGTAAAATGAGTCTTAAAATAGAAAGAGCAGTTACACTCTTCCCGCAGCCCGTCTCCCCTACTACTCCTAATGTTTCTCCCTCTTTAATATCTAAGTTTATCCCATCCAGAGCTTTGACCACTCCTTCATAGGTATAAAAGTTTGTCTTCAGATTCTGGATTTCCAATAATTTCTTCATTCCTTATCTCCTTCTCAACTTTGGATCCAGAATATCTCTAAAAGCATCACCTAAAAGATTCCAACCCAGAACAAAGAAAAGAATAAAAAGTCCCGGTATAGTAATAGTATACCAATAAGCTAAAGGATTGCTTGGCGGACCGACAACCCAGTTTCTGGCGAAACTGGTCATTTGTCCCCAGTCTGCATAACCCACAGGTGCACCCAGTCCAAGAAAACTTAATGCCGCGGCTGTAAGAACCACTGCTCCCACATCTAAGGAAGCCATTATAAGAAGAGGATAAATAGCATTAGGGAGAACATGCTTCAAGATAATTCTTAAATTAGAACATCCCACTGCTCTTGCTGCCTCTACATAATCTTCTTCTCGGACAGCGAGGATATCTCCTCGAATTAACCGGGCATAACTCGGCCATCCCACAATAATTAAAGCCTTCATTACATTATCCAAACTGTGCCCTAATGCAGATACCAGAGCCATCGCTAAAACCAGGGTAGGTAAAGACATAAAAGTATCCACAATGCGCATAATTATCTCATCCACTGCTCCTCCATAATAACCAGAGATACTTCCGAGAATTATTCCAATGACTAGAATGCTTCCCACCACCATGAGTCCTACCCTAAAAGCTGTGCGTGTTCCCCAGATTACTCCATAATAAATATCATACTGACCTTCAGTAGTTCCAAAAGGGTGTTCTGGAGAGGGTGGACGAGGTATAGCACTATATCCATCCCTGGGAATACGATAAGGATTATGAGAATATTTTGGTGGTGCAAGTTGGGGAGCAAATATAGCTATTGCCAGAAAAAAGAGAATCAAAGATAAACCTATCAAAGACAAAGGACTTTTCTTTAAACGATTAAGAGAAAACTTAAGTTCCTTTATCCGGGGATGTAATCTCTCTTTAAATTCGCTCCTTTGAATAATACTCATTTTCACTTTATAGATATCCTTAATTCTCTGATTTTTTACTTGCTCAGCTTCTCTAAAATCTTCAACCCAGGTGTAAAAAAGGGGAGCAGCTTCAGCGTTGAGGGGAAAATGCGAAGCATTGTCCCCTCAAAAGTCTTATCCTAATCTTATCCGAGGATCTATGTAAGCGTATAGAAGATCAACTATGAGATTAGTAAGCACAAAAAGCACTCCATTAAAAAGAACAGCCGCCAGAATAGAGGGAATATCTAATTGAACAGCAGATCTCCACCACCACCATCCCAGTCCCTTACGATTGAATATAGTCTCGGTAATAACGACCCCATTCATTAAACCTGCAAAAAGATATCCGGAAACTGTAATCACCGGAATCATAGCGTTTCTTCGGACATGCTTTTTAATAACTGTTTTCTCGCTCGCTCCCTTGGCCCTGGCGGTAGTTACATAACCTCTACCTAATGCTTCCAGCATACTTGAGCGCATAATCCTCATCACTAAAGCGCATTGAACTACAGTTAAAGTAATTACAGGAAGAATTAAATGTCTCAAAGCATCTATAAAAATCCACCACTCTCTATTTAAAAGAGCATCAATAGTATTAATTCGGGTGAATCTCATAAAATTTTCTGAGTTAACATATAAATTAGAACTAAGTCCCAGGGATTCGGGAGGAAAAAGCCCTTTAAAATATCCATAAAAAATCATTAAAAGGACCAATCCAAACCAGAAAGTAGGAAGAGACCAGCCAATAATGGCTACGGCCCGAGTAATATGGTCAATAGATTTATCTTGATGCACGGCCGCCGTACTTCCTAAATAAATACCTATCAAAATAATAAAAGGAGCAGAGAAAAGACCAAGCTCAACTGTATTAGAGAGAAAATAAAAAAAAGCTTCCAATACTGGTCTTGAGGCTGTCCTTGACCATCCAAGATTTCCTTGTAAAACTTCTTTTATCCAGGAAAAATACTGAACATACAGGGGAGCATCCAGATGATGCATCTTAATTACCCCCTGAATGTCTCTTAATTGCTTAACATCAGTAATAAAAGTAGCTGCTCTTTGTTCGGGGCTAAATAAAGAAAGAATAACAAAAACAATAATACTCACTCCAAATAATACCGGGATAACTAATAAAACCCTTCTAATAATATAATTTCTCATCTTCATCGAAAACTTGCCTTTAATTATAAGAGGAGGCGAGGCTATAGGGGCCCCGCCTCACTATTTTCCTTTCTACTCCTAATGAACAAAACCTTACCCCTTGGAAAGAGAATAGAAATATCCTCCTAAACCCGCATTAGGAAGAATAGGATTATAGTACCATCCCTTTACCCAATCTCTCTCATAGTGGCGAGCAAGTGGCTGATGAAGACCAATACCAGGAACATCTATGTAATAAATCATTTGAAGTTGTTCATAGTATCTTCTTCTTATCGTGGGATCAACTGCTTCTATTCCTCTCTTTATCAATCCATCCACAATAGGGTTACGATAATGTTGCCATTGAGAGTAAGTTCCGCGGCTATGCATATAAGGATAAACAAAGTTATGAGGGTCAGGATAGTCTGCCAACCAACCAATAATAAACAAAGTTAACCTACCAGTGACAATATCTCTTATATAGTTTGCCCATTCTACCGGTCTCACCTCTATCTTGAATTTGGGATTAAGAGCTTCTATATTGTCTCTAAAGATACTGGCTGCTGTTTCTCTTTGCACATTACCACTATTATAAAGAATGGTGAGTTTAAATCCTTTTTTCCAGATTTCTCCATCCCAGGCCTTTCTGAAGTGTTCTTCAGCTTTCTTGGGGTCATAATGATAGAATTTCTTCTCCAGGAAGTATCTCATCTCAAAGTATGGTAATCCCTCAATTATTGGCCCACTGGGCTGGACGGCCTCTCCCATCCAGGCATCTTTAATATAAGTCTTAAAGTCAAAGGAATAAGCAAAGGCGAGGCGAACATCTTTATCAGAGAAGAAATCAGGAGGAATTCCTTTTCCATCAAGATTTCCACTTCCTATATAGGGATTACCCTCAGGATTTATCTTAAAGTTAAAGAAAGCAGAGCCCTGAGTAAGAGAAGGAAGATTTTTATAAACCTTTACCCCTTCTACTCCTTCCAGTTCCTTTATATATTGCCGGGGGACATATACTGTATCAGCATCTCCTGCCAGGAACATAAGCTTCCTGGTAGTCCATTCATCCACCATCTTTATGATTACTCTCTTTAGCTTTGCTGGCTCTCTCCAGTAATCATCGTTTCTTAAAAATACTATTTCCACTCCCGGATCCCATCTTTCCAGTTTAAATGGAGCGGTGCCACAAGCTATTTTATGAAGAGTTTCCTTTCCCGGAGCAGGATTATTAAACTCTTTCCAGGTTTCTTCTGTTCCTGGCCAGCCACCATTTTCGGCTACAAACTTCTTGCTGACCACAGAACCCCAGGTATTTGCCAGAATGGAAAGGAAAGGAGGATAAGGGTTCTTCAAATGAAAGACAACACTATCACCTTTAACTTCTACTGCTTTATCTATATCTTCAAACTTGACGACAATATTACCCTCCGCATCCCGGGAACCGTCTACACCCAGCAAAGGTTCATAGAACATCCATACCGGACCTCCATCTCTATCCTGAACCATAGCTCTTTCAATGGAATATTCAACATCTTTTGGTGTTAAAGGTTCACCATTATGAAATTTTACTCCTTTTCTTATGGGAAAAGTATAAGTTAGGCCATCCGGAGAAATCAGCCCGTTCTCTACACTGGGAACCTCGGTAGAGAGCATAGGCACAAAACTATCCGTCCTTTCTCCATTCCAGAAAATAAGAGTCTCACAGGCAGTTTGAATAGCTTCACCACTGGCGGTATCATAAGCCCAGGCTGGATCAAGCGAATCTATTGTCCCTATGGTTGCCTCCACAAATATATCTGGATTTTTTACTTCCTGTGCTGAAGCAAATAGAGACATACTCATTATTATCATCCCTACCATTCCTATTATACACCACTTCTTCACTTTTTTCCTCCTTTTAAATTATTGTTGATCGTTCTAAATTAAAATTTTCGCCTCCTTCCCTTTCAAGATACTAATAGAGTTTACTTACGGTGCTTATTATTATACAAATCTCTCTTAAAGTCAATCCAAATTAGAAAAGCCGAGCTTTCAATTCCAGAATAATCTTTTCCGAAGGAAGAAAATAATCTTTTAACAACTCATAGTTGTTTCGTTGCCATTCCACACTAAATTCTACATCCTTTCCTAAATTTTTCGAAA
>JGI24025J20009_10003447_pt1 | contig 10774 bp, 7 predicted proteins | sample Cruoilmetagenom3_FD_20009 | JGI IMG/M metagenome (IMG submission 20009) | reverse complement strand
CGAAGCGCAGAAGGCTGCTGCTCTGGGTATTGCAGATGAGGTCATAGATGCGTTACAGAACAAACCGGTAAGGAATACCGTGAACATGATCTACGTCGAAGAGGAGATAATGGACACCATGAACCCTTATTTAGGATTAGGCGAGAAACTTGGGCTGCTCGCTGCGCAGCTCATACCCAAAACAGGTAGAATTGAACAATTCAACGTCTCTTACGAAGGAGAATTAGGATTGGCAGATGCAGGCATAGGGAAGAACACGCGAATAATCACCAGGGCGATCCTGAAGAGCTCCCTCTCATTGTTCACCGATGGTGTGAATTATGTGAATGCCGAGGCAATAGCAAAGAAGTTTGGGATAAAAATTACGGAAAGCAAGACGGAAGAGATTGAAGATTTCAGTTCATTAATTAGTATTACCACGACTACACGGATAGAGGGCGAAGAGAAAAAGAAGACGGTTGCAGGCACACTCTTCGGAAAAGACGATCCACGAATAGTGAAGATAAACGGCTACAGGGTAGATGCATCTCCTTCTGGCTACATGCTTATCTGCTCCTTCCTCGATAAACCGCGGGTGATCGGTCCTGTTTGCACGATCTTAGGCGACAGGGGCATAAACATAGCGGGGATGCAGGTGGGCAGAGAGAAGGTCGGTGGAGAGGCGGTCATGGTGGTTAACGTGGACAGTATGGTTAGTGAGGGCAGTATAGAAGAGATAAAGCACGTGGAAAACATATTTGACGTAATGCTCGTGAAGCTGTAAACACAACACTTTTTCTTTTTACAAACCTTTTAGGAAAAGGTTTGATCCAAAAAATATTGGTTGGGCGGGTTGATAAGGGGGGTCTGGCCCCTTATTAAAGAAAACCTGTGCTAAAAGAAAAAAATAAGTTTTTTTATCAATGCGTTCTTTTTAAAAGAAGGGTTTGAGGAGATGAAGAAGAGAGGAAGGATAAAATTCGAGCGATATGGATGGCGGACAAAGAAGAAGCTGAGCAAAAGCTGGAGAAGACCTCGTGGGCACGACAACAAGATGCGGGAGAATATAGCGGCGAAAGGTCCGCGGGTGCAGGTAGGCTACCGGAGAAAGAAGGAAGAACGTGGATTACATCCTTCGGGAGTGCGAGAAGTGCTTGTTTTCAACACGAATGACCTTGCTAAAGCGGAGGTTGCAGGAGATGAAGGAATGGCAGTGCGAATTGCTTCCACTGTTGGAAGGAGAAAAAGGGGCGATATAGTAGAGGAAGCGGCAAAGCTTGGTATAAGAGTGCTTAATCCTGTGCGAATCCCCTTGGAATAAAGAGGCAGATTCACAATTCAAAAAGCCCCAGTCACAGACCCCGGATTTCGCTTCGCTCAAATCCGGGGCATCTTGGTCGATGCTCGTGTATTTTTGATATCTGTAGGTTTGTCAACTTGCCTACCCTTAAAGCAAAAATGTCTAGCCAAAACGAAACTTACAAACAAAGGTATTGAGATTAGGAATTTTTGGCCGGATATTTTTTCAAGTTGAGAGAATTCTGAGATGGAATACCAAGCTAGATAAAGAATTTTCTATTATGGTTAAAAACTAAACTTTTTATACTTACAACACCATTAAGGATACCAGGTCAAAGGAGAGCCGCGAGAGCCACTGCATAGATACCAGAGGGCTATGCGGTGATAGGCCAGTGAAACCTCCGGGGTTCAGTGGCAGTATATCCACCCCAACGCCTATCTTCTCAAGAAGGCTGAGGTTAGCTTGGGCTTTCTTACCCTGGTTTTATATTCGGAGATACTGTAAAAAAGGAAAGCTTTAAATCTGATTTAAAAAAACAGTAAGAACAGCGTATGGTTTACGAGAAATTTAGGAAAGAGGTAGAAAGGATACTGGAAGAGAAATCGAAGCCGGTTACATGGAATGAGATAAAAGAGAGTTCAACGAAACTGAAACAGAAAGCGCCGTATCACGTGTATGTGCAGAAGCTGCAGGGTGACATCGGCCTGGTGCGGTTCAAGCATGGACAGAGAACGGTGTGGGCATTACGAAGATGGTTTGAGGACGGTAAGTTCACGGAACTCTTACCTAATAAGGTACGGTTAACGATTTTAAGTGTTAAGAGTACGTATGCAATTGCCGCAAATGAATACTGGGAACTGAAACGGATTTATCCGTTGGAAGTTGGGTTACATAGATGGGACGTGATAAAAGCAGACGTAGCGGAGTTCTTCCCTGAAGAAGACAAAAGACCGGAGAGTATAAGGCTAAAAGGCGACGGGATTGAGTACGTACGGAGTATAGAGTCTGATGAAGAGCGAATAAGGGTTGCGGAAAGGATAGCGGAGAGTGGGGAGTTCCTGCATACCGATGCATGGAAAGGGAAGACGCTGGGTTTGACCAAGCCGAGGTTCAGATGCTTTTACTTCTACGATACCAAATGCCAGTTCTTTTGCGATCAGAGCGTTTGCGTGGGTCACGACATGGACATAGAAGATAAAGGAGGAGAAAGCATAGAAATAAAAGGGGATAAGGTTTATTTCGTTTTAGAAGTGGCAGAGCGAGCCCATAGCGAGTTTATATGGGAAAAGAAACACGTTGAATGGTACATAACGTCCGTGATTTCGTTGACTGATCCGAGGCAGCGGCGGTTGCTCTGATTTTTTTGCAACTACTTTGGGTTTGAATGTATTTCTGGCATATGCTCAATATGGAGTGCGAAATCCTGAATCCTAAGCATCGTGGGCTATGCCCACGTCCCCGCAAACCCTGAAAGGGTTTAATCCTAAACAATATCAAAAATCCAAAAAGAAAGGTTTGTTTTGATTTTTAAGTTTAGATATTGGAATTTGTTTCGGATTTAGTATTTAGTGTTTGAAATTTATACCACAAGATATTGAGCAATTACTACTTTTATATCATTAAGGAGTATTTAAAATTGTGAATTGTAGCATGAGAACCTCGAGAATATCAGGATTTTATAAGCTGAACTCAAAGCAACGATTGGAGCTTGTAAAGGACTTTGCAGGGTTAAATGACGAAGAGATAACCGTTCTTGGTAATACTGGCTCGTTAGGAGAACTGGCAGACAGAATGATAGAGAACGTTGTTGGCTCCATGCCACTACCGTTAGGCATTGCCGTTAATTTCGTGATTAATGGTAAAGATTACCTGATACCAATGGCGATCGAGGAGCCTTCGGTAGTCGCAGCAGCGAGCAATGCAGCAAAGATAGCCGGGGAGAGTGGCGGTTTCCAAACGAGTTCTACAGAGCCCATAATGATCGGGCAAATCCAAGTAACAGATGTTCCCGATCCGTCATCTGCGAAATTCACCATTCTCGCACATAAACAGCGAATTTTGGATATGGCAAATGAGAAAGATCCCGTGCTTGTGAATTTTGGTGGTGGCGCGAAAGACGTCGAGGTAAGGGTTATTGATACGATCGCAGGACCACAGGTGATTGTCCATCTCCTGGTTAACGTTAAGGACGCGATGGGCGCTAACGCGGTAAACACTATGGCTGAAGCGGTTGCACCATTTATTGAGCAGATCACTGGCGGCAAAGTTTATCTCCGAATTATCTCTAACCTTGCAACGCATCGGTTAGTCTTCGCGCGGGCGGTTTTTGCGAAGGATGCGATCGGCGGCGAGGGCGTTGTTGATGGGATTCTGAACGCATACCTGTTTGCGAAGTCCGATCCGTACCGATGCGCAACCCATAACAAAGGTATAATGAACGGGATAGACCCGGTTGTAATCGCTACCGGCAACGATTTCCGGGCGGTGGAGTCCGGTGCACATGCGTATGCAAGCATTACCGGGCAATATCTTCCCTTAACACACTGGGAAAAGAACAAAGACCACGATTTGGTTGGGACGATTGAACTCCCGCTCGCCGTCGGGCTCGTTGGCGGTGCGACAGCGACTCATCCAACAGCGAAGGCCAATGTGAAGATACTCGGTGTGCAAACGGCGAACGAGCTTGCGGAAATCATTGCTGCAGTCGGTCTTGCACAGAATTTCGCAGCTCTACGCGCATTGGCGACGGAAGGCATCCAGCGCGGTCACATGTCATTACATGCACGGAACGTTGCGATAGCAGCGGGTGCGGAAGGTGACGAAATAGACAAAGTTGTGGAAATACTGGTGAAAGAAAAGCGGGTACGAATAGACAGGGCGAAGGAAGTGCTGGAAGAGATTAATAATGAGAAATCATAGAAGTGCTCAAGTAGTCGATGGGAATTAGCGTAGAGGTGCCGAAAAGGGTGCAGTTTATGTAAGTAGTGTTCATATTTTCCCTATATCCTCGTTGTCCCCGATGGCATATATTTCTGTTGTTTTTGAATGCTTATCCCCAGCAGCGCTCAAACAGCTATAAATATCCCGTCCTTCTCCGTCTTCATTATCTCACTATCAACCGTCGGCATCCGGCATTTGATTCCCGCGGGCTTTACACCTATGAGCTTGCCCATTTCTTTAACGTGTTCGGGCAAAGAGAATCCCACAGATAGCACTACCATCTCAAACTCTTCCTCTTTCTCTTCTTTTTCACCTTCAACCGTATATTTCAATCTCAAATTCTTTTTCGCTTCCGTTTCTGTGACCTTAATGTCGCGGATTTTTAAGGATTTGATCTCTCCGGTATCTTCGTGGATCTCCCGTGCAAAGATACAGGAGTCCACACCCCGTTCCTCTGCGCTCTTTGCTCCTTGTAATAGAAATTCAAATGCGATAGGTGAACATTCATCATCGTCCGCTTGTGTTTGTATAAACGCTATCTTCTTCGGGATGTCACCGTCATATGGTCTCATTATGATACCGCCATAAGGTCCTGACTCGCTAAGCATACGTTCAAACTCCATCTGCGTGACCACGTTTTGATACATGTATTCCTCAGGTGGGATCTTTTCCTCCATCTCAGCCGCGAATATTATCTTTTCCACCTCCATCTCCGTTCTCTCCTCTGTCTGGTCGTATTCTATTGCATCCAGTGGACACACTTCTGCACAGATGCCGCAACCAATACATTTTCTGCAGCTCAAACATCTATTCGCCTCTTTGACTGCCAACTCCTCATCGTAGCCCAGCTCCTCCTCGCTAAAATTTCTTATACGCTCTTCTACCAGACGTTTAGGCATCTTCACTCTTTCTTCGTGCTCTATGTCTTTGAGCGGGAAATAATTTTTTAAAAGGTCGAGTTTTTCTCGGGCTTCGTATTCCTCTAAGTCTATCTCTGATTTAACTTTAAAATCTGCCCTTTTCTCGCCGCTTAAAAATTCATTTATGGCCAATGCTGCTCTTTTACCCGATGCTATCGCTTCTATTACGGTTGATGCCCCAGTTGCAGCATCACCACCTGCGAATATCCCATCCACGGTTGTTCTGCCGTCCTTTAAAGTGCTAATTCGTCTCCCTTTTGGGGTATCAACTCCACTACCCTCTAGAAACTTCAAATCCGATGCTTGACCTATCGCTGGTATCACCGTGTCCACGTCCGTCACAAACTCTGAGCCCTCTACGGGAACAGGTCTCCTCCTACCCGTCTCATCCGGCGGTCCTAACTCCATGCGGACACATTCTATCTTCTCTACTCTGCCCGAATCCAGAATCCTCGTTGGATTCGCTAAAAATATAATTTTTATGTCTTCCTCCTCAAGTGCTTCCAATTCCTCCTTCGACGCAGGCATCTCCGCTCTCGAGCGCCGATAAACGATAAACACTTCCGAGCCTAAGCGTAATGCACTTCTTGCTGCATCTATCGCAACGTTCCCTCCACCCACGACTACAACTCTCTCACCTATCTTCACTTCTTTTCCAAGATTAACATCCCGGAGGAACTCAATACCAGGTATAACACCCTCTAAATCTTCTCCCGGAATCCCCAATTTCCCACTTACATGCGCACCGACAGAGATAAATATAGCATCATATGTTTTGCGCAGCTCGGCGAACATATCCTCGTCAACTTCCACATTCGTCTTGATTTCCACTCCTATTCCCCGAACAAATTCTATTTCTCTCTCCAGAGTCGCTCTTGGCAATCTATATTTTGGAATACCCGTAGCCATCATCCCACCCACCACCGGGAGCTTCTCAAACACCGTAACGTCATAGCCATAAATCTTCAAATCGTATGCCGCAGTAAGACCCGCAGGTCCGCTACCGATTACTGCTACCTTTTTGCCTTTCGTAGACGGAACAAGCTCGGGCTTTATCTCTTCCCCGTGCTCGTAAACGTAATCGCTAACAAACCTTTTCAGCTTCGCAATTGAAATGGGCCCGTCTACCAAACCTCTTTTGCACACATCCTCACAGGGATGCGTGCAAACTCTTCCTAAAACACCAGGAAAAGGAACTTTTTCTCTTATCAGGTCGTAAGCTTCCTTGAATTTGCCGTCTGCAATTAATCCCGCATAACCCCTTATATCCAGGCTGACAGGGCAAGTAGCTTGGCAGAATGGCGTTTCTCGTTCTATCGCATACGAAAGTGCCTCCTCGGGTGTGTATATTGCATTCCTGTTGATCAGCCATTCGTTGCACCTATCTGGAGGTCTGACCGGACATATTTTCCAACACTCACCGCATGAATCACATTTTGTTTCATCAATTCTAATTGGTTTCCTTAGGATACTTACTTTGAAGCCGTGATTCTCCTCTTCCACTCTTTCAACCACTGCATTTGTCAAGACATGGATTTTCTCATTCTCTTTTATCTGTTCTATAAGCGGAGATAAGATCTCGGAAGGATGTTTGCCCTCTACTAAATGGAGCTTGGAAAAAAGCCCGCCAATATTCGGCGTCCTCAAAACAAAAAAGACTTCCTCATCATTAGTGGCTGCGCAGTTTAAAGCCACCTTTAATCCTGCGTATCCTCCTCCTATAACCAGAGCACTCATTCTTCATTCCCTCCTTCGCTTAGCTCCCGTGCAATATAAGTTGGCGTATTATCTCGTATCTCATGGACTTCAATCAATTCATACCTTTTCAAATCCAGAATGTGCCTGAACACCACGTTTGGCTTCAAATTTAGCTCAGATGCTATTTCTTTCACTGACATCGGCTTCTTTAGCTTCAAGAGTATCTTTTTCGCTTCGTATTCCTCTCTTACCATATCATCCAGCAATCTATCCATCTCGTGCTTCGTGAAAACTTCTCCGTACTTGTTACCCTCTTCCAGCAGTTCTTTTTCCTTTGTCGCCAATATTCTCAAGCTGTAATCAGCCGCGGCTATACACGCCGCTTCAATTTCCTCTTTTTCAAATTTAATCGGACCTAACTCTTTTATCTCTGCCGTAAACTCCTTCATAACCCCTGCAAATCTTTCGCCCTCACTTGCACTTACCCATTCCAATCTCAACCGTTCAGGCTCGACTCCGGCCTCCTTTAGCAACCGCTTTGCCATCTCTATCTTCTTTTCCGCATAATAATTCCCCTGCAAGTAATGGCAATCGCCAAGATGACAACCACCTATAAACACGCCATCCGCTCCGTATAAGAATGTATCTAATATGATCACAGGATCAACTCTTCCACTGCACATCACTCTTATTATCCGCATATTCGGAGGATATTGAAAGCGAGAGACACCTGCCAAATCCGCACCTGCATAACAGCACCAATTGCATAGAAATCCTACTAGTTTTACCTCTTCCTCTTTCATCAGGATACCACCTCCGTCTCGGTCTCCGTCACAAAAGCAGCTCTTTCTTGTGCTATCAATTGATCATCGGTGAAGTGCTGCATTTTAATTGCTCTTTTTATACAACTCGACCCACAGGTGCCACAACCCTTACATTTCACTCCTGTAACCTTTGCTCTTCTACCTTCCTCCGTCTCTTCCACTTCTATTGCTCCGTAGGAGCATACCGATTCGCATATACCACAGCCCACGCATACCGCTTCGTCCACTGAGGATATTATAGCTTCAGAACTCACGTATCCCTTTGCGAGAGGAATTGTCGCCCTACTCGCCGCGGCATAGCCCTGTGAGATGCTCTCTTCGATATCTTTTGGACCTTGAGCAGTCCCGCACAGGAATATTCCATCGGTGGCGAAGTCAACCGGACGTAATTTAACATGTGCCTCAAAGAAGAACCTGTCTTGACCCAGAGGGACTTTAAGCATCTTTGATAATCTCTCCGCATCTGGGTTCTGCACGAGAGGGGCTGATAAAACCACAAGGTCCGCTTCAAGTGGAATATCCATTTGTAGCCTCTCATGAAAAACATCTACAACGAGTTTTCCATCGCTCTTTCTCACCTTCGGTCTCTTCTCCAGTGGGAACCTCAAGAATCTGACCCCTGCCTTTTTCGCGTCTCTGTAATACAATTCATATTCCTCCCCGTACGCCTGGAGTTCGTTATGGGCTATGAAAACGTTTATATCAGGATTAGCCTCTTTTAGCAGTTTTGCATTTTTTATCGCGTTCATACAGCATATCTTGGAACAATACTCGACTACTTCCCCTCTTGCACCCGCACATTGAATCATCACCACATTTTCGATGCCTTCCCGGTTCAAATCCTCGTGCTTTAGCTTTTCTTCAAGCTGTAATTGCGTAATTACTTTTTCTCCGTCATAGTCATACAAACCCTCTGGTTCAAGTTCTTTTGCTCCGGTGGCTACTATTATCACTCCGCAGTCAATGGATTTCTCGACTCCATTCTCATCCAAAATTACTTTGAACTTTCCTACATAACCTTCTACATCCTTAATGGATGAAGAGAGATGCAATTCGACTCTTTCATGTTCTTCTACGGCTTTTATTCTCTGCTCTAAAAACTCTTTCGCAAGCTCGTCGGTTGGGTAAAGCTTGTATAAGTGACGAAGCAGCCCTCCCATTTCACGTCCCTTTTCGATGAGGTGAACGTAAAATCCATTCTTTGCTATACTAAGCGCAGCAGTCATACCGCTTATTCCAGCACCGATTACAACTGCAGAAGGTATAACGTCAGAGGTTAATTCCTCAAGTGGCTCCAACCGAGCAGCCTTTGCAACGCCCATTCTCACAAGGTCTTTTGCCTTCTCAGTTGCAAGCTCAGGCTCGTGCATGTGAACCCATGAGCATTGGTCTCGGATGTTAACGAACTCAAAGAGATAGGGGTTCAACCCAGCTTCTTCACAGGTCGCTCTAAAGAGCGGTTCGTGAGTTCTTGGCGTGCAACTCGCAACGACAACCCTATTAAGCTCCTTCTCTTTTATTGTGGATTTTATGGATTCTAACCCCTCTGACGAGCAAGTATATAAATTGCGTTCCGCATGCACGACATTCTCCAGGGTAGATGCATATTCCACCACCTCAGGTACATCCACAACTCCTCCAATGTTTATTCCGCAATGGCAGATGAATACGCCAATCCTAAGCTCTTCTGTCATAAGAACCTCCTAACACGACTTCCATCGCCCTTGACGCTGCTGCACTACCATGTGCTATACATTCCGGGATATCTCTTGGTGCTTGACAATATCCAGCTACGAATATCCCAGCCCGTGTAGTTTCGGTAGGATTGTAAAGGTCTTTAAGTTTGAAGAATTTATACTCGTCGAGTTCTGTTCCCAATATTTCAGCGAGCGCTTCTACGCCTTCACTTGGTATTAGTGCGGTGCTAAGAACGACCATGTCCACTTCCAATTTCTCAACTTTGTCCGAGGAAGGACTGTAGAATATTTCCAAAATCTTATTCTCTTTCTCCTTTATCTCTCCTGGTTTCCCTCTAATATATTTCACCCCGTAATCGTCCTCTGCTCTATTCACGTATTCCTGAAATCCTTTTCCAAAACATCTGAGATCTGTATACAATATGAATGTCTCAGCCTCTGGATAGTGCTCCTTTGTCAGGATTGCCTCTTTGGTGGCGTGCATGCAGCATACGGAACAGCAATACGGTCTGTTATCTCTCGTATCACGAGCTCCCACACATTGTATCCACGCGATTCTCTTTACCTCCTTTCCGTCCCTTCTAATCACATGCCCACCAGTGGGACCAGCGGCACAGATCAACCGCTCAAATTCTAACGCCGTTATCACATCATCGTATTCCCCATATCCGTATTCTGTTAGCCCTGAAGGGTCAAGAGGATCAAATCCGATAGCAACGATTATTGCACTCACGTTCCTCTCCACTATTTCCGGTTTTTGATCGTATCGTATCGCGTCCTTTCCGCAAACCACTTCGCAAAGCCCGCATCTCATGCATTTAGCCCTATCTAAAGCGTAAATTAGCGGAACCGCTTGCATGAATGGGATATATGCCCCGCTCCTGACTCTAAGGTCCATATCAAATTTGTTCAGGATACCCATCGGGCAAACACGTGCGCAATCTCCGCATCCGTTGCATTTATCCTCATCTACGAACCGCGAATTTCTAAGGATCTTTACTTTAAAAGAGCCAATTTCACCTTCAATCGCAGTCACCTCGCTTAAAGTGAGAACTTCTATGTTCTCATGCCGATAGCAATCCATCATCTTTGGCGCAAGTATGCAGATGGCACAATCATTGGTTGGGAAGGTCTTGTCCAGTTGCGCCATACGACCGCCGACGGAAAGAGTCCTCTCCACTAAACAAACTTTTATCCCCGCTTCTGCAAGGTCAAAAGCTGCTTGCATTCCTGCTACTCCTCCACCGATCACAAGGACTGCCTTATCTTTCATTTATACCCCCATTGCTCTTGCGACAAAGACCTCGAAAGGAACAATCTCTATGCCATATTCTCCCTTTCTATTACTCATATGGCATTTGAAATGTATCAGGCATTTTGGACAGGACGTAACCATAATTTTCGCTCCGGCATCAG
>JGI24025J20009_10003446_pt1 | contig 10777 bp, 10 predicted proteins | sample Cruoilmetagenom3_FD_20009 | JGI IMG/M metagenome (IMG submission 20009) | reverse complement strand
CTTCGGTCGTGATGGTCAAGTGGTGACTCATGACACCTTACCTCAGCGGCTCGCCGGAGGCACGGACCGAGAGTTGGGAGAGTATTTCGATATTCGCCCTATAGCGGGGTGGGCTGCATGGGGTAGACTGAATGTGCTGTATCGGTTCATGCTATTCATGCGAGTCAATCGGTGACGGTGCCGTGTTGGCGGACGTCGAATGAGGACGGTTGCGGGTGTACGATCTTGAGGGAGTCCTTGGGGCTCCGGTCACGGGATTCGTGGAGCACCATGTCAGATCTCTTCTGACATGGGATATTTTGGTGTTCTTCCACCGCAACCCGGATGCAGTTCTCGACGGAGAAGGTCTCGCCTTGCGCTTGGGTCGTCGAGTCGAGGAGATCGAGCCGGAGGTCGAGGCGTTGTGCGCCGGTGTGATTCTGCAGCAGGCCGGCGGGCTCATCCGCTACAAGCCCTCACCCGAGATGCGTGACACGATCTGCAGCTTTGTGGATGCCTGTCAGGATCGCGGTCGCCGCCTTGCACTCATTGCACTGGTGCTCCACAAGATCAATCCGCAGAACCCGAGCTGACGCTGGTCCTTCCCGTTGGGGAAGCACTCACAAGTGGTCGGAAACCTCGGTGTTCAGGCTATCCTGCTCTATCACTTCGATGATCCGAAGGCCACTTTCGGCCAGTTGCAACTCGAAGGGCTCTTCCAGCTCGAGGCCGGCAGTGTCGTACACCACGCGTATGACGGGTGTGAGAGGATCCTCGCCGTTGTCGCTTACCACTCCGACCGACATGTCGGTCAATCGTACGAGGCAGCCTATCGGGAATACGCCCAGAGACTTGGCGAATAGACGGGCATACATCGGATCATGTCTCGTGCCCGCTTCATGGAGAATCTGCGCGATGGCTCGGTCGGGGGTTTCTCCATACACACCAGGTGCCGGGTTCGTGAGTTCGGTGAAACGGTCAGCGACTGCCACCATTCGGCTGAACGGATGCGGCACGTAGTCGGCCGGCCGGTCCGGTGAGCCCGAGCCATCGACGTGCATGTGATGCTCATAGGCCACCAGCATCGGCGCCGTATCTTCCAGAGGCAGACTTGAGAGAATTTCCGCGCCGGTTGTTGGGTGCATGACCCGCATTGCGTCGGCCTGCCCGGGGTCGTTGTGGTCGAACGCCGCTTTGCCTATGTCGTGCAGGAGTGCCGAGAGGCCGAGAGATGCCAATCCCTCCTCGGGCAGACCCATGGTGGCGCCCAGGGTCAACGTGTAGATCATGACGTTGATCGAGTGAAAGAGGTCCGACTCATCGCGACCCCTGATCGTGGCGAGTCCGAGAACCGCGGACTTGTCGGTCAGCAGACGTTCCAGGACCGAGCCGACCATCTCACCAGCGCCACCCAGGTCCGTGGTGGCACCTTGGGCAACCTGTTCCGAGAGGGTCCGCATGGTTGAGACGAGCCTCGTATAGAGTGCCCTGTCCTGTGCACGCAGGCGATCACGCTCTTCACGTTCTTCTTCGTCTTCGTCCTCGATGAACTGCACGATCACTGCCGTGGCGCCCCGTGATTCGAGCTCATGCTCCACATCGAGATCGGGGGAGGGCCGAAGGCTCAGTACATCCACGAGTGCGATCGCGTCGCGCTCGGTGAATTCCGGCTTGAACCCCAAGGATTCGACTCGACGGGCTTCCAGAGCCTCGGAGATAGCCGAGATTCCAGGAGCATCGTCAGCGATGACCGCGCTCTCGTGGTAGAGGTGGCCCTCGTGGAGATTGAGAGTGAGCACGCCCATGGCCGTGGCATCGGAAACGGTATTCAGGAGGGCATCCATCGCCTCACGGTAAGACGGGTGCTGAGCGGGATAGAGTTGCGCTGCTTTGCGCGACGAGGCAAGTGAAGTGACGACACGGGAGGCGTTGCTCATGAGGCACCTCCTACTTTGGCTTGTTTCGCAAGCGCCTGCAGTGCCAGTTCATGAATGTCCGAGAAGTGACCTCGCTTGATGAGTGTTTTTCGACTAGCCAGTTTCTGTAGAACAGCGCGGGCATCCTGCCCGGGGACCATAGCCAGCGCCCCGATGATCTCACGCGCTTTGGGGAAATCTTTTCCGTCCATATCCAGCTCTCCCAAATGGGTGGCGAGCAGGTTGGCCGCTTCGGGTGCACCTGATCTAGCCAGTGCACGGGCGGCGATGATGGTGACTTCCGCGCTCTCATCGCTGAGCATCTCAGCGAGAATTCTAACTGATGTGGGAGTGACGGTCGCCGCGAGTCCCTGCGCGGCTTCTCGACGTGACTGTGCATCACTGCGCGCCACGATCGAGCTGATGGTCTTGGCTGAGCGCGTATCGGGCTCCGATGCCAGACGGGTCACAAGTGGTGCAACCTCGAACCACTGGGCGTCGGGTGCGACGACATTGAGCAGATCCACGATTCGTCGGCCGATCAGCTTCTCGGCGATTGCGAGCCCGTCGTACTTGAGACGCAAGGCTTCGTTCACCAATGAGGCCGCAGCGGCTTCGCCCGCTGCTCGCATGATGCTGCGGGCGTCATCGAGACGAGTCTCGTCTTCGAGAATCGCGTTCAGCAGCGAGCGCATCGATGCTGGGGAGACCGAACGGCTCACGGCATCGCGAAGTCGGTCCGCGAGTTCTGGCCACGGCTGGCTTGTGTGGGATTCTCTATTAGTGAGTCCCGTGATCACTCTGAGGGCACTATCGAAATCTCCGTTGCCGAGCAAACGAGGAACGAGTCTCGAGAGGTTGTCGACGGTGCGGCAGTAGAGATCAAAATCTTGTTGCTGATCGAGCAGCGCGAGCATTGTGGTGACCGAGGAGCCTCCGGTGGAGGTGGCCTTGACCGCCCCGCGCATGCGCGAGATCTCTTCCTCGGCGATAGTCGCTGCTGCCGCAACACTTCGATAGGATCCGTCGGCGTCGATGAGCGAGGTCTCGGGCCCCTTCTTCGTGTGTGTCTCCATCATGTGCTGCAGGAAATGTATCTCTTTCTCGCTATGGGAGTCCTCGGCGAGCATGGCCTGTACGCGAGCGTAGACCTGGCTGATGCGATCATCGAGCGGCAGGTGGGACAGCGCATTGGATAGAGAGAGCATGTTCTTGCCGAATACTCCGTCGGCGACGGACGAAGCGATATCGTTGTTGTCCAGATGCTGGAACATGCCCCCGGTGAGCCCGCGTGCCGGCCCGTTCTCAAGGGCGAGACCCAGAAGCGCATCCTTCCCGGTTCCATCCTGGTTCTTGAACGCCTCAGCGAGTGTTGCAAGTAGCCGCGGCACACCGTTTTCGCCGACTGCCGATGAGAGCTCGGCGAGCCCTTCCTCGAATGCGGCGGGGTCACCAGAGGCCGCGGCCGCCATCCAGGTGGAGAGTTTGTCCGGATCGGTCGCAAGCATACGAAGGAACTCATCAACATCCTGCTCGTCCTCGGACTCTTCTTGCTCGATGACGGTGAGCGCCACATCGGTCGCTCGGATGCATTCGACTCCTGCCGATGCCAGCGCGGCTGCGAATCCGCCAGATGCACGCACCTCGTTGGGATCTGTTATCACGACCTGCAGGAACTGGAGAAGCTCCCGGGCGGAGCACCCGCTGGTGAAGTCGATCTCAGCGACACCGTGGTTGCGGAGTTCCTCGGCAAGATCAGAGACGCCGGGCATACCGGGCCCGATCGGTTCTCCGTTCTGGCTGAAGCCTTCACGAACCACGGAGAGCGAGAGGACGGGGGATACGTCGAAATGCGTGCTGAGGGTTACCGAGGCAGCGGCCATGGCTTGCATGGGCATGGGGCTGCCTGGTGGGTAAAGCCGCAGCGTCTTGCTCGCCGTCGCAATGCCACGGACGATTGATTCCAGGCTACGCATCTGCGTAGGGTCGGCCATCTAGTTGATTTCCCCACTCCTCGTTGCAGCACGACGGTGTTCTTCACCGCCGTGCGTGCCGAACTGTCTCATTATTCCATCGGCATTACATCACGCGAAGTTTAAGTATCTGGTTTGAGGAATCTCAGTTGCTGGTACGCTATGCCCCATGGAACAGTACATAGTAGAACTTCTCCTCATTCTCGCGCTTGTCCTGCTCAATGGCTACTTTGCCGCTGCAGAGATAGCGCTGATAAGCGCTCGACGAGCGGCGCTCAAGGCTGCTGCCGACGAGGGATCCGCCGCGGCTGCGGCCGCGGTCAAGCTGACCGAGGACCCCACGCGGTTGCTCGCAACCATCCAGATAGGCATCACTCTTGTTGGATTCATGGCGTCTGCCGCCGCGGCTGTTTCTCTGGCGACTCCTCTGGCCGACTGGCTTCGTACTCTGGGGAGCCCGTGGCTCGCGGGGGTTGCTGGTGGCTTGTCAGTGGTGATCGTCACCGTCGCAATCGCCTATTTAACGCTGGTTCTCGGGGAGTTGGCACCCAAGCGGCTTGGCTTGCAGCGGGCGGAATCGGTCGCCACGGCGGTTGCCCGACCGATCACCATACTTGCAACGCTCGTCGCACCTCTTGTGTGGTTCCTTGGGCGTTCCACGGACCTCATTTCTCGACTCATGGGCGTGCAACTCGGTGTAGGGCGCCCGGGTGTGAGCGAAGAGGAGATCAAGCTGCTCGTGACCGAGCAGGGAAGTTTGCTTGACGAAGAGAAGCGCATGATCCACGAGATATTCAAGCTAGGCGATACCGTGGCTCGCGAGATCATGGTCCCTCGTGTGGACATGGTGCTCATTGAAGAGTCCACGGCGGTTGCGGATGTGCTCGAGGTGTTCCGAAGCAGCGGCTTCTCGCGGTTGCCGATATTCCGAGAGGACCATGACCGGATCGTGGGCGTGCTCCTGCTCAAGGACCTCGTTGGCCCTGCCGCTTCGGGTGGTCTAGGCGGCTCGGTGGATGCGTACATGCGCGAAGCCGTGTTCGTTCCCGAGACGAAACAGATTCTGCGCCTGCTCTCCGAGATGCAATCACGTCGCAATCACATGGCGATCGTGGTGGATGAGTACGGAGGAACGGCCGGCCTGGTGACCATTGAGGATATCGTCGAGGAGATCATCGGTGAGGTTGCCGACGAATTCGACAGTTCGCGCGAGTTCGCGACGCGCCTTCGTGAGAACGAATGGGTGATCGACGGGCTCTGCCCTGTCGAGGATGCGCTTGAGATGGGGTTTCCTGTCGAGGAGAGCGACGAATACGAGACGCTCGCCGGATGGATGCTCGCGCAGCTCGGGCATATACCAGTCCCAGGGGAGCGCGTGAGCCTGGAAGAGCACACGTTCACCGTGCAGGCGGTCCGTCGTAGGCGCATTGCCCGGGTGCATGTGGAGCGTGATCTGCCGTCGCCCGAGTGGTCTGTGGAAGAGGGGGATAGCGATGGATCGTAAGTTGTACCGAAGCCGCAACCAGAGAATGGTCGCCGGTGTGTGCGGCGGAATCGCCGAATATTTCGACATCGATCCGACCGTCGTGAGGCTCATCGCTGTTCTCCTGACCGTTGTGGGCAACGGTGCTCCGATTATTGCCTACATCGTGATCTGGGCTGTTGTTCCCGAGGCGCCTCTCGATGGGTCTGCGAGTAGCACGTACGCTGCGTCTCCGGCCGCCGCGACGCCGGTGGCGGCACCTGAGCCGGTCGCGGAGCCAGTGGCCGAACCCGATCCTGCGCCTGCGCCCGCACCGGCACCCGCACCGGCACCCGCACCTGCACCGGCAGTGGAACCCGTGACGACGATCATTGAGACATCGAGTGGGCGCGGGACCATATTCTTCGGTTTGATGCTCGTCATAGTCGGACTCGCGTTTGTGGCCGAGGTGTTCATCCCCGGACTCAACATCTGGCAACTCTGGCCGCTCATCCTCGTACTGCTGGGTCTCCGCATGATCATCACGGGCAAGGGGGACTGACCCATGCGTTTCAACAAGGCCGTCGAGGGGCTGACCCTCGTGGTGGTGGGCGTCATCTTTCTGGGGAACACGACCGGCGCGCTGCCTTGGAGCGTGTGGATATCGATCTTCTCGCTGTGGCCACTCCTCTTGGTGGCAGCCGGCGTGGATCTCATCGGCAAAGGTTTGGACAACACTTGGCTTCGCGTGCTCTCGAGCCTGGTCGTTCTTGCGGGGCTCGTGCTCGGCGCATTGTTCATGACGCCCGGTTCATGGGGCTTTGGATTTCGGATGATGGGCGGCGACGCCGAGCCCTACTCGTATTCAGCGCGCGCCGACCGCACCATCTCTCAGGGATTCCTCACGATCGAGGGTGCGTTGGGAGAGGTGACGATCTCCGACGGCGAGCGATTGATCGAGGCATCGGGCCGGGCCATCGGTGAGCGACCCGAGTTCAACGTCAGCAAATCACGCGATGAGTTGATCGCGGAGCTCGTCGCGTCAGAGTCGGGTGTCATTATGGGTGTGCCCGACGATGTCGGCTTGGACGTGACCCTCTCAAGACGGGTGCAGTGGGATATCGAGCTTCAGGCGGGGGCCGCGGCCATCGATGCGGATCTACAGGATGTGGCAGTGGTCTCGTTCGAGGTCGACACGGGTGTGTCCTACGCATCCATCACACTGGGAGACGTTCCGCGCGGTATCGATGAGGCCCCGGTCATGATCAGGACGGGTGTTTCGTCGGTCACGATACGAATCCCGGAGACGGCGGAGGCCCGGTTGGTCGCCGATACGGGACTCGTTGTCGTGGATGTGGACGGCGATTTCAATCGGGTGTCAGATGATGACGCGCGGGTGTGGGAGACGGACGACTACGATGACGCGAGTTCCCGATACGAGATATCGGTAGAGGCCGGTGTGGGCTCTGTGACCGTCGAGCGGTATGAGGAGACACGATGAGCGAGAACCCGAGCGGCGGTCCCGTGCGCGACCCTGAAGGCTCACGCAAGGGCATCATGATTGCTGGTGCGGCGCTGATCATAGTGGGTCTCTGGTCCTTGAGCGCCACATTCCTAGGGCCTTGGATACAGCGCATCACCATGCCCTTCGGGGTCACGATAGGCTCCGTCAGGGACCTGGGGTGGCCGGTAGGGTTGGTGCTCATCGGTGTCCTGGTGATCCTCTGGACACAGCATCCCGGTTTCACCCCTCCGGCCAGAGGTGCGCGTCTGCACCGATCGCGTTCCAAGAAAGTCATCTCCGGCGTACTCGGTGGTCTCGCCGACTATCTTGGCATGGACGTGGCGTTGTTGCGTCTGGGTTACGTCGCGGTCGCGATTCTGTTCGGTTTCTGGCCTGCTGTGGTGGCATACATCGTGGCGACGATCGTGACCCCCGAGGAGGCCTGAACGTGACAGCACCTGCGCTGCCTCCGGCATCGCCCACCCATCCCGGTGAGGTGATCGATGCTCATGTGCATCTGTTCACCGTGGACTTGTTCCGAGAGTTCGTTGAGCGTGACCCGAATCCGAATCCTCGCTTTGTGAAGGCGCTCAAGGAGCGCAAGTTCGGTCGCCGAGGAGAGACGCTGCCCGACTACACGCCACAGGAAGCGGCGTCGTGGTACGTAGGGCGGCTTGAAGCGGCCGACGTGGCCAAAGCGCTCATCGTCAACGTGATGCCTGACTCGCAGTACACACGCGACTTCATCGCTGCTGCCAACGGTCACATTCATGCGCTGGCCAACTTCGATCCGCGTGATCCCGGTGCGCCCGCTCTGCTGGAGCGCGAGATGGCTGCGGGCTATAAGGGGGTCAAACTTCTGCCGGTCAACCGCTGCTACCGCGTGTCGGACCCCGCGTGTCGGCCATTCTTTGAGAAAGCGTCGGAGTTGGGTGCTCAGATGATCATCCACTACGGGGTGAGCGTTGACCCCGGGGCCGATCTCGCCTTCGCCGATCCTCTCGATCTCTCATCCGTGGCGCGCGACTTTCCCGACCTCACGTTCGTGATCGCGCACTTCGGCGCTGGGTGGTTGGAGGAGGTACTGAAGCTCGCCTACGCTCGCGACAATGTGTGCGTGGACAGCAGTGGCACTAACAACTGGATGGACTTCATGCCGTACGACCTGACGCTTGCCGACGTGTTCCGCAGAACCATCACGGCGCTGGGTCCCGAGCGAGTGCTGTTCGGCACCGATTCGGGCACCACCAAGGCGTACCGGACCTGGATTCGTTGGATGCAGGAGCGCACGCTTCAAGAGATCGGACTATCTGACACCGATCGGGATCTGGTCATGCGGGGCAACGCAGCCCGCATCTTCGGTCTCGACGACTGAGTTCCCGGGAGGGCTACCCGATGTCACCAGAGAAGAAGAGCGCCCCATCGTCCGATTACGACCAGTTCGTGAACTGGGATCGGCGTCTGTCGCGTGAGGCACCGCTGTTCCAGAAACTGTTCGACAAGGTCGGTGCGGAACGGGTGCTCGATGTCGGCGCGGGCAGCGCCCGACACTCGGTGATGTTCGCGACGTGGGGCATGCAGGTCTGTGCGGTCGACCCATCAGAGTCGATGCTCGAGGAGGCGCGTCGCAATGTCGACGCGACCGTTGACCAAGTGGCAGCAGCGGGGGGATCCGTCTCACTGATGAGTGCTGGATTCGGTGAGCTTGCAGCTCTGGGGCTGGACCCGTTCGATGCGCTCATCTGTACGGGTAATGCGCTTCCTCATGTCGGGACCACCGCTGATCTCCGGCGGGCCCTTGCGGACTTCGCCGCTGTACTGAGACCCGGCGCGGCTCTCGTGCTTCATCTGCTCAACCACGCGAGACTGTTGGAGTCCAAGCCCCGTTCCATATCACCGGTGGTGCGTGAGACAGATGAGGGGACCAAGCTGTTCCTGCGGGTGATGGAGTATCCGGAGGGCGCGGATCACGTGGACTTCGACTTCCTCACACTGCTGAAGGGTCCTGATGGCGAGTGGTCAGTGGAACACCGGACCTCGCCGCACACGCTTCTGCCTCCTGATGTGTTGGTTCCGGAGTTGGAGCGAGCGGGCTTCGTGAACATCGAGCTTCTGGGTGCGCATGATGGGACGCCGCTCGATCCTTCGAACGACGAGAGCGTCATAGTGCTGGCCCGAAAGGCCTGATCACTCAGCCGCCGGTGACCTTGGGCCCCAAGCGGCACGTTCGACCGAGCGTGCGGTCGCACGGGTCTACGGGAGACGCCGCTTTAAGGCCCCGCTCTTTGGTGAGCAGGGCGTACAGGTGGCAGAGTGGCATGCCCGCCACATTGTGGTAGCACTCATCATGGTCGACCTCTGCCACTTGGCCTTCGATGTTATAGGCGCCGGCACATCCCATGAACTCACCTCGTGACATCCATGCGCGAATGTCGCCGTCGGCCAGGGTTTTCATCTGCACGTTCGTGGTGACGGAGAAGGTTCGCGCATTCTCTCTGTCCGAGGTGAGAACGGCCACACCTGTTATGACTTGATGTGCCCTGCCGGACAGCCCGCGAAGCATACGCCAGGCATCATCGAGGTCCGCTGGCTTGCCCAGAACGGTGCCCTCGTGGACGACGATCGTGTCAAAGCAGAGAATGAGCGCGTCGTCGCAGTCGCCGCGAGACAGCAATGCATGGGCTTTCTCGGCGGCAAGGTGTTCTGCAAGGGCGGGAGGGTCCGCGGCCAAGGGCGTGTTCATGTCCTCGGGGGTGTCGATCGAAGTGATTTCGAAGGGCAGGCCGAGCCATTCGAACAAGCGCCGACGACGCGGGGATGCGGTGCCGAGAACGATGCGTGTCATAGATGAGGAAGCCATGGCGGTGATGATACCATCGCGCTGGTTGCGGATACGTATAATGGGGTCATGTGTGGACGCGTGATCATCACCACGGACAGTGAGGGAGAACCGGGTGGCCAGAGCCTCGAGTCAGTCCAAGATTCCCGCTCCCATAGAGCGCTTTGTGAAGCAGTTGCTGATCACATACAAGGCGGTTGCGCTCTATCCTCCCGCAAGTGACATACCTGTTGAGAATGCGGCCCAGGCCACAGAGTTGGTCCGGACTGTTCTTCAGGATCGTGCGGAGGTCAAGTTCAGCGTCTTCAAGGACGCCCTCTACTACAGCGAACTCCCCGTATTTCCTGGGCAACCCGCTTTCGAGAGCTTTGCGCGTGAGTTCTACAATCGCAATCTCGCCGACATCAGATTTCATGCGGGACTCAACGCACGCGACATCGTCTCGTTGCTGGGAGTGCTCAAGCACCCACCGATAGAGTTGGCCCAGGCTGGCGGGTTTGAGTCGAGGCTCTGGGAGTTGGGTGTCGACACCATCACGGTCACCGAGTTGGCGACCAAGGTGGTCAACTCGAGTGAAGTGGTCGCGGAAGGGCCGGAGGGCGAAGATGTCTGGCCTCCTGAACCGAAGATGATTGACGCGATCCTTTCTCGTGCCTTGGACGGCCACAAACGGGATCGCCGCGTCCTCGTGCGGGTGCTTGATGACCCCGAGGCGCTCACCGCGTACATGAACGAGATGGTCAAGAACCGCCGCGGATCGGCGAGCGATGTCGTGAGAGACCTCCGCATCACTGAGATGATCCATGCTGCAGCCTCCGAGGACGATGACGTGAAGAGCGGTCTCTATCAGTCGATCACCGAAGCAGTGAGGGGGCTGGAGCCGGAGGTGCGCCGTCGGCTTCTCGCGGAGCGCCTGCTGCCTGAGGCGCGAGGCGATGAGGCAGTCGCCACGATTGTTCGCCGGATGGACATCGACGAGGTCTGCAAGCTGCTCGTCGACGGGATGGAGGGTGGCGAGATCACGCATGACGGTGTTGCTCGAGCACTTCGCAACCTCGCCATGATCAGTCTCGCGGATCGCGACGATGTGGTGAATGCAGCGGG
>JGI24025J20009_10003444_pt1 | contig 10779 bp, 13 predicted proteins | sample Cruoilmetagenom3_FD_20009 | JGI IMG/M metagenome (IMG submission 20009) | reverse complement strand
AAATGATTGACCAGAAAATACGACTGGTTACAAAATGGGGTATAGTTGGTGACATGCAGATCGCAAAATCTCGGATTTCACTAGATTTCTAGACAGAGCCCGAAAAGAAGGCAGAGTCAGAGAAACAAGCGATACTAGTAAAGGGTCAGCAACTCGCCGAAAGGGAGCGCCAGAGGGTCCTGGCAGATGCAAAGATACGGGTCAAACGAGAGATATTCGATGCGAAGGAGAATCTCATAAAGGAGGCTTTTGGAGAAGCGGAGAAACGACTCGCGAGACTGGCAGATACGCCGGAGTATAGCGATATTCTCGGAAAGTTGATCGTGGAATCCAGTGTCGTTGTCGGAGGAGGCTCTCTCGAAGTGCTGGCAAGGGAACAAGACAAGAACCTGCTGCCCAAAGATACCCTGGCAAGTCTGAGCAAGAAGATCTCAGAAACGACCAAGAAAAAGACAACGCTCAGCCTCTCAGAGAAGACCATAGCTACCATCGGAGGTGTCATCGTGCGCAGCAAAGACGGCGCAATAGAAGCCGACAACACCTTCGAATCCAGGACCGGCAGGCTCAGGAGTGAGTTAAGATTTAAGGTAGCCGAGATACTCTTCGGGGGAGCATCGTGACGTTAGAAGAGCTGGCAACCAGTCTCGGGTTCCCATCATTTCCGTCTTTATTTGCAATAGCGATAGCACTGGCACTAGTTCTGGGTCTCATAATCTTTATACCGATCCTCCTCAGAGTGATCGAGATCGCAAGCTATGCCTACTCAAACTCCCGCATCCGGGTGATGGAGAGCAGGATTATCTCCGAAGATAAGCTCAGGGAGATGATCGAGGCATCTTCCCTGGCGGAGATCGTGGCAGCACTGGACGGTTATCTCGTCAAGGTTGGCAAGGATATATCGATCACGCAGCCCTTTGGGATCGGCCCAGCGATCGGCTATCTCTCCGTGAAGTATATGGAGATCCGGAACATCAGGACTCTTGCAAGAGGTATAGAGGTGGGGTTATCACCAGACGAAATACGCAATCTCATCATGAAGGTGGGAACTTGAGCGAGATGACGATAGCAGTAATTGGTGACTCGGACACGGTGAGCGGCTTCCGGCTGGGTGGCGTGACGAACTCGTATGTGGTCAAAGCCGACGAGCCCATCGACGCCGTCCTGAAGAAGCTGATCTCCGACGAAGAGCTCGGAGTGATCATAGTAACCGAGCGGGTGGCAGATGCAAACCGTTCGACCATAGATGATCTGAACAAGGCCAAGAAATCCATTACCCCGATCATAGTGGAGATCCCAGACAAGGATGGGCCTATTGTGCGTGAGGTAGATCCGCTGAAGGTGCTGATCAAGAGCGCCATAGGAGTTGAGATGTGAGGAGGTTATCTTTTTGAGTATTACAGGACGTATTTATAAAATTACCGGGCCTCTCGTAGTCGCCGAAGACGTGAAAGGCTGCGTCATGTACGAGTTGGTCAAGGTTGGAGAGATCGGCCTGATGGGTGAGACTATCAGGCTGGACGAGGACCGGGCCTATATCCAGGTCTACGAGGCCACCGAGGGGTTGAAGCCTGGTGAGCCGGTAGAGACCACCGGAGCACCGCTGACTGCAGACCTCGGCCCAGGTATCCTGAAAAACTTCTACGACGGGATCCAGAGGCCTCTCGAGGGCCTGAAAAAAATTGCCGGAGACTACATAACCAGAGGGCTGGTGGTGCCACCCCTCGATCCCGAGACGACCTGGGATTATACGGCCGTTGCGGAGGAGGGATCGTCTGTCGAGGGAGGAGACATCCTCGGCACGGCTCCTGAGACGAAGGCCATTACCCACAAGGTTCTCGTTCCGCCGATGGTTAGTGGAAAGCTAACGAACGTGCGAGATGGAAAGCTCCACGTAACCGACGCCGTTGCAACCCTGACCCAAGAGGACGGGACCGAGACAGAACTCACGATGTCGCACCGGTGGCCGGTCAGAGTACCCAGACCCTACAAAGAAAAGCTAGATCCCCTCATCCCTCTGCTCACGGGTCAACGGATATACGATACCTTCTTCCCCCTGGCAAAGGGCGGGACTGCAGCCATCCCGGGCGGATTCGGCACGGGCAAGACCGTCTCCCAGCAACAGCTCGCCAAATGGGCCAATTCACAGGTAGTTGTTTATGTCGGGTGCGGCGAGCGTGGGAACGAGATGACAGAAGTACTGGACACCTTCCCGCTCCTGGACGATCCCACCACCGGCGAGAAGCTGATGGAGAGATCGGCGCTCATCGCCAACACCTCCAACATGCCGGTGGCTGCCAGAGAGGCCTCGGTCTACACAGGTGTGACGATCGCCGAGTACTATCGAGATATGGGCTACGACGTGGCCGTGATGGCCGACTCGACTTCACGCTGGGCAGAGGCGATGAGAGAAGTTTCGGGCAGGCTCGAGGAGATGCCCGGCGAGGAGGGATACCCGGCTTACCTGGCATCCAGGGTGGCCGATTACTACGAGAGAGGTGGCCGTGTAATAGCCAAGGGAAGCGGAGAAGAGCGCACAGGTTCCGTCTCCCTGGTAGGAGCGGTCTCTCCCCCCGGTGGAGACTTATCGGAGCCCGTCTCGCAGAACACGCTCCGCGTGGTCAGCGTCTTCTGGGCACTGGACTCGACGCTGGCAGACAGGCGGCACTTCCCGGCCATCAACTGGCTCAGAAGCTACTCTCTCTACCTCGACGTGCTCAGTGACTGGTATACGAATAACATCGCAGAGGACTTCCTCGATGTTCGGACAAAGATGATGGTGCTGCTCCAGAAGGAGGCCGAACTCCAGGAGATCGTGCAGCTGGTAGGTGCTGACGCACTGCCGGAGAGGGAACGGCTGGTGCTCGAGGTCTCCAGGATGGTGCGGGAGGATTTCCTCCAGCAGAACGCCTATCATGAGGTTGACTCCTACTGTTCCAAGGAGAAACAGTACATGATGGCAAAGGCGATCCTGATGTTCTATGACAGGGCATCGAAGGCGATGGATAACGGTGTCTCCATCGCAAATATCGAGACCATCGATGTGAAGAACGAGATAGCCAGGATGAAGTACGTGCCCAACCCGGACTTCCCCGGGTGGTACGATACGGTGCTAAAGACGATCGAAGCCCAATTCTCCGCACTGGAGGGGTAGATCAAGATGACAAAAACCACAACTCGTGAATATACGACCGTCCGCGAGGTGGCAGGTCCCCTCATGGTGGTCGAAGGTGTTGAAGGCGTAGCCTATGGTGAGATAGTAGACGTGGTGATACCCTCGGGTGATACGAAACAAGGCCAGGTGCTGGAGTCTCGGAAAGGCGTCGCCGTGGTTCAGGTCTTCGAGGGCACCAGCGGGATCGATACGTCCTCGACGAAGGTGCGGTTCACGGGAGACATCATGAGGATGCCGGTCTCCATGGATCTGATGGGCAGGATCTTCGACGGGCTGGGCAGGCCCATCGACGGTGGACCCGAGATCATCGCTGAGGAGTACCGTGACATAGCAGGCGCTTCGATCAACCCAACCGCCAGGGCGTTCCCGAACGAGTTCATCCAGACGGGTATCTCGACGATCGACGGCAACAACACCCTGGTACGAGGCCAGAAGCTCCCCATCATGTCGGGGTCAGGGTTGACACATAACGCCCTGGCTGCACAGATAGCACGGCAGGCGAAGGTTCGTGGTACGGAGGAGCCCTTCTCGGTGGTATTCGCTGCCATGGGCCTCACCCACGAAGAAGCCAGCTTCTTCATGAGGGACTTCGAGAGGACCGGCGCACTGGAGAGGATAGTGGCCTTCATAAACCTCGCAGACGACCCCGCCATAGAGAGGATCATTACTCCGAGGATGGCGCTCACCGCGGCCGAGTACCTCGCCTACACCTGCGATATGCATGTCCTGGTCGTGCTGACGGATATGACGAACTACTGTGAGGCGTTGCGAGAGATATCTGCTGCAAGAGAAGAGGTACCTGCGAGGAGAGGATACCCTGGTTACATGTATACCGATCTTGCAACCAACTATGAGCGCGCTGGCAGGGTCAGAGGAGCCAAGGGTTCGATCACCCAGGTCCCGATACTGAGCATGCCGGATGATGATATCACCCACCCGATCCCCGACCTGACCGGCTACATCACAGAGGGTCAGTTCGTGCTGAGCAGGGAGATGCACAGGAGAGGGATATATCCCCCGGTGGACATCCTGCCGAGCCTATCGAGGCTCATGGATGAGGGGATCGGAGCGGATAGAACCCGAGAGGATCACTCTGGCGTCTCGAACCAGCTCTATGCCGCATATGCAGAGGGCCGCGATATGCGAGACCTCGTGGCGGTCGTCGGTGAGGAGGCTCTCTCAACACGAGACCAGCTCTATCTCAAGTTTGCAGACCGCTTCGAGAAGGAGTTCGTGACACAAGGGGCAGATGAAGATCGGACCATCGAACAAACCCTCGACCTTGGATGGGATCTGCTCTCAGACCTGCCCGAGACCGAACTCAAGAGGATAGACGATAAGTACATCAAAAAGTACCATCCGATGTACAGGACCGCCTAGCTTCCCATAAGGGAGGTGTCAAGGAGATGGCAGATATCATCGAGGGGATAAGTCCCACCCGAATGGAGCTGCTAAAGCTGGGACGGAGGATAGTACTTGCCGAGAAGGGGTATAAGCTCCTGAAGGAGAAACGTGATGCATTAGTCTCCGAGTTCCTCGATGTGGTGCAGAGGGTACATGACTCACGTGCCAGAGCAAGTGAAAAACTTGCGATGGCCTTCAAGGATCTGCTCACGGCCCAGGCGGTGATGGGCTCCGATGCTGTCTGGCAGGTATCTCAGGTCACGGGCCAGGACATCAGGATCGACATAGACACGATGAACATCATGGGCGTAAAGGTCCCGATGATCACCCCTCAGGATGTCAAGAGAAGCATGATAGATAGAGGGTACGGCTTTGCAGACACATCCACCATGGTGGATGATGCCGCCAGAAACTTTGAGGAAGCTATCGAAGACGTGATCAAACTAGCCGAGGTACAACAAAGCGTGGAGAACCTGGCCAACGAGGTGATCAAGACCAAAAGACGGGTGAACGCCCTCGAGTACATCGTCATACCGCGCCTGACGGCGACAGCAACCCATATCAGGATGCGACTTGCTGAGATGGAGAGGGAGAACTTCACACGACTCAAGAAGATCAAAGCTGCGATAGAGGCCGGTAAAAAGGCGGAGACGGCATGAGGAGGTGAAGGGATGCCCATCATTACTCACAGAGTGAAGAAAATAATCAAGGAGATCGACGAGCAGAAGATGGCAAAATTCGACTTCACCCTCGGAGATATGTGCCAGGTAAATTATCTGACCGCCGAAGAGGACAAGGAGTTCAAAGCAGGGGACGCTAAACCGGTGAGGATCAAGAAAGTAAGGATCCCCAAAAACACCGTCCTGCTGATAAGTCCTTACGCCCGGCACGGGATCGGCCATGTGGTAAGTATCGGTGAAGAGATGGCCATGCCGATCGAACTCAATCGTTCGGTAGATTATACGCTCTTTGTGGCAGGAGTCGATGGATCGGTCAAGAAGGATGAGCTCATAGGTGTTATAATGCTCATTCCCGTAACCCCGCGCAGAAAGGGGTAAGATGGACTCGGATTCGAGGGTTCTCGCAAGGATGATGAGATCGCTCAACGATCACCTCCCCGGGGAACGGAAAACCCTCAAAGAGCTGCTGGGCGAGGACAAACCCAGAGTCGTCTGTCGCGATGGGTCCACCCACCGGATCAGGAAGGAAGAGCTCGAGACGATCGAACGCATCATAGGAAGAAGATGGGGAGAGGAAGCCGAAAGGCTCAGGCTTCCCCTCCTGATCGAAATGGTTCCCGATTACGGCCGTTCTGCTGCCAGGATACGAGGCAGGATATACTGCGAGATCGTCCAGACGATACTCCATGAAGAGAAAAAGAAAGCCATAGACGAGATGATAATATTCAGGCCCGATGTACGCAGGCTCAGGAGAGCGCTGCCCTCGGCAACCCAGTACGCGTTTATGACCTCCACGTCCTGAGGAGGGAAAGATCTGTGCACAGTGATTACTGTCTCGAACGGATGCTGAAAAATAGAGACGTTCTGGCCAAGATCTATTTTATCGTATGGATCGGATCTATCTGCGCTACGATCTCGTTCTTCATCGGTGGTGTCTTCATGATCTACCTCGCGATGAGTTACCTTGGACTGGTTTAGGATAATTTAGGATAGGTGGCGCCTCAGGCCAACGGCGCTCCGAAGGCAAGATCCTCCAGCTCCACCACCTTCTCCCAGGCCGACTTACACCCGCAGTCCAGATGCTCGAAGACGCCGGGATCCTGGGTGAGAGCATGTTTCCTTATGGCCTCCGCGATGGCCCTGTCACACCGGCCGCAGTTGCGAGGACCGCGCCTGGTGCCTGCTGCCACCGGGTCGCAGATTATGGGCACCGAAGGCGCGTTCTTCAGAACTTCCACCGCGCTCCAGAGCCAGGGGGGTCGGTAGCTGCCCTGCTGCCACATCCGCTCCACGACGGTCCCTCTCTGGATGTTGCAGAGGTTTAGGGAGAAGAGATCGGTGTACGGTGAAGCCGCCCTGGACGATCTCAGGGCATCGGAGATGGCCAGGCCTTCGGAGAGGAAGGGGGGTTTCAAGAGAAGATAGGTCTTCACCGTCCCGCCACCCCGATGAACGATCTCCGAGGCCGCCTTGAAGTCGCTAAAGGTAAAGCCCTTACGAACCGAATGAGACCGGACCAAGTCGTTGGAGGTCTCCAATCCAATGGCCACTTCAACATCTATCCTAGAAACACAATCCAAGACGACATCCAGGGCGATGTACTCGGGCCGGGACTCCAGGACGACCTTCTCCACGCCGGTGCCGCTCAGGAGGTCCAGGATCCGTTCTCTGACCTGAGCAGGCACCTCCATAGGATCGAAGAAGCTACCACTGGTGTATATCTTCACCACCCTCGTCCTGGAAGATAACCTGTCAGCAGCGACCCGGAACTGTACCATCAGGTCCTCGGCGGTGGCCGGTGCTCCCTCGGCAGCAAAACCGCACATGGTACAGCGGTTCCACCGGCAACCCCTCGTCCTCAGGATGATGGTGAGAGAGTCTGTCGGCTTGCCTTCCAGGAGGTCCTTCGAACGCCAGATGGCCACGGGTCTCGTCGGGTCGAGTCTCGACCGCCTCTTCTTCATGAAAGGTTCACCATGACCAAGATGAGTCAACCCGTATTTAACCTATATCTGCGGATTACAGAAGGTATCAAAGATAGCGCATGGCACTTATGGCGGCCGAGGTCCCCGCACCCACCGCGGTGGTTACCTGCATCCTTCCCCCGGTGACGTCTCCGGCCGCGAAGACACCAGGCATGCTCGTCTCCTGGGTCAACCTGTTCACCCGGACAAATCCGCCCTTGGTCATCTCCAGGCCCAGGCCGACCGCCAGGTCTGTGTTGGGCTCGACGCCCATCTCAACGAAGATCCCGTCGACGTCCAGCACTCTCGTCTTCCCCCTCGCCACGAACTCCACACTCTTTACGAACACTTCACCCAATATCTGGACTACTTCGACACCATGAGAAGAGCTCAGGTTGGAGAGCTTCTCTATCCGATCCAGGTATACCGCCTCGGAGATGAGCTCATCCCTGACATCCAGAAGATGGACATGATCGCAGATCTCCGCCAGATATATGACTGCCCTGGCCGCACCGTTCCCGTAGCCGATCACCGCCACGGTCTTGTTCCGAAAGAGGGCTCCATCGCAGTAGGCACAATAAGAAACGCCCCTCGCCGCATACTCCTCCTCTCCAGGAACCCCCAACTTGCGGTGGCTTGCACCTGTCGCCAGGATTATAGCTTTACATTCATACTCCCAGCCCTCCGTCTTGATCCTGAAGACCTCGTCGAGAGGGACGATCCGTTCCACATTCTCAGCTCGGCACTCCGCTCCGTACTTCTCGGCTTGAGTCAGCATCCGCTCCGAGAGCTCGATCCCCTGGATGCCGTCAGGAAAACCTGGATAGTTCTCGTAGAGACCGCCCATAGATTGCTGCGACCCGTAGACGTTCCCCAAGATCAGAGTATTCTTGCCACCCCTGGAACAGTACATCCCTGCAGTAAGCCCGGCTGGCCCCGCTCCAATAACGATGATATCGTACACGAAAACATACCACCAGTACAACCAGGTGAGCCATCGTAAATAAAGGATATGCAATTGTCACAGAGCCAGCCGCCGCGAAGGATAAGAAGGACGGACCGGATCCAGGCCGAATGAGACGATCTCGGCTCTACATACGGGGCGCTCGCTTCGGTTCTATCCGCAATGTTTTTACACTGGGAGGTAAGGGGTGTGTATGGTGCCTATTTTAAAGCGCCGATAGTGTAGCGGCTATCACTAGGCGTTGCCAACGCCTAAACTCGGGTTCGATTCCCGGTCGGCGCACTTCCCAACGGCAATCGTGGTGACAGCGAGTCTTGTGAGCAAACACAATAGAATTTGTGATATGATAATAAAATTGATCTGGCGTGGGAATATATCCACCTACATTTAGCACGTCTTTATAACATATTTCATTTATGACCTGTCCAAGCCAGCATCCAGTCTACTCTGCACCAAAGAACCGGATTCGCTGGATCCACTATACAGAGCCTGAAGACGATAATCGTCGCGAAGTATCGATCTGAGTTTCTCCTGGGACACGCTCAAGGTTATCTCCTTCGTTCTGCCGTATCTGCCTTTACTGATCACTATGGTGTGGATTATGCCCAGCATGTCCAGTTCTGCTATCAGATCGGCGATGCGGCGATGGGTTAGGTAGTCCATATCAACCAAGGGACAGAGCTGTTTGTACATGTTATAGACCGATCCGGTGGTAATGTTTCTGGTCCTCTGGTCTTCTAATAATATGACGCTATGAAGGACGAGTTTTGACTGTGTGGGCAGGGTCATTACCACCTCCCTCACCCGGTCCTGTTCGATCCTCTCGCGAGCTAGCCGGACCTGTTCTTCGGTTACCATCGTGCAGCCAGACCGCTCCGCGATCTCTCCGGAGACTCTCAGAAGGTCCAAAGCGCGCCGCGCATCGCCATGCTCCTGGGCGGCAAAGGCCGAACAGAGAGGGATCACGTCTTCCGCCAACGTGTTCAGTCTGAAAGCCATGGACGATCTCTGTTCCAGTATATCCTTAAGCTGTTCTGCATTGTATGGCGGAAAGATTATCTCGACCTCCCCGAGAGAACTCTTGACCCTGGGATCCAAGAACTCTGTGAACCTCAAGTCATTGGAGATTCCTATCAAGCTGACCTTTGCCTGGTGCAGGTCTGAATTGATCCTGGATAAATTGTAGAGAATATCATCCCCTTTTCTGGTCAGCCTGTCTATCTCGTCCAGAACTATTACCACCACTCGATGATCCTCATCCAGTGCATCCCGAAAGACCTCATAGACTTGATCTGTAGGCCATCCGGTCATGGGGACTTCTCTATCGAAGTGACGTGCTAGATGCGCTAGGACCCTATACTGGGTATCAACGATCTCGCCGTTTATGTAAATTATAGAACACTGAACTTCGCTGCCATCGTCCTCCAGCTCTACTCCTACATACTTGGTCACGGCGGTCTTCCCGGTGCCGGTCTTACCGTAGATTATAATGTTTGACGGCGTCTCACCCCTAAGGGCAGGCACGAGTGTGGAAGCCAAGCTATTGATCTGTTCATCACGATGCGGCAGCACGCTGGGCGTATAAGTTGATCGCAATACGTCTCTACTGCTGAATATCTCGCCCTGGTTCAACAACTTGGTAAATAATTTGCCTGGCATGATGCGACTAATCCCCCAATTGAAATGCCAGATACAAGTGCATTCTATATGTTATTAAGAGTTATGGTGGAATTGCCGCTATGGCCTGGGGTGACCTCTTCTGCTCTTTGTTTGTACCAGGCTATGGGTATATTCAGTTATAATGTAAATCTATTATTAAAACTGTCTGAGGTTGTTTTTGTATTATGCTTATAGGGATAGAAATAGTCCTACACGAATTATAGCCGATTATAAGATATATGTATTGTATTTGTTTTATTTTGTACTGTGGGTGGGTATTTTGTATAGAAGCTATTGCTATATTTTAAAACGTCTCATAATAGAGCATATATCCTGTATTAGCGCTATGTGCAGCCATGTGCTATCGCCGCAAACACCTATGAACCCCCTGGCCCCTTTGTTTCCACTGGAGATAGAATCTAGCTAGCTATATGTTTGTTATATTTTTAAAATAAATCTAGCCATTGTTGGCGAACAACTTACTTATACTTAAAGATAACGATCTTGAAAATTTTGCAGTGGATTATAATTACATCCGAGAACTAACTATATCATATTAATCGGTTCTTTCCAGAGCACTATTTAACAACAACAATACAACAGCAACAGACGAGTTCGAGAGACCTAGTATACAGATTCCAAAATAACATCACAAGGCTTATAACTTAGTTCTCTCGTATTTTGCTATTATGACGTTTGTAAGTACTCGTCCAAAGCTTCGACTGAGGGAACTCACAAAAAATGAATTACCCGCAATCTTATAATTTACACACATTAATAGAATATCATGCATTTCTTATATTGAGATTTTAGTAAAATTAAAGAATTGCCCCCATCATAAAACCCAAGCAAAATGTATTTAAGGCAATTGTTAATTATAATTACCTGCGGAGTACACTGAAGTTAGATTTGTGATATTTCTGGCTCGCAGTGTTT
>JGI24025J20009_10003441_pt1 | contig 10790 bp, 8 predicted proteins | sample Cruoilmetagenom3_FD_20009 | JGI IMG/M metagenome (IMG submission 20009) | reverse complement strand
ATTCCCGCCTTCGCGGGAATGACGGGCGCTCACACCCAATCGTCATTCCCGCGAAGGCGGGAATCCAGTGACTGGTACCCGGACTTATTGAGAAGTTACAATTTATCTCGTGACAGACCCTTAGAACAAGATTTAGTATTTTGCAAGTGCCTTTTAGAAATTTATCATTATAATATCAGTTTTAGTTGTCGCAATCCTTATTCAACATGGCTATCGTAACAGGACTAATATGAGGAACCTTATTGTAGGCATTTTTTCATGTCTCATCATTTTAGCACCGGCTGCTAATGGGCAGGATTTGGTAAAAATCTCTCAAAATAACATACCGCAGGCAAAAATTCAGGTAACTCATGAGGCGGTTTCTCCTTCATGGCAGCTGGTCTGGGATGAAGCCAGGGAAATGGTGAAAAAAAACGAACTGGATGGTGCTGTAGCCCTTTACAGAGAATTGTTAAGAGATCGCCAAGGTCTAATAGAAGCCAGATGGGAGCTGGCTTTAGTTTTAATGCGGTTAAATAAAGAAAGTCAAGTTATTCTTGAACTTGAGCATGTTGTGGAAGCCAGACCCCATGATATTCAAGCATTATTCATTCTTGCAGAACTTCTAAGCCGTTCAGGTCAGTGTGATAAAGCTGCCGTCATCTATAAGAATTTGGTGACAGAACTCAGTCTCCAGGGGGAAAATGTCCACGTTGCCAAGAATGAATTGCTGATTATCCCTGAAGAGTTGACCTTGGTAAAGGTCTTAGAGAGTCTTGCCCGTTGCATGGAATCCCAAAAAAAGTTTAATGAGTCTATAACATATCTTCAAAAGGCTTTAGCCATTGAACCTGACCGAAAAGATCTTGAGTTTAATCTGGCTTGTGGGTTTCTGCACTTAAAAAGAGCAAAGAGTTCCTTATCTCATTTCCAGAAATTGTTGCCTCAATATGAAGATGATCCGGTTTTTTTATCTAACTATGCAAAGGCCCTTTTAGCTGTGGGAGATCGAGATAAGGCCATTAGGACATTTGAGAGGTTTGTGGCACTTTCCAGCGACAATACCGGGGAAGATCACACAGATAATCTTATATGGGGTGTTAATGAGCTTATCTCCCTATATTTGATGGAAGGAGATGTTCAGCCAGCAATCAACGTCCTGGAGGATTTGAAGCATGGTCATCCGGAAATGCTTGATAAGCAGCTTTTGGCGACTTTGGGGCGTCTATATTTTGCCTCACGTAATTATCTTAAGGCCCTTGAGACATTCAGGATTTTTCTGAGAGAAAAACCTAACAATAAAATGGGTCTGCTGTTTATGGCCCGCGCGTATGAGCGCCTTCAGCTTTTTGCACCAGCCATTGCCATTTATGAGGAACTCTTACTTGTTGAGCCCGATCCGGGCATTACTATGCATTTGGTCGAGTTGCTTTTAGAGACTGAAAATTTTGATCAGGCAAGTTTTATAGTTACCGAGGATATGCATAGTGCGTTGGAAAATGATGTTAAGGAAAGAAAACTACTGTTAAAGGTCTATTTAGGGAACGAGGACAGAGAAGGTGTTGAAAGGCTTTTAGACAGGAAAAGCGATTTCTTTAAGGATGATGACATATTGACCTCATATGTTTCTCTTGCCACATCGATTGGTTATATGAATGCCCAGATGAAATTTCATTTATATGACGACGCTTTGTTTGCTTTGGCTGGCCGGGTTGAGGAAAGGAGAGATCTTCTGCAGGCTGGCGTGAAACTGCTTTTGGATCTTGGTCAACATGGTGTGGCTGAGAGGGTGTTAAGACACTGTTGGTCTGAGGGCCGGTCTCTGTGGTCTATTGATATGCTGATCGATAGTTACCTTGATATGAATATGCGGGAGGAGGCTGTTGTTTTGCTTGAAGAGGCACTATCTGTATATCCGTCTTCGGTAAGGCTTAAACTGAAGCAGGCCTATCTGCTTCTTGACATGGGTGAGACCGACATAGCAGGGGAAGTGCTTTTTTCAATTTGTTCAGGCAATAATTGGAAGTGGGGAGAAGAAAAAAGACTGTTGTGTGAAGGCTATGCCCTTGGCTTGGCAGGAAGATATGAAGAGGCACTCGATCTTTATGAGGAAATAATTCAACAGGCACCAAATCATCTGGAAGCACATAAAGGCAGATGGATTAATTTTACAGCCTATGGATTTGGACATGAGGCTGATGCGGAGGCGCTGGGTTTAGAAATAATTACAGGAATTGGGTGTTCAGATCTTTCATGCGATGGCAATAATGAAAGGTTGATTTCAATGCTTGTAACAAATGGGAGGTCGGTGCCGGCTCCCGGGGCCTACTTGAGTGGATTAGTGCGAAGTGAGGGATTGTTATCACCTAAGGAGATCCTTGTTTCCCCATTTTGTGAGACGGAAGGAGAGGCATGCCCCCTACTGCTTGCCTTATCCTATGAACATTTTGAAAATTTTTCAGAAGCAGTTGTGATGTGGCTCTCTTTTTTAAAAAGACACGAGACATACTGGCCTGGCTATGAACGTCTTGCTCGAATATACGAGGGCAGAGGTAAAGCAGGATGTGCAAAAAAATTACGTTTCACGGCGTGCAACAAAGTTCAACAGCTTCAAGAGTCTATTTGTTGCAGTGAAGATTCCGTTGATAAATCGGGTTTTTTAAGTGCAGGATTAATTTCGCAACAGGGAATTTGGGTTGACGATTTTGGCAATGTATCAGAATCCGCCTTTAAAAAGATTTGGGAGGTGGCTGGGCCTTCGGGCTCGTGGATATGGCAAGAACTTAATTGTTTGGCCCTTGAATACCGGGAGGCAATGTTATGCTCTGAGTAAGAAACCCAGAGAAAAAGAACCAGCCTGTTCAAAAAAAGATGAAGTTGTACCCTTTAGGCCCAGGATGAGAAAAAATGAGCGAAAAACGTCTTTCTAAAAGCGAGTGGAAACGCCTTGAAAAGGATCTATGCCGTAGCCGAAGATCTGTTTGGTCCCAGCTTACAGCCAAAGATCGAAAAAGGGCCCTTTTGTATTCAGATAAGTATAAGGACTTTATAAGTAAGGCAAAGACCGAACGGGAATCTGTTAATATCATTGTAAACATGGCGCAGGAGAGAGGTTTTGTGCCGTTTGAACAGGCCGGGCACGGTTCCAATCGGTTCTTGTGGACCTTTAGGGGGAAGGCGGCTGCCCTGGCCGTAACAGGTAAGACACCTGTCGATGATGGGGTCAGGATCATCGCTTCACACATAGATGCACCCCGTTTGGACCTGAAACAGAATCCCCTCTATGAAGATCTGGAAATGGCCTTTTTAAAGACACATTATTACGGAGGAATCAAGAAGTTTCACTGGGTAGCCCGTCCTCTCGCTATCCATGGCCTGGCATTGAAAGGAGACGGGAGCGCAATCCCTATTGAGTTTGGTGAGGATCCTCATGATCCTGTGCTTACAATAAATGATCTTTTGCCACATCTTGCCCGTAAGGTGCAGGGTGAGAAAAAGATTTCAGAGGCCATACCGGCAGAGAAGCTTAATGTGTTGATAGGGGGTTTACCTCTTTTAGGCCCTGAAGACCTGAAGGATGGCGTAAGATTACGTATTTTAAGGATTCTGAACGAAAGATACGGTCTGGTGGAAGAGGATCTAATAAGTGCGGAGCTGGAAATTGTCCCTGCAGGTGGTTCAAGGGATGTGGGCCTGGACGGGGCCTTTGTAGGTGGTTATGGGCAGGATGATAGATCCTGTGCATATGCCTCTCTTTACTCCATCCTTGAACTTAATGAACCTGAACTTAATGAACCCCAAGTTACCTCAGTCGCCCTGTTTCTTGACAAGGAGGAGATAGGTAGTGACGGAAATACAGGGGCCAAATCCAGTTTTTTTGAGGTGGTGTTGTATGATCTCATGCGGAACGGAGGGCTTCAAATCGAGGCGGATAGCCTTGTACGAATGCTTATTGCATCCAAGGCCATTTCGGCGGATGTTACAGCAGGGATAGACCCTGATTATAAAGAAGTCCACGAAGAACATAATGATGCACTGATCGGACACGGGGTTTGCCTGACGAAATATACCGGCTCAGGAGGGAAGTATTCAGCAAATGATGCTCATGCTGAATATGTTAACTGGTTGAGGCGCGTTTGGAACGATGCCAAAGTAGTCTGGCAGGCCGGAGAGCTGGGAAAGGTGGACGAAGGCGGAGGCGGTACTGTGGCCAAGTATCTTGCTCAGCGCGGCCTGGATATTGTCGACGCAGGACCTCCACTGCTCAATATGCACTCGCCCTTTGAGGTTGCACATAAAACCGACCTGTTTATGACCTATAGGGCGTTTGATGCTTTTTATAAGGCAGATGAGTGATTTAGTGATTTAGTGATTGGGTGATTGCATGAAAGCCATAGATCCTTCTTTTAGTGTATTGGATGAATATTTTACTCATGGAAGGCTGCTTGAGCAAATCGAGCGCTGTGGACGGGTCTGTTACAAGAGTGAAGACCGGATATCTCCGGAGTCAGCCAGGCCTTTTATCAAAGGAATAATAAAACGGGGTCATGAATCAGTGCTTGAGATGGCCCAGGTCGTGCTGGAGATAGGGGTAGACAGTGAACTTACCATGCACAAGTTTTTTGAGAGGATACCAAGGTTCTGCCGGGTAGATAAGCTGGAACGGAAGCAGTACCTCCTGTCTGGGAATCCAAGGGTCTTTAGGGACCTTGCCCGGCATCACCGTGGTCTGAAGGTTGTGAAGGCTGTATTGAAAAAGCTTACAGAGTTCCATCCTGTTTTATTTGAGGATCTGGTTCCACGGTTTGGCTGGGTACCGCAAGATGGTATTGTTGTTCGTGTGCTGCCTTCGGAGGAAATTGAAAACCTGCCTTTGGAACAACTTGTCAGGCACCGGACACTTCTGGTTCATCTAATAATTAACCGGGCAGTTTCCCATGAACTGGTGCGCCATAGAGTTGCTTCATACCTACAGGAATCCCAGCGTTATTGCAGATATGGTAAAGCCCGTTTTGGGGGCGAGGTAGTGTTTATCAGGCCTTGTTTTTTCAAGGAGGGATCTGATGAATACCGGTTATGGTTAGATGCAATGTCACAAGCAGAGGGAATTTATCTTAAACTTCTTAAGACAAGCTCTCCCCAGGCTGCTCGTACTGCGCTGCCCAACTCCTGCAAGACCGAGATCATGGTCCATGCTACCCTTGAGGAATGGATGCATATTATGCGTCTCAGGACGTCAAGGGCCGCTGATCCTTCAATGCGGGAGATCATGTTGGCTCTTCTTCCTGAATTTGAAAAACGTTTTTCAGCAGTATTCGGACCTATAAGAGATTCCCGCAGCTCAGAAAATTAAAGGACCTATCTATATGCAGTTCAAAACCGATTTTCTTATCATAGGGAGCGGGATAGCCGGGCTGAGTCTCGCAATAAAACTCGCCCCGCTGGGACAGGTAACCGTGGTCACGAAAAAGACCGAATCCGACACGGCTACAAATTTGGCTCAGGGCGGCATAGCCTGTGTCTTTGGTGCTGATGATAGCTTTGACCTGCAACAACAAGATACGCAGCGCGCAGGAGACGGTCTGTGTCACGAAGATATTGTCAAAATAATAGTCAGCCAGGGCCAGGACCGTATAGCGGAGTTAGAAGACCTTGGATTGGAATTCAACAAAGAATCGCACAATTCGGATGTGCTGGATCTGGGAAGGGAAGGTGAACACTCTCGCCGCCGCATAGTGCACGTTGGGGATTTTACCGGGCGGTCCGTGCAGAGGGTCTTGATGGATAGTGTCGACAGGTTGCCTTCTGTTGAAGTCTTTGAAGACTATGTTGCAGTTGACCTCATAACCGAAAGCATGATCAAGGCATATTCGCCCGGCAGCAAGGAGAAGGAACGTTGTCTGGGGGCTTATCTGCTGGAAGTAGCGACAGGTAAAATCCACACTTTCCTGGCCCCTATAACAGTGCTCGCCACGGGCGGGTGCGGCAAGGTTTACCTGTATACCAGCAATCCTGATGTGGCCACAGGTGATGGTATAGCTGTAGCGTACCGTGCAGGAGCCAGGATTGCCAATCTGGAATTCGTGCAGTTCCATCCCACGTGTCTCTATCATCCAAAGGCCAAAAATTTTCTCATATCAGAAGCGCTCAGGGGAGAGGGCGCCAGGCTGCTGGACCCTGAATACAGGCCCTTCATGGAGAAATATGATCCTCAGATGAAGGAGCTTGCCGGAAGAGATATAGTCGCCAGGGCCATAGATACTGAATTAAAGAATAGTGGAAAGGATTGTGTATATCTGGATATTAGTCACCGTTCTGCTGATTTCATCCGGGAGCGTTTCCCAAATATCTATGAGACCTGTCTGGGCTTTGGGATCGATATTACAAAGGAGCCGATACCGGTTGTACCGGCGGCCCACTATATGTGTGGAGGGGTAATTACTGATAGCCACGGAGAGACAGACCTTGAAGGCCTTTTCGCTTTGGGAGAAACTGCATGTACTGGTCTGCATGGTGCCAATCGGCTTGCGTCAAACTCCCTTCTTGAAGCCCTTGTCATGGCTCACCAGGCTTTTCTAAAAATCAGTGAGATATTCCCCGGTTTGAAGAAAAAATCATTTCCACAGGTGCCCCCCTGGGAAACCAAGGGAGCTGTGGATTTAAAAGAAGCGGTTCTTATCTCTCATAATTGGGATGTAATTCGACGCCTGATGTGGAATTATGTCGGCATTGTCCGCAGCACAAAAAGACTTAAACTGGCCAGACAGCGCCTATCACCGATTCTTGAAGAAATCCGACAGCACTACTGGGAATATATCCTCACCCGGGATTTTATAGAACTGAGAAACCTCGCACAGGTTGCGGAGCTCATCATTATTGCAGCCAGTCAGCGAAAGGAGAGCAGGGGGGGGCACTTCACCATAGACTATCCCTACAAAGACGACTGGAACTGGCGTAGAGATACAATTATTCAACTGTTTCGGAAGGAAACGTGAATACAGGCAAACCACGGCTTTCAGGTCACAGAGTCTGGGGGTTTGCCGTCCTTATTTTGATTCTTATCTTCTGGCTTTGCTGGACCTGGAGGCATGAGCTATGGTCTCTCTGGGGTGGTCTATTACAGGCATTTGAACACAGAGAGTCAATACGGGCGTACATTCTCTCTATGGGTCATTTGGCGCCTTTTGCCTATACTGCACTACAGGCACTTCAGGTCGTGATATCTCCTATCCCCGGCGAGGCAACGGGTTTTATCGGGGGTTTTCTATTTGGGAAGTGGGCAGGTTTTTTTTACTCAACACTCGGTCTTACCCTGGGGTCTGTAATTGCTTTTTCCATATCTCGTCAGTTTAGGCGTTTAGTAAAATTATGGTTTCTCCGTTCTCGTTTATACGGCAGGTTTGAGCATCTTGTCGAGCACCAAGGGCTTTTCATCTTCTTTATATTGTTCTTGTTTCCTGGATTTCCAAAGGATTTTCTTTGTTATCTTCTGGGACTGAGCCGTATGCCATGGTTGGCTTTTCTGGTTATAGTCATGCTGGGCCGTATGCCCGGAACACTGGTGCTGACACTACAAGGGGCCAATACATATGATAAAAATATAGAGGGCTTCCTAAGTATTCTGTTTTTCACCCTCCTGGTATTGATACCCAGCTTGTACTACCGGGAGCGAATCTATCAGTGGGTGGAGACACATAGCCTTAAGGAGTGACTTAAATGCGGCAGGCTTTCCTTGATTGTTTCTCCGGGATCAGCGGAGATATGTTTTTAGGGGCCCTGATTGATGCAGGGTGGCCTGAGGAAGAATTAATGTCCCTTCCGGAGAAGCTGGGTCTTGAGAATACAGCAGTTGAGGTCCAGGGAGTTAAAAGGAAAGGCATAAAGGGCATTCAGGTCAAGGTCTCCGGACCCGGGCCCCATCCATTCAGGAACCTGCGGGATGTGGATGCAATTCTTGAAAGATCTGATCTGCAACCCGGGATAATTCGGCTTTCCCTGAAGGTATTTAATCTCCTTGCCCAGGTTGAGGCCAAGGTGCATGGCTGTTTATTAGAAGAGGTCCACTTCCATGAAATTGGGGCTGTGGATACATTAGTAGACATTGTGGGGACCATTAGCGGCTTAAACTATTTTTCTGTTGGAAAGATTTGTTGCTCACCCATTCCTGTGGCCAGGGGATGGATAGATTGCGAACACGGCAGACTGCCTTTGCCTGCCCCTGCCACTGCTGAGTTGTTAAAAAATGTACCGATTTATGGGGTGGATGGAGAGTGGGAACTTGTTACACCAACCGGTGGTGCCCTGATAAAGGGGCTGGCAGATCATTTCAGGACTTTTCCTGAAATGAAAGTGGAAAAAATCGGATATGGGGCGGGTTCAAGGGATATTCCTCAATGGGCCAATCTCCTTCGTATCTGGCTGGGTGAAGACCGGTCATCAAAAAAGGAATCAGTTGTAGTGGAACTAAGGAGTTATATTGATGATATGAACCCTGAGTGGTTTGAGTATCTGATGGAGCGCTTGTTTGATGCAGGTGCCCTGGACGTTGTAATGTGTCCGATACATATGAAAAAGAATCGTCCAGGTGTTGAGATTACAGTCTTGACCACACCTGGTCATGAACATAGCCTTAGTAAGATGCTTTTTGAGGAATCCACTACTTCAGGGATACGCCTGAACAGGTGTCTGAGGTATATTTTGCCTAGAAGGAATGGTATGGTTCCAACCAACTGGGGTAATGTGCGAGCCAAATTGATCACAAGGCCGGACGGTCGGTCCACAATTTCTCCTGAGTACGAGGCCTGCAAAGAAGTAGCACGCCGGTTCAATGTCCCCTTAGGTACGGTTTATCAGGTTGTGAGCCGGATATCAGTTGAAGATTTCATAGATGAAGAAGGATCTGTCGTGCCTAAAGATTCAGGCGCTCACCCTTAATTTTGGCTCCTGCAAGTGGCTTCCAAGACTTTGAATTTCAAAGATAGATTAGTCCTATTTCTGGCAAGCGGACTATTTCTGGGGTTGATCCCCTTTGCCCCGGGTACATTCGGGAGTCTCCTGGGCATTCCTCTCCACTGCCTCTTCAGTCATCTTCCAATTTTCCTGGAAATATGTTTTCTTGGATTTGTTATCCTGATATCTGTATGGATCTCAGGCAGGGCAGAGCTTTTACTGGAAAATAAAGATCCATCTCAAATAGTGATAGATGAAGTGGTCGGCATGGCAGTGGCGCTTGCGGGCGCCCCACTTGAACCTTCTTTGATTATAGTTGCTTTTATGTTTTTTCGTTTTTTTGACATCTGGAAGCCTTTTCCAGTAAGTTATATAGATAAATCTTTTCCCGGGGGATGGGGTATTGTGCTTGATGATGTTGCAGCCGGCGTTATGGCAAATTTGGCATGGAGACTGTGGGATTTAGGCACTTATATTTTTTCTTGAGTCTTATAAAAGATGCCGAAACTTCTATACTCTCAAGGTAATTAGTCATGCATGGTGAGATTATAGCTATAGGAGATGAACTTGTATCCGGCAAGGTATTAAATACCACTGCCAACTTTGCAGCTAATAAGCTTTTTGCTGCTGGTTGCCAGGTGACCCGGATCACATCCATTGGTGATGATCCCGATGATATTGAAGAATGTCTGCTGGCAGCAATAAAGAGATCAGAATACGTTATCATCACCGGCGGGCTTGGTCCGACTACTGATGATATAACAAACGAGGTGACAGCCAAGGCCTTAGGGCGTCCCCTGGTCCTGAATGAGATGATTATAGAGAAGATCAGGAGGGCGAAACAGCGGTTTGTCAATCCTGTTTTTTTGCGGGAAAAGTTGGCGTGGTTACCTGAAGGTGCTGAAGTCCTGAATCCCGAAGGTCGTGCCGCAGGATATCTCCTGGTCCACCAGGATACCCCCCTTTTTTTTCTGCCCGGAGTGCCTGGGGAGTTGGAAGATCACATGATCCAGAGGGTTATTCCCAGGCTTAGCAAATTTATTTCCAAAAAAATATATATAAGACAGCAGACCTTCAAAGTCTTTGGCCTGTCGGAGACAGAGATAAACGCCCTTTTTGAAAAGCTGGAATCCAGCCGGGATGGCTTGAGCATTGGTTATTATCCCAACTTCCCGGAAGTTAATGTAACTGCCACTGTAAAGGGCTTGAATCCGGAAAAAGTTACTGAGATTTTTCATATGGCATGTAACACCATAAAACAACTCCTGGACAAACATGTAGTTGCCGTTAATGAGGAAACTCTTGAGGAGATAGTAGGTAGACTTCTGCTGGAAAAAGGTGGTGTTCTTTCCCTTGCGGAGTCCTGTACAGGTGGTCTGGTAAGCCAACGGGTGACCGGCATTCCCGGCAGTTCCGGGTGGTTTGAAAGGGGAGTAATTACCTATAGCAACAAGTCAAAGGTAGATCTCCTTGGGGTCTCCCGCGAGACATTATCCCTCTATGGCGCAGTGAGTTCCCAGACTGCCGTTGAAATGGCAGATGGTGTAAAACGCTCGGCCGGTACAGGCTATAGTCTTGCTATTACCGGTATTGCCGGTCCATCTGGAGGTACTACTCAAAAGCCTGTGGGCACAGTCTATATTGCTTTATCAACTCCTGAACGGACAGTAGCCGAGCAATTCCGTTTTGCCGGAACAAGACACATGATACAGACATTGGCAGCGGAAACAGCTCTTGATTTGCTGAGGCTGTATTTAAGTTATGGGCATCCTTCATATCAAGCCAAAAGTAGTTTACATTTTTAGGGGTAATATACCTCAAAAAATATGACTTGTGCGATTAGCTATTAGCTGTTAGGTTTT